>Ga0335071_10000689_pt1 | contig 36677 bp, 26 predicted proteins | sample Lox_Sample_15_FD_206724 | JGI IMG/M metagenome (GOLD analysis project Ga0335071, IMG submission 206724) | Soil microbial communities from Loxahatchee National Wildlife Refuge, Florida, United States - Lox_Sample_1.5 | ecosystem: Environmental > Terrestrial > Soil > Wetlands | place: USA... | reverse complement strand
CGGGCGCCGGCTGGTTCATCAACGCCACCACCTACGAGACCCCGATGGTCCGCATGGACCGCCTCGCCAACCCGCACTGGACGACGATCTACCAGGGAGCGCGACGGCCACGCTGACGCCCCTCCTGCTCGCGGTGCTGCTGCCGCCGCCCGTCCTGTTCGCGCCGGACCTTCGGCCAGCCGCGGTCGAGCCAACGACGCCAGGCGAGCAGACCATGGTGGTGGCGACCCTGGCCGACCCGCTCGCCCTCGATCCCCACCGCGTCACGGACTTCGTGGGCCAGGAGGTCGTCGCCAACGTGTGCGACACCCTGGTCCGTCCGCGGCCGGGGTCGGGCCGGCCGGAGCCCGCGCTGGCCAGCGCCTGGGCCACCCCGGACCAGCGCGTCTGGACCTTCACCCTGCGCGGCGGGGTCCTTTTCCAGGACGGCGCTGCCCTCGATGCCGAGGCGGTGGTGGCCAACTTCGAGTACCTGCGGCGCGAGCTGCGCTTCCCGGCTCGCGGGCGCGCGGTGGGACCGCTCGTCTTCGAGTTGGCGCTGGAGCGGCCGGACGCCACCCTGCTGGCGACGCTCGCCCAGCCCCGGTTCTCGATCGAGAGCCCCCGGCAGCTCGGCGGCGGCTCGCCGGTCTGCACGGGCCCCTTCCGACTGGAGTCGAAGCGCCCGGGCCCGCTGGAGCTGCGGCGTTGGGACGGCTACTGGGGCGAGCCACCGCGCCTCTCGGCCGTGCGCTTCCTCCGCTTCCCCGACGCCGACGCGCTGGTGCGGGGCCTGGCGGCCGGCGAAGCGGACGTCTCCTCCGGCATCGCACCGCGGCAGGCCGCCGCGTTGCACCAGCAGCCGTCGCTGCTGCTCGACTCGCAGACGGGTCTCAACCTGGTCTACCTGGCGCTCAACCTCGAGCGGCCGCCGCTCGGCGAGTCGCGGGTACGGCGCGCCATCGCCCGGGCCGTCGACCGCGTGTCGCTCGTGCGCCTGCTGGGCGGCCACGCCGCCGTAGCCCAGGGGCCGCTGCCGCCGTCCGTGCTCGGCCGCGACCTCCAGGGCCGCGGGCTGGCCCTCGACCCACAGGCCGCTCGGCAGATGCTGGCCGCGGCCGGCGTGCGCCCGGGGACCCCGCTGGTGGTCTCCGTGTCGCGCCAGCCCCGGCCCTACCTCAGCGAGCCGCTGCGGGTGGCCGCGCGCGTGCGCGACGACCTCGTCGCCGTCGGGTTCGCCGCCACCGTCCGCGAGCTCGACTGGAACGACCAGGTCGCCCTCACCTCGCGCGGCGACTACGACGCCGCCCTGCTCGGGTGGCACGCCGACACCCTCGAGCCCGACGACTTCCTGAGCGCTCTGCTCGAGTCCGACGCCGTCGGCACCACCAACCGCAGCCGCTTCCGCAGCCCGGAGATGGACGCGCTGCTGGCACGGGCGCGCGGCCAGCCGGACACCGCCGCTCGGCTCGCCCTCTACCGCCAGGCGCTGCAGCTCTTCCAGCGCGACATGCCGTTCGTGCCGCTGTTCCACGCCTCCGTCTTCACGGCCCACCGCCGCGAGGTGCAGGGGCTGGTGATCGGCCCGACCGGCATCCTGAGGTTCGACAAGGCATGGAAACAACGCTGAGCCGCTTCCGGTCCGCAGGCGCCGCCGTCGCCCTGCTGCTCTGTTCCGCCTCGGTCGCCGTCCTCGGCGGTGGTCCGCCGGCCGCGGCGGCGATCGAAGGCGCGGGGACGGATGCGGGCGCCCGGCAGCAGCGGCTGCTCGACAAGCTCCGGCAGCGCGTCCAGGCGGTCGACGACCGGCTCGACGGCCTGCTCGGCGTGTACGTGGAGGACCTGTCGACCCAGGCCACGGTCGAGCACCACGCCGACGAGGTGTTCCCCACGGCGTCGTCGATCAAGCTGGCGATCCTCTACGAGCTGTTCCGGCAGGCCGAGGAGCGGCGGCTCGACCTCGCCGAGGTGACCCGTCCGCCCGCCGCGGGCCGGGTGCGCGGCGGCGGGGTGCTGCAGGAGCTGGACGACCGCGTGAGCCTGAGCTGGCGCGACCTGGCGGTGCTGATGATCGGCTGGTCCGACAACGAGGCCACCAACCTGCTGATCCGCCGGGTGGGGATGGACGCCGTCAACAGCCGGCTGGACACGCTGTCGCTGACGCACACGCGGCTGCGCCGGCAGATGATGGACCTCCCGGCAGCGCGGCGCGGCGAGGAGAACATCTCCACCCCGCGGGAGATCGCGCGGCTGGCCGCGCTGGTGGCCGCCGGCGAGGGGCTCTCGCCCGCACGCGCCGCCGAGCTGCGGGCCGTGGCCACCGTGGCCGACGAGGCGTCGCCCTTCCGGCGCGGGCTGCCGCCGGAACAGAAGGCCATCAGCAAGCCGGGGGAGCTGGAGGGCGTGCGCTGCGAGGCCGCCTGGGTCGACCTCCCCGGCCGGCCGTACGCCGCCGCCATCATGACCACCTACCTCGCCCGCGACGCCGACGGGCAGCGGGCGATCACCGATCTCTCGGCTGCCATCTACGACACCTTCGACCGGCTGGCGCGGTCCTCGCCGGTCGGACGAGCGCTGGAGGAACGGACGGCTCCTCGCTAGACCTCCGTGCGCACCAGGTCCTCGAACGTCTCGCGACGGCGGACCAGCCGCGCCCGGCCGTCCTCCACCAGCACCTCGGCCGCCCGCGGGCGCATGTTGTAGTTGGAGGCCATGGCGAAGCCGTAGGCGCCGGCCTCCCGCACTGCCAGCAGCTCGCCGGGCTCCGCCCGCTCCAGCTCGCGGCGGCGGGCCAGGAAGTCGCTCGTCTCGCAGACCGGCCCCACCACGTCCACCAGCTCCTGGGGACGCCCCCGCTCCCGCACCGGCTCGACCCGGTGGTAGGCGTCGTAGAGGGCCGGGCGCAGCAGGTCGTTCATGCCCGCGTCCACCACCACGAAGCGGCGGGCGACGCCCTCCTTCACGTACAGCACCCGCGTCAGCAGCACCCCCGCGTGCGCCACCAGCGAGCGGCCGGGCTCCAGCACCAGCGTCAGCGGCAGCCGCTCCACCGCCGGCACCACCGCCGAGGCCAGGCCGGACGGGTCCGGCGCGCCGCGGCCGTCGTAGCTGACGCCGAGGCCGCCGCCCAGGTCGATGGTGCGCAGCGGGAAGCCTTCGTCGAGCAGCTCGCGGCTGAGCCCGGCCAGGGCGCGGGCGGCGGCGGCCAGCGGCTCGAGGTCGGTGATCTGGGAGCCGATGTGGCACTGCAGACCGCCGATCTCGATGCCCGGCAGCACGCGGGCGCGGCACAGGATGGAGCGCGCGAGGGCGATGTCCACGCCGAACTTCGCCTCCCGCAGGCCGGTGGAGATGTACGGGTGCGAGCGGGCGTCGATGTCGGGGTTCACCCGCAGCGAGACGCGGGCCGGCCGATCGCCGGCCGCGGCGATCGCGGCGATCCGCCGGATCTCGTCCTCGCTCTCGGCGTTGATCTCGCCGATCCCGTGCTCGAGGCCGAGGGCGATCTCGGCGTCCGACTTGCCGACGCCGGCGAAGACCAGCCGTTCCGGCGGGAAGCCGGCGCGCAGCGCGGCCAGCAGCTCGCCGCCGGAGACGATGTCGGCGCCCGTCCCCAGCGCGGCCAGCAGCCGCAGGATCGCTCCGTTGCCGTTGGCCTTCACTGCGTAGCAGAGCCGGTGCGGCACCGCCGCGAACGCCCGACGGTATGCCTCGACCGCCTGCACGATCGCGGCACGGCTGTAGACGTAGAGCGGAGTGCCGAGCTCCGCCGCCAGCTCCTCGAGGGAGACCCCGTCCACGCGCAGCTCGCCCGCCACCCGCGAAGCACCTGTCACTCGCTCCTGCCTCCCTTCACGCCTCCCCCGCTCCTCCGGCGACGCGTCCCCGCGCCTCCGCCGTCCGCAGCAGGGAGGCCACCACCCCGGACAGCCCCAGCACCCCGATCAGGTTCGGGAAGATCTGCAGCCCGTTCATCAGGTCGCCCCAGGCCCAGACCACGTCGACCTTGCTGGTGGCGCCCAGCACCACCAGGCCGCAGTAGACCCAGCGGTACGGCAGCACCACGCCGCGGCCCAGTATGTACTCGAGGCACTGCTCACCGTAATAGGCCCAGCCGATCAGCGTGGTGTAGCCGAACAGGAACGCGCAGAACGCCACCACCCAGCCGCCGGCCACGGGCAGCGCCCGATCGAAGGCCGCGCCCACGGCGGCGGTGCTGGTGAGCCCCGAGCGCCACACGCCGGTCACCAGGATGGTGAGGGCGCTGATCGTCGAGGTCAGGAAGGAGATGACGAACACCTCCATCACCGCCGCGTAGCCCTGCAGCACCGGCCGGTCCGAGCGGGCGGCGCCGTAGGCGACGGCGGCGGTGCCGTAGCCGGCCTCGTTCGCGTAGATGCCGCGGGCGAGGCCGTAGCGCATCGCCATCATGATGCCCACGCCGGCCGCGCTGCCCACCGCGGCGCGCGTCGAGAACGCCTCGGCGAGGACGAGAGCCAGGGTGGCCGGCAGGCGGTCGGCGTGGACGGCGATCACCAGCAGCCCGCCGGCCAGGTACAGGACCACCTTGGCCGGCGCCAGCGCCTGCGCCGCGCGGCCGATCGAGCGCACGCCGCCGATGATCACCAGCCAGGTCAGCACCGCCACGAAGGTCCCCGTCGCCAGCGGTGGCACCCCGCCCTGGCTGGCCATCACCACGGCGATCGAGTTCGGCTGGGTGAACGGGGTGGTGGTGAGGGCGGCCACCCCGGCCACCAGCGCGTAGAGCCACCCCAGCCGCGGCGCGTGCAGCCCGTCCCGCAGGTAGTGCATGGGGCCGGCCGACAGCCGCTCGCGGCCCAGCGCGCGGTAGCGCACGCCGAGCACCGCCTCGGCGAACTTGATGGCGGTGGCCACGAAGCCGTAGGCCCAGATCCAGAAGAGGGCTCCGGGCCCGCCGGAGACGACGGCGGTGGCGACGCCGGCGATGTTGCCGGTGCCGATGGAGGCGGCGAGCGCGGTGGTGAACGCCTGGAACGGCGTGAGCGCGCCGCCCCCCGAGGCGCCGGCCGGCCGCAGCGCGGAGCGCACGGCATCGGGCAGATGGCGGAGCTGAACCAGGCGGAAGCGGACGGTCAGGAAGATTCCGGCGCCGAACAGCGCCGCGATCGTCCAGGGGCCGAACAGGAGGTCGCTCGCCGTCAGCACCAGCCGCGACGCGAGCGCGCCGATCGCCGCCAAGCCGCTCCTCTCGCCGCGAAGCGGCCGCATCCGGCCGCGCCATCACGGCCGCGTCATCATAGACGAACGCGCGGCGCCGGCGCGGGCCGCGAGCGGCGTGATAGGCTCGCCCCCCGGCGAGGGAACCTCATGAGGCGAAGGGAGTGGATGAGGACGGCGGGGGCGGCGGCCGGCGCGGCGGCGCTCGGACGCGAGGCGGCGGCGCAGGTGGGCACGGCGGCTTCCGCGGGCCCGTCGACCCTGGAGACGGAGGTGATGCGCCTCCGGCTGCGGCACACCTGGACCACCACGATGTCCTCGAGCGAGTACCGCGACACGCTGCACGTGCGCTTCTCCCGCGAGGGCACCACGGGCCTGGGCGAAGGCGCGCCGATCGTGCGCTACCACGAGGACGCGCTGGGCGGGCAGAAGGCCCTCGAGGCGGCGCGGCCCCAGGTGCTGGCCGGCGACCCCTGGCGCCTGGAGAGCCTGGAGGCGGAGGTCTTTCCTCAGCTGGAGAACCAGTACGCGGCGCGAGCCGCGCTCGACATCGCGCTGCACGACTGGACCGGCCTCCGCCTGGGGGTGCCGCTCTACCGGCTGCTGGGCCTCGACCCCGACGCCGCGCCCATCACCACCTTCTCGATCGGCATCGACACCCCCGAGGTCACGCGGCAGAAGGTGCGCGAGGCAGCGGAGTTCCCGGTGCTGAAGGTCAAGGTGGGCCTGGCCACCGACGAGCCCACCATCGAGGCCGTGCGCAGCGTGACCGACAAGCCGCTGCGGGTCGACGCCAACGAGGGCTGGAAGGACAAGGAGACCGCGCTGCGCAAGATCGAGTGGCTGGCCGGCAAGGGCGTCGAGATGATGGAGCAGCCGCTGCCGGCGGCCATGCTGGAGGAGACGGCCTGGATCAAGAAGCGCTCGCCCATCCCCCTGTTCGCCGACGAGGCCTGCCTGCGCGCGAGCGCGATCCCGGGGCTGGCGGGCGCCTATCACGGGGTGAACGTCAAGCTGGACAAGGCCGGCGGCATCCGCGAGGCCGTCCGCATGATCCACGTCGCCCGCGCCTGCGGCCTCAAGGTGATGCTGGGCTGCATGGTGTCGACCTCGGTGAGCACGACCGCCGCCGCCCACATCTCGCCGCTGGTGGACTTCGCCGACCTCGACGGCAACCTGCTGATCGCCAACGACCCCTGGGAGGGCGTCACCGTGAAGGAGGGCCGGCTGCGGTTGCCCGACCGGCCGGGGCTGGGACTGCGACGGCGGACGGCGTGAGCGGCACCGACGTCCTGGACATCCTGCGCGCGGTCTCCGGCGAGCTGGCCCCGGAGCAGCCGGCCTGTGACTGTCACCAGGTGGCGGCGCCGCTGTGCCCCGATCGACCGCCCTCTGCGCCCGGGCTGGCGCCGCTGGAGACGGTGCCGGACGCGCGGGCGGTGGCACGGCTCATCGACCACACGCTGCTGAAGCCGGACGCGACACCCGACCAGGTGCGCGCGCTCTGCGCCGACGCGCGCCGGCACGGCTTCGCCGCCGTCTGCGTCAACCCCGTCTGGGTGTCGCTCGCCGCCCGCGAGCTCGCCGGCAGCGCGGTGGCGGTGGCCAGCGTCGCCGGCTTCCCCCTGGGCGCCTCGCTCCCGGAGGTGAAGTCCGCCGAGGCGGCCCGCGCGATCGCCGACGGCGCGCGCGAGGTCGACATGGTGATGAACGTGGGCGCGCTCAAGGCTGGCGACCATCCCGCCGTCGAGGCGGACGTGCGGGCGGTTGCCGAGGCCTGCCGCACCGCCTCGGCGCTGCTCAAGGTGATCATCGAGGCGGCGCTGCTGAGCGACGAGGAGAAGGTGCGCGCCTGCGCGATCGCCCGCCTGGCGGGCGCCGACTTCGTCAAGACCTCGACCGGGTTCGGCCCCGGCGGCGCGACGGCTTCCGACGTGGCGCTCATGCGCCGCACCGTCGGCAAGGGGGTCGGCGTGAAGGCGGCCGGCGGCATCCGCGACTGGGCCGCGGCGCGCGCCATGATCGCCGCCGGCGCCAGCCGCCTCGGCACCAGCTCCGGCGTCAGGATCCTGGACGAGGTCCAGCAGGCCGCTCAGGCCTTGGGCAACCGCTTCATGTAGTCCTGCGCCACCGCCCGGGGCTCGAGACCCAGGAAGAGCGCGTACTGCTGGAGGAAGCCGCGCAGGTACACGGCCGCCGGCAGCAGGTCGAAGCGGTCGGCCTCGATGTACTCGAGGTAGCGCTGGCCGATCTTGGTGACGGTGGCGATCTGCCCCAGCGAGACGCCGCGCGCCTCGCGGTAGCGCCGCAGGGCCGCCCCGGTGACCTCCACGGGAGCCACCGGCCCGCCGGGCCGGCCCGGTGCCGCCCGGCCGGGCTCGGCCAGGGGCTCCGGCGGCTCGTAGCCGCGGCTCTCGTCGTACGCGCGCCGCCTCTCGGCGTCGCCGAGCACCTCGTAGGCCTCTCGCACGCGGGAGCGGTGAGCCTCGGCCTCTTCCGGCTCGAGCAGCGAGTAGGTGCCCAGCGTGCCCTCGCCGTAGAGCTCCACCCAGAATCGGTAGGCCCGCTCCACCTGCTCGGCGGAGGCACGCGGCTGCAGGCCGAGGACGGCGTAGAGGTCGTCGGGCCTCGCCGCCTCAGTAGCCGGGGCCAAGGCTCTCGCCCTTCACCAGGGCCCGCGTGACCCGCCGGATCTCCTCGGCCGCCCGCGAGGTCGGCGCGTCGGTCATGAACAGCCGGCGCCGCCGCATGGCCTGCCACACCGCGTCCTCGTGGTGGACGAAGCCGGCGTAGGTCGCGCGCAGGCCGAGGTGGCGGGCGCAGGCCGCCACCAGCTGGAAGCCGATGTTGACGTCCGCCTCGTCCCGCACCTCGTTGACCACGAAGCGGGGCTGGAAGCTCGCCATCCCGCGCCGCAGCTCGTCGGCCGCCTCCCGGTCCTTCCGCTCCACCCAGGCCAGCAGGTCGAGGGGCGTGCGGATGCCCTCCTCGTTCTTGGGGTCGAGCGCGATGTCGACGAGGGCCCTCACCCAGTCGGTGCGCGCCAGCGTGCGCAGTCGCCGGTAGAGGGCGCTCTTGATGAAGCGGTAGCCGTTCTCGATCGAGGTCGGTTCGGGCACGACGGCCAGGATGGAGACGTCCGACAGCAGGAAGAAGTCGAGGCTGTTGAAAGAGGTCCCGGCGCCCAGGTCGATCAGCACCACGTCCACCTCGAGCCCCCGGATCCGCTGGATGACCCGCAGCTTCTGCAGGTGTTTGATGTTCGCGGCCGAGAGCAGGTCGGAGGCGCCGCTGATCAGGCGCAGGTTGGGGGCGCCGGCCTCGACCATCACCTCCTCGAGGCTCCCCACCCGGCGCTGGATGAAGTCGGCGAGCGAGCGTCCCGAGGGTGGCAGCCCCAGGCAGGTGTGCAGGTTGGCCCCGCCCAGGTCGGCGTCCACCAGCACCACCCGCCGCCCCATCCGGGCCAGCTGCCAGCCGACCGAGGCGGCGATCAGCGACTTGCCGATGCCTCCCTTGCCGCCGCCGACGGACCAGATCTCACGGCGGGCGACGGTGGAGCCGGGCAGTGCCTCCGCCACGGTCAGTGCCACGGTCGGAACTCTACGCTCGCGAGGACGGCGTTCAACAGGTTCCGCGTGACCTTGGACTTCTTCCAGGCCGCTGCGGGACTGTAGCCGATGGCGCAGACGGACTCGCCACCCCCCACGAGGCTGACGTTGCGCTGGCGCCAGTCCCGGCTTCCGTCGATCGGCTCGTCGTAGTGGACGACGAAGGCGGAGTCGAGCACCCTGCGCTCTCCCATCTCACCGCCGACGAAGTCGTACTCGTAGTTGACGTCCAAGCTGGTCTGCGCCTCGGGAGCGAGGCGCACCAGCATGCACTCGACGTGGAGGCTGTCCAGGCCCAGCTCGGCGTCGCGGTGGAGAACGCGGACGATCAGGCCGTCACCGCGGGCCTCGGTGACCTCCGGCTGGCCGGGCCGGGTCGCCACCTGCCAGCTGGCGGGGGTGCGGAAGCGCACGGTCTTGGAGTCGTTCGTGTGCACCGACGGGAGATCGACCGGGGGAGGCTTCTTCTCTCCGGCGGCGGACGGCGCCACAGGGCCGAGAAGCCAGACGAGGCTGACCGCCCAAAGACCTCTCACGCGCAGGACCCGATCATATATGGTACACGGCTCGGCAGACCGCAACAAAATGTTGCGCTTTTTCGCGATCCTACCGGCGCTCGGGGCTCATGCGCCCGGGCAGGTCCATCTTCATGGAGCGCGACGAGGCCGGGTCGACGCCGCGCCTGACCGCGATCATCTCCGCGAGGATGCTGACCGCGATCTCGTCTGGAGTCTGCGCCCCGATCTCGAGGCCCAGCGGCGCGTGGACCTGCGCCAGCTCCTCGCGCGCGACGCCACGCTCCGAAAGGGCCGCGAAGATGTGGACCACCTTGGGGCGGCTGCCGAGCAGGCCCACGAAGCGCAGCCCCCGCCCGAGCACGGCCTGCAGCGCCTCGGCGTCCCCCTTGTGGCCGCGCGTCACCACGATCGCGTAGGTGGACGGCCCCAGCGTCATCTTCCCGGCGGCAGCCGCGAAGTCGTCGACCACGATGGCGTCGGCGTCGGGGAAGCGCTCGGGGTTGGCGAACTTGATGCGGTCGTCCGCCACCTCCACCCGGAAGCCACAGGCCTTGGCCATGCGGGCGAGCGGCTGCGCGACGTGGCCGGCCCCGAAGAGGCACAGCACCGGCGTGCCCTCGATCGGCTCGATGAACACCTGCATCCTCCCACCGCAGACGAGACCGTCCTCCACCGCCTGCTCGGGGGTGAGGTCGTAGGAGACGAGCTTCGGCTGGCGGCCCCGGATCGCCTCCCGGGCCCGCCAGCCCATCTCCGCCTCCAGGCAGCCCCCGCCGATGGTGCCGACGATGTGCCCGTCGGCGAAGACCAGCATGCGCGCGCCCGCCTTCTGCGGCGTGGAGCCGGTGGTCGAGACCACCGTCACCAGCGCCGCGGGCTCGCCCGCCGCCTCCGCCCGCAGTGCGGCTTCCAGCACCTCGCGCATCCGCGCCCTATTCTAGGCGGCGCTCAGATGAAGAGGTGCTCGTCGTCCTCGTGGCCGCGGCGACGGCCCGTCGCGCGGGGCTCGCCCCTCACCTGCAGGAAGACGTCGATCCCGCGCTGCAGTCCCTTGAGGAAGGCGAGCAGGCTGGCGATCGGCTTGAGCGGCCGGACGACGTACTCCTGGACGAGGCTCGTCGTCTGCTCGATCTTCTCGACCGTGTCGGCCAGCAGCAGGTCGACGCGTCGCGCCTGCAGCGCGGCGAGATCGGCGATCTCCGCGGCGGCGCGGCTCACCCGGCCGAAGTTCTCGAGCGCGGGGGTGACGTCGCGGTCGATGCGCTCCTGCACGGCGTCGATGCGTCTCGACAGCCGGCGGCCGAACAGCATCAGCGCCACCAGGAACACGCCCTGGAGCAGCGAGCCCAAGGCGATCACGCCGAGGAAGACGACGCCCCAGGTCTGCATGGGAGGCTACTGCTTCTGCTTTTCCTCGTGGTAGGCCTGCCGGCCCGCCTCCACGGCGGCGGCCAGCCGGTCGCGGCGGCGCTCGAGGGCCTCGCGCTGCCGGTCGAGGTAGCCGCCGGCGTCCTCGGCCACCTCCCGCGTCTTCTCGACGGCCTGCTCGCCCAGCCGGCGGCTGCGCTCGGCGGTCTGGCGCAGCTTCTCGCCGATCGCCTCCCGGGTCTCCCGGCCGGAGCGCGGCGCGAACAGGATGGCGAGCGCGGCCCCGGAGAGCGCTCCCAGCATGAACGACAGGATCAGACCCGAGGTGTCGCGATCGTCGCTGGCCATGGCCGCCTCCCGGCCCCTCGCGGGGCCGCTGGCAAGCTTAGTTCAGACCTCAGCCCTCGTCGAGCGCCGCCTTCAGGTCGTCGCGCGTCTCCCCGACCATTGTGGCTATACTGGGCGTTCGATGCCGCGCGTGATCGCCCTCGTCGAGGACCTGCTCTTCCTCAGCCGCATCCGCGAGGCGGCGCGAGGGAGCGGCCTGGAGGTGAGCGCGCTGCGCGGGATCGAGGAGGTCGCCGCCGCGGCCGCCGGGGGCGCGGCGCTGGTGCTGGTCGACGCCGACTCCGACCGGCTGCCCTGGCCGGCCGCCCTCGATCGTCTGCGCGCGGAGCCGGCGCTGGCCGAGGTGCCCGTGGTCGCCTTCCTCAGCCACGTCCGGAGAGACCGCGCGGAGGCCGCGCGCGCCCATGGCGCCACCCGGGTGCTGGCGCGCTCGGCGTTCGTCCAGGAGCTGTCCGGGCTGCTGGCCAACGCCGCCGGGGGCCCGCCTTCCCAGGAGAGAAACCCGTGAACACCCTCCCGCGCCGCCTCCCGCTGCTGCTGGCGCTGGTCGCGGTGACCGCCTGCAGCGGCTCGCAGAGCCCGCCGCCGCCGGTGGCGACCCCCGCCGCGTCGCGAGTCGCCGACGACAGCCTCCAGCCGATGTCCTCGCGCGACGCCGCCCCGCCGCCCCCGGCCGCTGGCGCGCCGCAGCCCCTGGCGCCCGGAGCGCAGCCGACGCTCCCCCCCGGCCACCCGCCGATCGGCGGCGCAGGCGACCCGCACGGCAACGCCGCCGCCGCCGGCCCCACGCGCTCGGCCGGCAGCATCGCCGGCACCATCGCCCTCTCCCCGAAGCTGCAGGTCGGCCCGAAGGACGTGCTGTACGTCATCGCCAAGAAGGGCGGCAGCACGTTGGCGGTGCGCCGCATCGAGAGCCCGCGCTTCCCGCTCGCCTTCGAGATCTCCGGCGCCGACGCCATGACGCCGGGCATCGACTTCGAGGGGCCGGTCGACCTGGTCGCGCGTGTGTCCCGCTCCGGCGACGCCATCCCCGCCCGCGGCGACCTGGAGGGCTCGGCGAAGGCGGTGAAGGTCCCGGCCGCCGCCGTCCGCCTCACCATCGACGCCGTCCGGCCGTAGCCGCCGGCGACCGCCGAGGCGTGACAGGGCGGTGGCTGCTGGCGTAGGCTGCGCCGACACCGGGGAGGTGCCGATGCACGCGCTGCGCAGGGCGCTCGTCGGGTTGCTCGTCCTCGCCGTCGCCCCGCTCCCGTGCTCCCGCGCCGCCTCCGCGGAGAAGGCGCCGCGGAAGCACGCCCTCGCCGCTCACAAGCCACCGACCCTGCCGCGGCTGGGCCCGGCTGCGCTCACCGCTCTCGCCCGCGGGATCGAGGGCGCCACCCTGGACGAGAGCTCCCCGCTCGGCAGCGCCGCCCTGAAGCTGCCGGCCACGGCGGTCGGGCAGGCGCTCACGCTGCCGAGCACCTTCCCCTGGCCGCGCGCCCGCTTCCTGGTGATGGACGCGCTGTCCGACGGGGATCTCTCTGGCGAGGTGCTGCTCCGTTTCTTCGCCAGGGGCGAGAAGGAGCCGCGGATCAGCGTCTCGCTCGGCCTGCTGCCTGGCCTGGCCACCCGGCTGTGCCTGCCGCTGTCGGCGCTCGACGGCCAGACCATCTTCCTGCCCCGGACGCCGGGGCGACTCAAGGGCGTCGTCTCCGGCCGCAGGCTGGCCGCCGCAGACGTCCACCGCGTCGAGCTGCAGCTCAAGCAGACCGCGGCCGCGCAGTCGCTGTTCGTGAGCCGCCTCTGGCTCGCCGACAAGGAGCCGGAGTTCCCCTTGCCGCAGCAGCCGCTGGTGGACGCGCTCGGGCAGTGGAGGGGTCGCGACTGGCCGGGACGCACCGCCGACGAGGCCCAGCTGCAGGCCGACCTGGGAGGCGCGCTCCTGGAGGCGCGCAAGGCCGCCTACCCGGAGGCGTGGAGCCGCTTCGGCGGAACCCGGACCAAGCGCTTCGAGGCCACGGGCTTCTTCCGCACCCAGCACGACGGCCGCCGGTGGTGGCTGGTCGACCCCGAGGGCAACGGCTTCTTCAGCGTCGGCCTCGACTCCGTGCGGCCCGGCGAGACGGCCGGCATCGTTCACGGCACCGAGGCGCTGTTCGGGCCGCTGCCGCCGCGCAGCGGCGCCCTGGCCGCCGCCTGGGGGAAGCGCTCGCCGCGCCTGGACCTCGACTCCTTCTCCTTCGGCCTCGCCAACCTGGTGCGCGCGTTCGGTCCCGAGTGGCGCGCGCGCTGGACCGAGCTGACCAGGGGCCGCCTGGTGGCCTGGCGTTTCAACACCGTCGGCAACTGGTCGGACCCCGATTTCCAGCGGGCTGCACCGGCCCTGCCCTACGTGATCCCGATGTCCGAGTACCCGACGACGGCGGTGCTCCTCTACCGCGACTTCCCCGACGTCTTCGCCGACGAGTTCCGCACGTCCGCCCGGCGCTGGGCGCAGCAGTTGGCGGCGTACCGCGACGACGCGGCGCTCCTCGGCTACTTCATGCGCAACGAGCCCAACTGGGCCTTCGGACCGAACAACCTCGCCGCGGAGATGCTGGAGGCGAACCCGCGCACCGCCACCCGCCGCGCGCTCGCCCGCTGGCTGCGCGAGCGCTACCAGAAGGACGCCGCCGCCTGGGCGCAGGCCTGGGGCCTCGGGCTCACCGGCTTCGAGCAGGTCGAGACGGCGGTGGTGCCGCGCGCGGCTGACCGCTCCCCCGCCGCCCGCGACGACCTGTGGCTGTTCTCGAAGGAGATGGTGAAGGCCTACGTGGGCATCCCGGCGGAGCAGTGCCGCAAGGCGGACCCGAACCACCTCAACCTCGGCCTGCGCTACGCCTGGATCTCCTCCGACCTGCTCTACGAATCCGCCGACAGCTTCGACGTCTTCACCCTCAACTCGTACAGCATGGTGCCGCCGGCCGACGTCGTCGCCGAGATCGCCCGGCGCACCAGGAAGCCGGTGCTGATCGGCGAGTTCCACTTCGGCGCCCTCGACCGCGGCCTGCCCTCGACCGGCCTGCGCGGCGTGGCCTCGCAGGAGCAGCGCGGCGTCGCCTACCGCCGCTACGTCGAGGCCGCCGCCGCCAACCCGGACGTGGTCGGCACGCACTACTTCACCCTCAACGACCAGGAGGTGCTCGGCCGCTTCGACGGCGAGAACTTCCAGATCGGCTTCGTGGATGTCTGCCACCGCCCCTACCGTGAGCTGGTGGAGGCCGCGATCACGACGCACGAGGCGCTGTACGAGGTGATGAGCGGCCGCCTCCCGCCCTTCGCGCGCGAGGCCCGCGAGGTCCCGAAGGTGGGCTTCTAGCCCGCGAACTCCAGAGGTCGCCATGAGACTCCGCTCCGTTCCCTTGCTCCTCGCCTCCGCGCTCCTGGCCCTCCCCACGGGGGCGATCGCCGACATGCGGCTGCCCGCGCTGATGGGCGGCCACATGGTCCTGCAGCGCGACCGGCCCGCGCGGGTCTGGGGGTGGGCGACCCCGGGCGAGGTGGTCCGGGTCAGCGTCGGAGGCGCCGGCGGGCAGGCGACGGCCGCCGCGGACGGCCGCTGGAGCGTCGCGCTGCCGCCGCAGCCGGCCGGCGGTCCGTTCCAGATGACGCTCACCGGCCGCAACACGATCGCCCTGGAGGACGTCTGGTTCGGCGAGGTGTGGGTGGCCTCGGGCCAGTCCAACATGGAGTTCCCTCTGGCCCAGGCCAGCGGCGGGGCCGAGGACGTCAAGGCCGGCTGCGACTCCCTGCGGCTGTTCACCGTGGCCAAGGCCACCTCGCTGCGGCCCCGGGACGACGTGGGCGGGCGCTGGACGTTGTGCGACGCCTCGACCGCGCCGGCCTTCTCCGCGGTGGCGTTCCACTTCGGCCAGGCGCTGGCGAAGGCGCTGGGGGTGAAGGTGGGCCTCATCCACTCGTCCTGGGGCGGAACCCCGGCCGAGGCCTGGACCAGCCGCGAGGGGCTGGCCGCCGAGCCCTCCCTGCGGCCGATGGTGGCCGACTTCGACACCGCGCTCTCCGAACCGCAGGCGCAGAAGGCCTTCGCCGAGCGGCTGGCCGCCTGGGAGAAGGCGAACTACGCGCAGGACACCGGCAACGAAGGCGCCGCCCAGGGCTGGCAGAAGCCGGAGACAGCCACCGCCGACTGGAAGACCATGAACCTGCCGCAGCAGTGGGAGAAGATCGGCCTCAACATCGACGGGGCGGTCTGGTTTCGCCGCTTCGTCGACCTCCCCTCGGCCTGGGCGGGCAAGGAGCTGCGGCTCTCGCTGGGAGCCCTCGACGACTTCGACGTCACCTACTTCGCGGGCGCGGAGGTGGGACGCACCGGCCGGGAGACGCCCGGCCACTGGGCCGTGGCCCGCAAGTACACGGTGCCGGCACGGCTGGTGGCGCCGGGGCGTCAGCTGATCGCCGTGCGGGTGTTCGACCAGTTCGGTAGCGGCGGGTTCGCAGGGAGCGCGCCGGAGCTGTGGATCGCGCCCGCCGACGCCTCCGCCACGCCGATCGCGCTGGCCGGGCCCTGGGACTACAAGGTGGAGCGGGCGCTGCCCCCGGCGACACCCGACTTCGGCTCCCAGCCGCGCGCGCCCTCGCCCGACAACCCGAACAGCCCGACCGTGCTCTACGGGGCGATGATCGCGCCGCTCACGCCGTACGCCATCCGCGGGGTCATCTGGTACCAGGGCGAGTCGAACGCCGCCGCCGCGTACCAGTACCGGACGCTCTTCCCGGCCCTGATCCGCGACTGGCGGCGGGCCTGGGGCATCGGCGACTTCCCCTTCCTGTACGTCCAGCTCGCCAACTACATGGCCCGTGCCGCGCTGCCGGGCGAGAGCGCGTGGGCCGAGCTGCGCGAGGCGCAGACGATGGCCCTGGCCGTGCCGGACACGGGGATGGCCGTGGCCATCGACATCGGCGACGGCAACGACATCCACCCACGCAACAAGCGCGAGGTGGGCCGGCGGCTCTCGCTGTGGGCCCTCGCCGACACCTACGGCCGGCCGGCCCTGAAGAGCGGGCCGCTCTTCCAGAACCTCGCCATCGAGGGAGCCGCCGTGCGTGTCCGCTTCAAGCACGCGAGCGCGCTCACCACCTCCGACGGCACGCCCCCGCGCGGCTTCGCCCTCGCTGGTGCCGACCACCGCTGGCAGTGGGCGCAGGCCCGCATCGAGGGCGACACCGTGGTCGTCTCCTCGCCGGCGGTGCCGCAGCCGGTGGCCGTGCGCTACGGCTGGGCCGACAACCCCGACGTCACGCTGTGCGACGCCGAGGGACTGCCCGCGGTGCCGTTCCGCAGCGACGACTGGCCGGGGATCACCGCGCCGCGGGGGGTGAGGTGAGGCGAGGGCAGACCCGGGACTTCGAGGCACCAGCCTCGGCAGCAGCCTCCGGCTCGTTCTCACAGCACTGTGGATTGACCAGGAAGAGGGATAGCGGCATGGAACGCATCAGCGGAGGGCGCCGAGGGTGAGGAACAAGGGCGAAAGAAGCCTCGGCCCGTTTCTGGCGTCCCTGTTCAGGGGGGACTCCGTCCCCCCTGTGACCCCCCTGGGAGGCCGTGGCCTCTTCGTGGTCGCCGCGGCCGGTCTCGCGCTGCTGGCCGCGACCCCGGGCTCGTACCGCAACCCCGTGATCCCCGGGTTCCACCCCGACCCCAGCATCGTCCGGGTGGGGCAGGACTTCTACCTGGTGACGAGCAGCTTCGAGTTCTTCCCCGGCGTCCCCATCTTCACCAGCCGCGACCTCGTGCACTGGCGGCAGATCGGCAACGTGCTCACGCGCGACAGCCAGCTGCCCCTGGAGAAGGCCCGGCCCTCGGGCGGCATCTACGCGCCGACGCTGCGCTACCACGACGGCACCTTCTACATGATCACCACCAACGTGGACGGCGGCGGCAACTTCTACGTGACCGCGAAGGACCCGGCCGGTCCCTGGTCCGAGCCGGTGTGGCTGCGGGACTTCGGCGGGATCGATCCCTCGCTCTTCTTCGACGACGACGGGGTCGCCTACGTCACCGGCCCCGGCGGGGGCGGCGGCGCGCCCCGCGGGATCTACCAGGCCGAGCTCGACCTCGCGGCCGGCAGGATCAAGGCCAAACCCCGCCTGCTCTGGGAGCGCACCGGCAGCCGCTACCCGGAAGGGCCGCACCTCTACAAGATCCGCGGCCGCTACTACCTGATGATCGCGGAGGGCGGTACCGAGTACGGCCACATGGAGGCGATCGCCCGCGGTCGCTCGCCCTGGGGCCCGTTCGAGCCCTGCCCACGCAACCCGATCCTCAGCAACCGCCAGACCGAGATGGACGTGCCCATCCAGGGCACCGGTCACGCGGACCTCGTCGAGGACGCGCTCGGACAGTGGTGGCTGGTCTTCCTGGCCTTCCGGCCGATCGGCGGCTACTTCCACCACCTCGGGCGCGAGACGAACCTCGCTCCGGTGGGCTGGGACGCGGACGGCTGGCCGGTGGTGAACGGCGGCCGGCCGATCACGGTCGAATCCCAGGCCGAGCACCCGCTGCCCGATCAGCCGTTTCCGGCGCCGCCGGTGCGGACAGGGTTCGACGCGCCGCTCGGTCCCGAGTGGAACCACCTCAGGAACCCGCAGCGCGAGGCCTACTCGCTCGAGGCCCGGCGCGGCTGGCTGACGTTGCACGGCGAGGCGACGGCCCTGGGTGCGGCCGCCTCGCCGACCTGGGTCGGCCGGCGGCAGGAGCACCTCGCCTGTCTCGCCCGCACGCTCGTCGACTTCGTTCCCGCCCGCGACGGGGAAGAGGCCGGCCTCAGCGTCTACATGAGCCCGGACCACCGCTACGAGCTCGCGGTGGACCGCGTCGGCGGAGAGCGCCGCGTCTTCCTCCGCCAGCGCATCGGACCCGACCTCGAGGCCGTGACCGCCACGGCCCCGCTCGCCGGCGACGAGGCGGTGGTCCTGCAGGTGGAGGCCAGCCCGACCGAGTACGCGTTCTCCTACGGCGTCGCGGTCGGCGGGAGCGCGCAGGAGACCACGCAGCCGCTGGGCCGGGCGGCGGCCCGCTATCTCTCCTCGGAGGTCGCCGGCGGCTTCACCGGCGTCTACCTCGGCCTCTACGCCAGCGGCAACGGCCGGCCGGCCGCGGCCGCGGCCCACTTCGGCTGGTTCGACTATCAGCCCCTGCTTATTGAGACTCAGTCTCAATAAGGCGCGACCCCGGGGGATACGTCCGCGGGGTCTGCGGCTCGGCCTCCTTCGACCGGCCCGGGACCGCGACCGAGGGCCGGGCCTTCCACCTCCCGATGGAGTCGGCTCACCGCCTGTGGACGCGCGTCGGTGTCCGCCGAAGACGGCTCTCGAGTTCGGGGGGGGCGACGACGGCTCGCTGAGCGCGTCGCCCGTTCGTCCGCTTTTTGCACGGCCTTTGCGTGTGATAGGCTCCGAATCGGGCCGTTTCGGCCCAGGGTTCTCATCGACGGCCGGGAGCGTGGGGCTCTTCCGCAGCCGGGCGTTCCCGAGCATCGCGTGGTGACGTACCGGAGGACGACAAGATGAAACTCAGACTCGCCGTCCTGGTCCCGGCGCTCGCCGTGGGCCTGATCGCAGTCTCGGCCGAGGCCCAGCAGCACCGGGCCGTCCGGCTGGGCAACCCCGCGACCCGCTTCGCCAAGAAGCCGCCGAAGAAGGCCGACGACGTGCGGGTCCTCCTGCGCAGCGACAAGAACAAGGCGGACGTGATGGAAGTCCTCCGGCAGGTCGGCTGGAAGGGGAACGCCGAGGACTTCGACCGCGCCGTCGCCAGCGCCGACATCACCGAGGTCCAGATCCAGCCCGGCACCCGCCTGCCCTTCATGGCGTCCCGCGAGCGCACCCGCAAGCACCAGCCGCACGCCCTCATGGACGTGCTGTGGGCCGGGAAGAAGCCGATCGACGCGTATGCGCTGGAGATGACCTCCAACTGCGTGCGCTACCGCGTCGTGGTGCCGAAGGCCTGCGGCAACTTCTGGCTCGAGGAGATCGGCAAGGACACCACCAGCCAGCAGTGCGCGCCGGCGCCGCCTCCGCCGCCGGTGGTCAGCGTGACCTCGCCCGGCGAGGCCTGCGTCACGCAGCCGGTCGACATCACCGTCAACGTCCAGAACCCGCCGGCGGACCTGCGGGTGACGGTCAGCGCCAACGGCAGCGAGCTGCAGTCCGGCAGCCTGAGCAACGGCAGCTTCCGCGCGACCTTCCCCGGCCTGACGCAGCCCGGCCCGGTGGAGATCACCGCCACCTCCGGCGGCGTCACCGGCCGCACCACCGTCACCGTCAAGCCCTGCCTGCCGACCTGCGGCATCACCGTCAGCCCCAACCCGGCGAAGGCCGGCAAGCCGGTCACCGTCGACCTCACCAGCTCGCGCGTCGCCTCCGGCGTGAAGGGCGGCATCCGCTCGGCCAAGGTCGAGGTGCTGGGCAAGGACAAGACGCAGCCCGAGAGCACGGTCGAGCTGACGGCGCCGACGCTCTCCCGCAGCGACGTGGTGATCAAGAAGTCGGGCCCGCACACGCTGCGCGCGACGGTCACCGACGAAGCCGGCCAGGTCTCCACCAACGCCTGCCAGACGGACGTCGACGTGAAGTCCGCGTTCCCGATCTTCGCCGGCGCGTACGGCGGCAAGGAGCGGCTGACCCACGACGACGCCTCCGACCACCCCGATGAGGTCGTGCCGTTCTCGCGCTGCTCGCCCCTCATCGGCTTCGAGGTCGGCGTCCAGCCGATGATCAGCGAGCACGGCCAGGTCGAGCTGGGCGTCGGGCTGAAGATCCACACGGCGAACGACGCGCACACCGCCCCCTACGTCGACGGCGCCATCAACCGTGTCTTGACCCGCGGCTTCTTCGGCGGCGGCCTCACCTGGTGGGACATCGGGAAGGACTCGGGCGGCGTCGGCCTGCTGTACCAGGGCGGGGTCGACCTGGACAAGGAAGGCAAATGGCAGCTGGTCGCCCAGGGCCGCCTGCCGTTCTTCAGCCACACTGAGGTGGCCAACAACTACCAGATCTGGGGCGGCTTCCGCTTCCTGCCCAACAGCTCGAAGTAGCCACGCCCCCCTGACCTGAGCGAGGCCCTCGGCGGCCTGTGCGGCCGCCGGGGGCCTTCTCTTTTTTGGGATGCAATCGGGAGGATGCCCATGCTCGCCGCGCTGGCCTTGTCCGCCGCCCTGCTGGCCGCGCCCGCCGCGCCGGACCTGTCCCCTCCACGGCTGCGCCTGCCGGCCGGCGTGCGGCCGCTGCGGCAGTCGGTCGAGCTCGTCCTCGACCCCGACGCCGAGCCCTACACCGGCACCGTCGAGATCGAGCTCGAGGTCGTGCAGCAGACGCCGGTGGTGTGGGTCAACGCCGAGGGCCTCCAGCTGCGGGCAGCGACGCTCGGCTCCACCCCGGTCCGGGTGGTCGCGGACGGCTCCGATTTCGTCGGCTTCGTCCCCGACCGCCCGCTGCCGCCGGGCCGCGCCCTCCTCCGCGCCTCCTTCGCCGGGGCGGTCTCGCGCCAGCGCGACGACGGCGTCTTCGCCATGAAGGAGGAAGGCGACTGGTACCTCTTCACCCAGTTCGAGGCCGTGTCGGCCCGCCGCGCCTTCCCCTGCTTCGACGAGCCGGCCGCCAAGATCCCCTGGCAGGTCACGCTGCGAGTGCCCCGCGGCCTTTCCGCCTTCTCGAACACTCCGGTGGTGTCGAGCTCCACGGAGGACGGCAGGGACGTGGTGCGCTTCGCGCCCACCCGCCCCCTGCCCAGCTACCTGGTCGCCTTCGCCGTGGGCCCGTTCGACACGGTGGAGGTCGGCGCCGTCGGGCGCGGCCGCACGCCGGCCCGCCTGGTGGTGCCGAAGGGCCGGGGGGGCGACACCGCCTGGGCCCGCGAGACGACGCCGCGGATCGTCGACCTGCTGGAGCAGTACCTCGACCGCCCCTACCCCTACGAGAAGCTCGATCAGCTGGCGATCCCCGGCGTGGGTTTCGCCATGGAGCACCCCGGCCTCGTCACCTACGGCATGGGGCTGCTCGTCCAGCGCGAGCGCGAGCAGACGCTCGACACGCGCCGGGAATGGGTGTCCGTCGCCGCCCACGAGCTGGCGCACCAGTGGTTCGGGGACCTCGTCACCATGGCCTGGTGGGACGACACCTGGCTCAACGAGTCCTTCGCCAGCTGGATGGGCGAGAAGGTCACGGACCGCTTCCGCCCCGAGTGGGGCGTGGCGCTGCGGCGCGTCGCCGCCCGGGCCGAGGCGCTGGAGGCGGACAGCCTGTCGACCGCCCGCCGCATCCGCCAGCCGATCGCCGCCAAGCAGGACATCGAGGACGCCTTCGACGGGATCACCTACGCGAAGGGCGAGGCCGTGCTCGAGATGCTGGAGTCGTGGCTGGGAGAGGAGACCTTCCGGCGGGGCGTGCAGTCGTACCTCGACCACCATGCCTGGGGCAATGCCACGGCGGCCGACTTCGCCTCCCAGCTGACGGCAGCCGCGGGGCGCGACGTCTCGGCGGTGCTCTCGGGTTTCCTCGACCAGACCAACGCGCCCATCGTCTGGGCGGAGGCTCGCTGCGACGGCGCACCGCGCCTGCTCCTGCGCCAGCGCCCCTACCACGCGCTCGGATCGAGGGCGGAGGCGAAGACCTGGCAGCTGCCCGTCTGCGTGCACGTGGCCTCGCGCCAGGAGCCGGCCTGCACGCTCCTCGGCGGGCCCGAGGGCGAGATCCCGCTCGGCGGCGGCTGTCCGGCCTGGTCGTACGCCAACGCGGGCGGCGCGGGGTACTATCGCACCCTGCTCGACCCCGCCGAGGCGCAGCGGGCGCTCGGGCAGGAGGCGCTCCCGGCGGCGGAGCGGCTGGCCCTCGCCAGCGAGCTCGGCGCCCTGGTCGCCTCCGGCGACCTCGCCGCCGGCGAGGTGCTCGCGCTCCTCCCGACGCTGGCGGCGGACCGTGAGCACCGGGTCGTCCAGGCCGCGTCCCAGCTGACCTCGGACCTCGAACGGCTGGTGGACGAGCAGCGGCTCCCCCGCTACCGCGAGTTCGTCCGCTCGGTGTTCGCTCCGGCCGCGAGCCGGATGGGGTTCGCCCCGCGCCCCGGCGAGACCGACGACGAGAGGCTGCTGCGCCGCTCTCTGCTGACCGCCGCGGCCGGCCTGGGGCGCGACCGGCAGCTCCAGGCCCAGGCAGTCGAGCTCGCCCGGCGATGGCTGGAGGACCCCGCCGCCGCGGACCCCGACATGATCGAGACGGCGTTGTCGATCGCCGCCGGCTCCGGCGACCGCGCGCTCGTCGAACGCCTGCGGTCCGAGGCGCTCCGGGAGACGGACCGCCAGCGACGGGAGAAGCTCCTGCAGGTGCTCGGGTCCGTGCGTGACCCCGCGCTCGCCTCCGAGGTGCTGGCCCTCGTGCTGGACCCGAGGATCGACGCCCGCGAGTCGATCGACCTGCTGTGGGCGCTGTCCGCCGGCCGCGAGACGCGGCGGCTGGCCTTCGACTACGTGGTCGCCAACCGCGAGGCGATCACGGCGCGGCTGCCGACGGGGATGCTGTCGCCGACGGCGTACCTCCCGCTGATGGTCGCCGGACTGTGCACGGCGCAGGAGCGCCGCGAGGTCACCGCGTTCTTCGCCGCGCCGGCGGTCGCCGCGGCGACCTCGCCGCGGGTCCTGGCCCAGGCCCTCGAGCGCATCGACCAGTGCGTGGCCGCTCGCGACGCCCAGCAGGCGAGCCTGGCCACGTTCCTGGACGGGCGCTGACCATCACCGGGGCGGCGCCGCCGCGGCCTTCACCAGCTTCTGCACGCCGGGGCGGAAGCCGACCTCCAGCGCGGACGAAGGCGCCCTCGGCGCGGCCAGCAGCGACGTCCTCTCGCTCTCCCAGGCCGCAGGCGCCGGGACGTTCTGCTCCAGGAAGCCGAGCGCTTCCAGGCCGGCCGAGGCCAGCGCCGAGGCCCGTTCGGCGGTCGGCACCGCGTCGCGCAGCAGCTCGTTCGACTCGAGAAGCGGCCGTAGCCGGGCCTCGATCTCCTGCCACTCCAGAAGCCGCGCCCGGATCGCCTCGACGCCTCTGGCGCGCGCCGCGTCGGCCAGGAACGCGTCCACCAGCCGGTTGAACTCCCGGGCGGAGTCGCTCTCGGGTCGGGCGGCGTCCACCAGCGCGACGAGCGGCGTCTGCTGCGTGTACGCGCGGGTGCGGCCGCGCTGGTAGTTCCTGACCGGCTCCACCGCGTCAGCCAGCAGCCGCAGCTCGCCGGCGCGGGCGCCAGCCAGCCGCTGCAGCATCCGCGGATAGCCGGCGCGGTGGTCCAGTCCCAGCCACTCCAGCCAGCGGCTGGTGACCTCGAGCCGCGCGTACATGTCGTCCACGTCCCTCACCTCGCGCGGCGACCACAGCCGCTCGGCGATGGCTGCGGTGCGCGGCCAGATGCGCGAGTCCACCGTCTCGTCGTTCACGAACTCCGACCACATGGTCGCCTCGCCCCCCAGGATGCGCACGCGGTCGGCCTCGGGGAGCTGGTCCAGGCCCCTGTCCCAGGGATCGACCAGGTAGTGCTCGGCCGCCGGCCACATGAGGTCGACGTAGTAGCCGTAGCTCAGCACCCCGCGGAAGCCCGCCTTCGCCGCCGCGCCCAGCGACTGCTGGCCCCGCCAGGAGTGGACGATCGTGTCCCTGGGCAGGTCCGGGTGGAGGATCTCGTCCCAGCCCATCATCTGCTTGCCGTGGCCGGCCGCGATCTTCGACAGGCGCTGGTTGAAGTAGGCCTGCAGGTCGCGGTTGGCGGTGAGTCCCTTCCGCCGCTTGAAGGCCTGCACCCGCTCGGAGACGTCCCATGCCCTGCCGTTGTTCTCGTCCCCGCCGATGTGCAGCACCGGGTCCGGGAAGAGGGCCGCCATCTCGCCCAGGAAGCCATCGAGCAGCCGGTAGACCTCCTCCTTCGACGGGTCCATCGCCGGGTCGAAGACCCCCCAGCGCCTCTCGATCCGGTAGGGGCCGGGAGCGGTCGCCAGCTCCGGGCGCCCGACGAACCAGGAGGTGGTGTGCCCCGGCATGTCGAACTCGGGGTAGACGCGGATGCCACGCTCCGCAGCGTAGGCGATGACGTCCTTCACCTGCGGCTGCGTGTAGAACAGCCCGTCCGAGCCCATACGCGAAAGCTCCGGGTAGCGCCGGCTCTCGACGCGGAAGCCCTGGTCGTCGGTGAGGTGCCAGTGCAGCGTGTTGAGCTTCACCGCGGCCATGCCGTCGAGCGTGCGCCGCACCGTGTCCGGCGAGAGGTAGTGGCGGGCGCTGTCGAGCATCAGCCCGCGCCAGGGAAAGCGCGGTCGGTCCCGGATCACCAGCGCTGGCGCGCGGAAGTGGCCCGACGCGCCGGGCGCGATCAGCTGCAGGAAGGTCTCCAGGCCGCGCAGCACGCCCCAGGGCTCCGCCGCCTGCAGCGTCGCGCCCCGCGGGGTGACGGTGAGGGCGTAGGCCTCGTCCATGCCCAGCTGCGGCCAGGGCCGGCCAGGGCCGTCGCAGCGGATGGACAGGTCCGCGGCCGGCGCCTCCGTCACCGGGTCCGGCAGGTAGATGCCCGTCTGCCGCGAGAGCCGCGCCAGGAAGCGCGCCGCCGCGCGCTCGACCAGGGCTCCCCCGCGGCCGCTCACCCCCACCGTGAACCCCGGGCCGACCGCCAGCTCGCCCGCGCCCATCTCGATGGAGGCCGGCCAGGGCACGAGCGCCGGCCGCTCGCCTCCGCCCGCCACCGCCGCCACCGCTGTCGCCACGGCCAAGAGACCCACGGGCATGGCTCGCCTCCCGGACCGCGGGGGAGCATACAATACGCGCCGGCGTCGGCAGCTTCGTCCGGCTCGACCTCAGGCAAGGAGGCTGCATCGTGAACAAGAGGACCGCGGCAGTCGCGCTGATGGCCGTCTTCACCGTCGCCGTCTGCTTCATCGTGCTCGGCTCGGTCTCGTCCGACATCATGAGGGCGCTGAACCTCGACGCGGCCCAGTTCGGCTCGCTGGTGATGGCGCTGTTCCTGACCTGCTGCATCGTGCAGCTCTTCGTCGGACCGGCCGTCGATCGCTTCGGGTACAAGCCGCTGGCGGTGCTCGGCTTCGTGGTGACGAGCGCGAGCATCTTCATGCTCGCCTTCGCCTCCAGCTTCGCCACCGCCTTCGCGGCCTGCGTGCTGCTCGGGGTGGGGGCGATGGCGCTCAATACCGTCGGCAACACGCTCATCCCGGTGGTGCTGTTCGAGGGCCAGGACCCGGCGCGCGCCAGCAACTTCGGCAACGCCTTCTTCGGCCTCGGCTACGTCTCCGTGCCCTTCCTGTTCACGCTGTTCCTGCAGAAGCTGGGGATGAGCTACGGCGTCTCCCTCTCCGTCTTCGGCGCGCTGACGCTGCTCTTCCTTGTGTTCAGCCTGACCGCCTCCTACCCCAACGTCCCCATCGGCTTCAGCTTCGGCAAGGCGGCGGCGCTGCTGTCACAGCCCGCCGTGCTGGTCGCGGCGCTGGCTCTCTTCTGCTACATCTCGCTCGAGATCTCGATGGGGTCCTGGATCCGCAGGGTGATGGAGGAGATCCTGGGGCGCAGCCAGGCGCCCGCCGACGCCAGCTTCTGGGCGGGGATGGTGCTGAGCCTGTTCGGGCTGTCGATGGCCGCCGGCCGCTTCCTCAGCTCGGCGGTCAAGAACCTCACCGCCATCGGGGTGCGGGTCGTCGCCGGGGCGGCGGTGGTCTCTCTGGTCGCCATCCTGATCATGATGTGGACCGACTCCGCGGCGCTGGCGATCCTGGCGATCGTCCTCACCGGCCTCGCTTTCGCCCCCATCTTCCCGACCGTGGTGGGCGTCACCTTCGCCAAGTTCGACAGCAGCCAGTACGGCTCGATCTTCGGGATCATCTTCGCCATCGGCCTGCTGGGCGGCACCTTCGTGCCGAAGTGGATCGGCAACCTCAGCGTCGCCGGCACCGTCCAGGGCAGCCTGAAGGTGGCGGCGCTGATGGCCGCGCTGCTGATCGTGGTGGCGCCGGTGCTGGGCGTCGTCGGCCGCAAGGCGCTCGACGGGAAGAAGGCGACCTAGCGCTCGCGCGCCAGGCGGAACTCGCGCAGCCCCATCAGGCTCAGCACGCCTTCGCTGCAGGTGCCGTCCTTCGCCGGCACGAAGGTGATGCGCACCGGGCTCAGCTTGGAGAAGAACGCCGTCTGCGACTCCGGGTAGATCTCGGCCTGGCCCTGCTTGGCGGAGGCGAGGAGGTGCCCGCCCTCGAGCCGCACCTCGAGCGTGTCGCCCATCACCGCGGCGACCGGCGGCGGGGCGACCAGGCGGTAGCGCCCGGTGTAGCGCTGGAGGACGGAGAGCTCGACCTCGGCGATCGGCGGGAACTCCGGCCCCAGCCGGCCTCCCGCGACGGCCGCGACCGCCTTGTGCGCGATGTCGCCGGCCGTGGGCAGCGGGCCTGGCGGCCGCATCCCGACGTTCGACAGCACGATCACCGCCAGGTGCTCTTCCGGGTAGACGGCGAAGTAGGTGTTGAAGCCGCTGATGTCGCCGCCGTGACCGAACTCGCGCAGGCCCCGCCAGGGGATGGTCATGAAGCCGTAGCCGTAGCCGCCCCGGTGCCCGTCGGCGAGCGTCACCGGCGCCGTGGCGAGGGCCAGCGTCTCCGACCTGACGATGCGACCGGCGAGCAGCGCCTGCAGCCAGCGGGTCATGTCCTCGGCGGTGGAGTGCAGCCCGCCGGCGGCCGCGTCCGTCCCTGACACCGCCGAGTACTCGGCCGGCACCACGCCGCCCTGGTCGGTGAACAGGTACCCGGCCGCGGCGCCCTTGGCGGCCGGCCCCTCGTGGTCGACGCCGGTGTCCCCTAGCCCCAGCGGGTCGAGGATCGCCGCCCGCAGCTGCGCCTCGTAGCTGCGACCGGTGACCTTCTCCACGACGCGGGCCAGCACCGAGTAGCCGACGTTGCTGTAGTTGAGCCGCTCGCCGGGCGCGCACTCGGGCGGCGTCTTCATCGCCTGCTCGACGGACACGAAGTCCGGCATCCCCGCGGTGTGGGAGAGCAGGTGACGTATGCGGATCCTGTCGCCGCCCACGAAGCCGGGCACGTACCTCTCCAGCGTGTCGTCGAGGCCCAGTCGCCCCTGCTCCACCAGCTGCAGGACGAGAAGGGCGGTGAACGACTTCGACACCGAGGCCAGCCGGAAGCGCGTGCGGGTGGTGTTCGCCTCGGCCGTCTCCAGGCTGGCCAGGCCGTACGCCTTCGAGAAGCCGACCTTCCCGTCGCGCAGCACGACGACGGCGGCGCCGGGCATCGGCTTGCCCGCGCTCGGCAGGAAGACGGAGTCGATCGCCCCGGCCAGGGTGGCGGCAGGTTCCTCCGCCCTGGCCAGGACCGGAGGGCCGAGCAGGAGTGCCGCGGCGAGCGGCCAGGCTTGGGATCGCATGAGACCTCCTGTCGTCTCCTCTTACGGCGGGGCGCCCGCCTTGGTTCGGGTTTCACGGGCGTCGACCTCCGCCCTCGTCGTCGACTTCAGCCCTCGTCTTCGACGACCAGCAGCACCGGTGAGCCCCCTGGTAGCGGGACAGGCTCCGATGCCGCGGGCAACACCCGCGTGCGGGACAGCTCCTGACCGGTGAGCGGGTCGAGAAGGACCGCCACGGCGGGCTGGCGCACGCGCGGCACGACCCAGGCGCCTCCCTTCGGCCCGTCGAACCAGGCGAGGTACGCCCCTGGTGCCGTCCGCAGCTGCACCCGGCCGGCTGCATGGCGCCCGGCGAAGAAGACGCCCTCGTCGTCCGGGTCGACGATCCCCAGCGCGGTCCAGGGCAGCGCCCGCAGCTCGTTCGCCAGCGCCTTTGCCGGCGCGCCGCTCCAGTACCAGCGCCGCCTCTCCGGCTCGCGCCAGGTCGGCTGCGCCGGCGCGGTGACGAAGCGGTAGCGCCCCGGCCCGCCGTCGGCGTAGCACAACGCGCCCTCGCGCCGGCACGGGTCCGGCTTCTCCGCGGGCGCGCAGGCCAGGGGCCACTTGCCGACGGCGGTGCCGTCGCCGCTCAGCAGCGCCTTCTCACAAACCGGTGTCGACGCTGGCACCGAGCCCAGCGGCGGATAGCCCCAGGCGCGCTCGGCGAACACCTCCGGCAGCGGATGGTCCAGCCCCGGGTGGCGCGTCCACAGCCAGCGGGCGAGCGGCGTCGGCTCGAGGTAGCGCACCGGCCGGGAAGGCAGGTACTCGGGCACCAGGCTCGCCACCGACAGCGCTCCCAGCGCCGCCAGGGCCAGCTTCGCGCGGGCGTCCGCGCGGGTCGCCAGCCTCGCCAGCACGGGCACGGCGAAGGCCACCAGCCACAGCGCGTACCGGCTCATCCCGCGCGTCGCCCCGTGGTTGAGGTTTCCCGGCTGGGTGAAGACGACGAGGAGCGTGGCGATCGATAGCAGCAACGCCAGCGGGTCCCAGGCCGCTCCGGGGCGCTCGCGGAGCGACGCGACGGCCATCCCCAGGCCCGCGAGCGCCACGATCGCCATCGACGGCCAGGCCGGGAACAGCCCCAGGTTGGGGTCGCCCAGGACGGCCCACAGCTCGCGCGGCCCCGGGAGGTGCACGAGCACGGTGGCGGCGAGCGGCGAGCTCCTGCCCAGGTGCAGCAGGTAGTAGAGAGGGCTCACGGCGGCCAGACCCCAGGCGATCGCCGTCGAGGAGAGCAGAAAAGGCCTCCGGCGTTGACGGACCCAGGCCCACGCCGTGGCGATCGCCAGAGGCGGCAGGAAGGCCCCGTTCTGGGCGGCGACGAGGCCAGCGAGCGGCAGCGCCCACTGCGGTCGTTCGTCCGCCAGGGCCAGGGCCATCGCCACCACGGCGACGAAGAACACCTCCGGGTGCGGCTTGTCGACCCACCACAGGAGCGGTGAGGCGAAGAGGACGGCGATGGAGCCGGCCCCGGCCCGTCGCTGCACGAGAAGAGCCGCCAGCACCAGCAGCGCCAGGTTGGTCGCCGCGAAGCCCGCCAGCACGCGCCCGCCGACCGCCCGCACCGCCGCCACGGCTGGCGCCGTGAGCAGCGGGTACAGCCAGAAGTGGTAGAAGTCCTGCCGGCCGTCGTCACCGACGAGGGCGGCGCGGCCGGGCAGCGCCGAGAGGACGCCGGGCGTCCAGCCCATCTCCGACTCCACGCGCCCGCGCTCGGCGTCGCTCAGCGCCGGCGGCCTTCCAGCCGCGAGGTTGACGGCCATGGCCACGTACTCGTGTCCGTCGCCCACCACCCGCAGTGGCGAGTCGGCCGTCACGGCCAGGCCCAGTGCCCCCACCCAGGCGGCGCCTCGCCACCACGGCACCGGTCCCCTGGCGAGGGCCTCCCGGACCAGCAGCAGGGCGAGACCGAGCACGACCGCCCGCGTCGGCTGGTGCAGGCCGATCGTCAGCGGCCCGAGCCGCCAGGCGCCGCCACCGGCCACCCACGCCACCGCCCCCGCCGCGAGCAGGGCGCAGGCGACCACCAGGAGGGCACGCGCGGCGAGGCGCACGGCGGGATTGTCCCCGCGAGGGTGTCTCCTGGCAACCGCCGGGGGCCGGCGACGGCCTGCTAGGGCCGCGGCGTCGCCAGGCCCTTCGTCGCTGCCTCCTCGGGGCTCAAGCCCCCCGAGCGCGGCTCCCACCAGCGCTCCGTGCGCTCCGCGGCCACGAACCCCGTCGGCCGCAGCACGCGCAGGGCGACGCGGATCTCGCGCGACCGCGTCGCCGGCCAGGAGCCATCCACCTCGACCGGCACGCCGATGGTCGGCAGGTCCCTGGCTCCTCTCGCCAGCACCGTGCCGTCGTGGTCGCGCGCCTGCCACTCGAGGCGATAACCCCGCAGGTCGTAGGACGGCAGCTCCGTCGGCGGCCTCCGCGCGACGGTGACCTTGAAGCCCGTGGGCGGCGCGTAGTAGCCGCTGCGGGTCCAGTCGAAGGCGAGGCGCGCGGGGCTCGTCTCCTCCTTCCACGCCTCGTACGACGGCTGCCGCTGCCGGTCCTGGTCGACGAGGCCCATGTTGACGTAGCCGGAGGTCTCGCCCGGCCAGAGGTTGCGGTGCGACTTGTAGTCCTGGTAGCACCAGAAGACGGCACCGGCGACGAAGTCGTGCCGCGCGAACTCGGCCAGCTGGTCCTTCATGATGCGGGTGCGCATGACGTCGGCCTGCTGCGCGTCCGGGGCGAACGGGCCCGCCAGGCCGAACTCGGAGATGACGACCATCTTGTCGGGGAACATCCTCCCCACCCGCTCGAGCGCGGGCGCGAGATCCTGCGCCGGGCCGGCCCAGCTCCCGAAGTACTGATTCATCATGATGAAGTCGGTGTACTGGTTGGCGTCCAGGGCCGGGTCGGTAAGGTAGGCGAGCCCGTCGTCCGCGTAGCTGACGAAGCGGCCGGGGTCGAGGGCCTTGACGTGGTCGACCATGGCCTCGACGTAGGCGCGGCCGCCGGCGGTGCTGGTGGCGCTTTCGTTGCAGACGCTCCAGCCGAGGACGCTCGGGTGGTTGCCGGCCTGCTCGATCATCTCCTGCATCATCCGCTTCGCCAGCGCCAGCACCTTCGGGTCCTTCATCTGCTCCTCGCTGAACTGCCACATGGGGATCTCGGGCACCAGCAGGACGCCGTCGCGGTCCGCGTAGTCGAGCACGTCGGGGTGCTGCGGGTAGTGGACGGGCCGGGTGAGGACCACGTTCAGGTTCTTCAGGTCGTTCCAGTCGTAGAGGATCGTCCCCCGGGTCTCGGCCAGGCCCTCCTGGGTCGACTCCTCGTGGCGGGTGATGCCGGTGAGCCGCACGCGCTCGCCGTTCAGCCACAGGCCGCGGTCGCGGATCTCGACCGTGCGCAGGCCGAAGGCGTCCTCGCGGCGGTCGAGCACGCCGCCGGTGGCCGCGTCGCGCACCTCGACCACCAGCCGGTAGAGGTTCGGCTGGTCGAAATGCCAGAGCTTCGGCTGGGCGATCGGCAGGCTCAACGGCACGGTGACCGGGCCGGACGCGCCCTCGACCTGCTGCCGCGCCAGCGCCAGGGGACGGCCGCCCGGGTCGTACGCCTCCGCCCGCACCTCGAGACCGCCGCCGGGCTGCAGGCGCTCGAGGAACACGCGGTCGACCACCGTCGCCGCCTCTGCGTCCACCTTCGGCCGGATCTCCTGCCGGCGGATCGCCACCCTCTCCTGCGCCACCAGCGCCACGTCGCGGACGATGCCGCCGTAGTGCCACCAGTCGTACCAGACCGAGCCGGTGTCCTTGAGCCGCATCGCCCAGCCGGGGATCGTGGAGAGCCCGGGGCGGTTGTCCAGCTCCACGGCGATCACCCCGCCTCGGCCCAGCGCCCGGGTCACGTCCATCCGCCAGGCGGTGTGCCCGCCCTCGTGCTCGCCCACCAGGGTGCCGTTCACGAACACGCGAGCCTCGTAGAAGGTGGCCCCGAAGTGAAGCTCCAGCGGGTGGCCGATCAGCGACGGCGGGACCCGGACGACCCGCCAGTACCAGGCGATCCCCTCGTGCTCCGCGTGCCGGCCGACCCCCCAGGTGTGCGGGACGTCGACGGTCTCGACGTCGGCGGGCACCGTCCTGGCCCAGCCGGACCTCTCGCCCGTGCCGTCGTGGTCGATCCGGAACTGCCAGGGGCCGTCCAGGCTGACACGCGTGCCCGCGGCGGAGGGCGCCGACAGCACGAACAGCAGCAGCGGCAGGCCGGGGACGGCGAGGGATCGAGGGCGCACGGGCACCTCCTGATGTCCGACCTGGATGCTATGCGCGAACGGGAGAGCGGCCAACCGGCGAGGATCTCGTGGCGAAGCGGGCCGGGAGCACGCCCCGGAGCGAGTCCGGCCTCTCGCCGCGACCGCCCGCGGCGGCCGGGTCCTGCGCGCCCACGGCTCTTGGAGCTACGTGTTCCGCAACCCCAGGCGCCAGAGGGGACCGGCGCAGCTCACGGGCAGACCTGCTTGATGCGGTCGAGCTGTGCCTTCAGCGCGTCCAGGGTCTGCGCGGAGGCGGAGGCGTGAAGCTGCGGCCGCACCTCCTCGATCTTCTGGTCGGCCTCGAGCATCAGCGGCTTGGCGGCGTCGCAGTCCGCGGAGTTGCGGATCACCTCGTTGACCTTGCCGTTCACCTCCTTGAGCAAGGCCTCGTCCTGGCCGACCTGCTCGATGGCCTTCTTGCGGGGGTCCTCGCAGGCGAGGACCGTCACCGCCAGCACCGCGAACACCAGCCATCGAGCGCTCATGGGGCCTCCCTGTCCGGTCCGCTCCTGCCCCGGCCGCTCCAGTCCGGGCCGACCGGAGGGCCGAGCATAGCGCAACGGCGCACTGCCGCGGCACCGGCTGCCCAACTATAATCGCCGCGGCCATGGCCGCCACGGTCGCGCTCGTCGTCACCGCGGGGCCCCTGCGCGGCCGGCGGTTCGAGTTCACCGGCCACGACACCTTCCTGTTCGGCCGGGCCGCCGACTGCCACGGCCGTCTCGCCGCGGACGACGTCTCCGCCTCCCGCCATCACTTCCTGCTCGAGGTGAACCCGCCGCAGGCGCGCCTGCGCGACCTGGGCAGCCTGAACGGCACGCGAGTGAACGGCGTCCGCCACGGCGGCCGCGCCGCCGACGAGAGCCCGCGCCCGGCCGCCCAGCGGGCCGGTGCCGAGGTGGACCTGCGCCACGGCGACGAGGTGCGGGTCGGCGCCACGGTCATCGCGGTCGAGGTCGCCGGCGCGCCGCCCGCGCCGCCCCCGGCGGCGATGCCGGAGGCCGAGGACAGCGAGCCGCTGCTGGGTCCGGGCGCCAACGTCGGACCGTACGTCGTCGAGCGCCCGCTCGGGCGCGGCGCCATGGGCGTCGTGTACCTCGCCCGCGCGGGTTCGCCGGAGGCCGCGCCCGTCGCCCTCAAGCTGATGCGGGCGGAGGCCAGCCTCGACGAAGCCGCCCGCGAGATGTTCCTGCGCGAGATCGAGGTGACCCGCGCGCTGCGCCACCCGAACATCGTGCGCCTGCACGGCGTGGGACGCCACGGCCGGCAGTTCTACTTCGCCCTCGACTACTGCGCCGGGGGCAGCGTCGAGGCCCTCCGCCACGACTACGGGGGGAGCCTGGCCGTGGAGGCGGTCCTGCGGATCGCCGGCGACGCCGTGGCCGGGCTCGCCTACGCTCACGAGCGCGGGTTCGTCCACCGCGACATCAAGCCGGAGAACGTGCTCCTGTCGGAGGAGGGGACCGCGCGGCTGGCGGACTTCGGCCTGGCCAAGAGCTTCGAGCAGGCGGGGCTGTCCGGCCTCACCGCCACCGGCGCCATCGGCGGCACCCTCGCCTTCATGCCGCGCGAGCAGCTCACCGCGTTCCGCGAGGTGCGTCCGGTGAGCGACGTGTGGAGCATGGCCGCCACGCTCTACTTCCTGCTCACCGGCTGCCACGTCCGCGACGGCTCCCCGGAAGAGGATCCGCTGGCGGTGATCTTGCGCGGCGCCGTGGTCCCAGTGCGCGAGCGCGACCCCGCGGTGCCTGCGGCGCTCGCCGCGGTGCTCGACCGCGCGCTGGCGGACGACGCGGGCTGGCGCTACCAGCACGGCGGCGAGCTCCTGCGTGCCCTGGCGGCGGTGCGCTGAGATGCCCTCTTTCCTGACGGTCGCCTGTCCCACCTGCGGGACCACCTCGGACCGGGTGCCTGCCGAGCTGAGGGGACGCGTGGTCCGCTGCACGAAGTGCGCCGCCCGGTTCAAGGTGACGCCGACCGAGCCGCTCCCCACCGTCCCGGAGGCCGAGGTGGTGGTGCCGACGGTGCCGGAGGAGGCCCTGCGGCGCACGCTCGCCGCCGCGGCGCCCGAGTGGCGCCCGGGGGAGCTCATCCTCGGCCTCTACGAGGTCTTGGGCGTCCTGGGCCAGGGCGGCATGGGCCGCGTGTACCGGGTGCGGCACCGCGGCTGGAACCTGGACCTGGCGCTCAAGGTGCCGCTGGCCGCCGCGCTGGAGGCCGCCGGCGGGGCGGACCACTTCGAGCGCGAGGCCGAAGCCTGGGTCCAGCTGGGCCTGCACCCTCAGGTGGTGGCCTGCCACTACGTCAGGAGGTTCGAGGGCCTGCCGCTGGTGTTCGCAGAGTACGCCGACGGCGGCAGCCTGCACGAGGCGATCCGCGGCGGGCGGCTCGCCAGCGTGGAGGCCATCCTCGACGTCGCGGTCCAGTTCGCCTGGGGGCTGCACCACGCGCACGAGCAGGGGCTCGTGCACCGCGACGTCAAGCCCGCCAACGTGATGCTGACCTCGGACGGCCTGGCGAAGGTCACCGACTTCGGCCTCGCGCGCGCCCGCTCCGCCGCGGTGACGGCGCAGACGACGGGCGAGGTCGCGGGGACGATCACGGTCGAGGGCGGAGGTGGGGCGACGCCCGCCTATCTCTCGCCCGAGCAGGCGCGGGGGGACGCCATGACGCGTCGCTCCGACGCCTGGAGCTTCGCCGTCTCCGTGCTCGAGATGTTCCTGGGCCGCAGGACCTGGACGCTGGGGTTGGCGGTGCCCGAGACGCTCGCCGCCTATCGCGCCGATGCCGGGGCGGCCGGCGCCGGCCCGGGGCGGCCGGCGATGCCGGAGGCGGTCGCCGACCTGCTCGCGCGCTGCCTGCGCGAGAACGCGGACGAGCGGCCGCACGATCTGGCGGCGATCGCCGGCGAGCTGTGCGACGCCTGGCAGGCCGCCACCGGGATGCCCTACCCGAGGCGGCGGCCGAGCGGAGGGGTGGGATCGGCCGACGCCCTCAACAACCGGGCTGCGTCCCTGGTCGACCTGGGCCGGGAGGCGGACGCGGACGCGCTCTGGCAGCAGGCGCTGGCGGCGGAGCCGCTGCACCCCGAGGCGACCTACAACTCGGCCTTGCGCGCCTGGAGCGGCGCGCGCCTCAGCGACCCGGAGCTGGTGCGCCAGGTGGAGGCCGCCAGCCCGCGGACCGCGTCCGCGGGTCACCCGCCCCAGCTGCTCGGCCGGCTGCAGGCCCTGCTGGGACACGGGGCGGAGGACGTCGCGGACGGGTGCCCACCAGGGCGGACGCTGCGCGGGCTCGCCGGCACGGTGGCGGCGCTCGCCAGCGGCCGCGACGGTGCGCTCGTGGTGGCCGGCAGCGGAGCGGAGCTGCGGGCGTGGAGCGCCGCCGACGGTGCGCTCGTCGCGGCGGTCGCCGTCCCGGACGGTCCGCTGCGCGCGGTGGCCCCCCTGCCCGACGGACGCTCGGTCGTGGTCGCCGGCGAGCGCGGCCCCCTGGCCGCGTGGGACCTGGTCTCCGGGCGGCCCCGGCGCACGTTCGCCCGCCAGCCCGGGTTCGCGGCGAGCCTCGCCCTGCTGCCGGGCGGGCGCGTGCTGTCGGGCGGCTCCGACCGCGCGGTCAGGGTGTGGGACCAGAAGACCGGGCGCCCGGTCCTGGAGTTGCCCGGGCACACGGACGCGGTCACCGCCGTCGCGGGCGGCGCCGGCGTGCTCGCCTCCGCCTCGCGCGACGGGACGGTCCGCCTGTGGTCGCCGGAAGACGGCCGCTGCCTGGCGGTGCTGAGCACGCCCGGACGCCTGCTGGCACTGGCGCTCTCCGAGAGGACGGACCTGCTGGCCGCCGCCGGCGAGGACGGCGTCATCCGTCTGTGGAGCCTGGGCTCGCGCCAGGCGCGGCTGAGCCTCAGAGCGCACGCGCAGCCGGTGCACGCGCTTCTGCTCTCGCCGGACGGCGGCCGGCTCGTCTCCGGAAGCGCCGACTCGACCGTGCGCATCTTCGACGCGGCGACCGGCCACGTCCTCTCCCTGTGGCGCGTCGAGGCGGCCGTCCACTCTCTGGCCTGGGGACCCGCCGGGACACTGTGGGCCGCGCACGGCGCCACCGTCACCGGGGCCGTCCCGCCGCCCCTGACGCTGCCGCCGCTCGCGCTGTGCCGCCCCGCCTCGGCGAGCGACGAGGAGTCGCGCGCGGCCAGCTTCGACGCGCAGGTGGTGGAGGCGCGACGGTCGCTGCAGTCGGGCGACGTGGCGGCGGCCCTGCGCCTGGTCCGTGGCGCGCGCTCCATTCCCGGCCGCGCGCGGGCCGGGCCGGCGATGGCGGTGTGGGACGACCTGTGCGCGCGGCTGCCGAGGCGGGCCCTGCTGTCGGCCTGGGAGGAGGGCCGGCTCGAGGGACACCGCGACGCGGTGCTGGCGGTGGCCGTCGATCCGGCGGCCGCCCGCGTGGCGACCGCGAGCCTGGACGGCGCCGCGCGCGTCTTCGACCTCGCGACGCGGCGGCTGCAGCACGCGCTCCACGGCCATGCCGCCGCGGTGACGGCCGTCGCCTTCGCCGCAGCGGGCGCTCGCCTCCTGTCGGGCTCCCGCGACCGCACGCTGCGGCTGTGGGACACGACCAGCGGCGAGCCGCTGGCGACGCTCGAGGGCCACGCCGAGACGGTCTCCGACCTCGACGTCGCCTGCGACGGCCGCCTGGCGGCGAGCGCGGGCTGGGACGGCGCCGTGCGGCTGTGGGACCTGGAACGGCAGGCCCCGCTGCAGGTGCTGAGCGGCCATGCTGCAAACGTCGCCGCCGTGCGCTTCTCCGCCGACGGGCACGTCGTGGCCAGCGCCGGCTGGGACGGCACGGTCCGACTGTGGGACGCGGGGGACGGACGTCCCCTGGCGACATTCCAGGGGCCGGAGG
>Ga0335071_10000688_pt1 | contig 36725 bp, 35 predicted proteins | sample Lox_Sample_15_FD_206724 | JGI IMG/M metagenome (GOLD analysis project Ga0335071, IMG submission 206724) | Soil microbial communities from Loxahatchee National Wildlife Refuge, Florida, United States - Lox_Sample_1.5 | ecosystem: Environmental > Terrestrial > Soil > Wetlands | place: USA... | reverse complement strand
GTTGCGCTGAGGGTAATAGGTATTTACATCCCCAAACCCGACCAGGTCGACATCCAGCTCTTCGGCCGCTTCTGCCGCCCCCCACCACATCGGGCTGGAGTAGGGGTTCGAAACTCCCCAGTTGATGATAAAACCAAAAGCCGGCCGGGTGCGGTGATCGACTGCCTTCTCGGTAACGGGCATTCTCGGTTCTTTGACTTTGGGCATGTTCTCCTGCCTTCCAAGCCAACATCGAAATTTAGCTACAAGATATCGGCAACGGGAAAGGCGATCGGAATATAAGCAGGGTGATTATACACTTTGTACGAACAGTCCCAGGCGCCTTGCTGGGTCGAAGCGCATGATCCATTCGGAATCACACGGACAAAAAACGACCCCGCCTGTCTGGAACCGGGCGGGGCCATTTTCGATAACCCGTTCTCATTTCTTCGTCAATTCCACCAGGAACGTATCCAGCGCCAAATCCAGGGGGACCTGGCTCGTTTTTGCCCCCTCGTCGATCTCCAACAACTTGTGATAAACAACTTCCAGCGTGGTCAATGAGAAGCGCCGCGCCTGGGTAGTGATCTTCCCAGCCACGAACTCATGCAAACCCAATTCCTTCTGAACCTCGGCCTGGCTGCCGTTTCCGTCCAGGATCTCGCGCGCCTGGAGCAGCAAGCGGAACTGGCGGATGACCATGCCCCACAACTCGAAGGCGTCCTCGTCTTCGAGCAACTGATGGAGCACGTGCTGGGCTTTCCTGCCGTCGCCCTGACCAAGAGCGTCCACCAGTTCGAAGATGCTCCCCTGGGCGGTAACGATGCTGACCCGTTCCACATCCAGCAGCTTGACCGGCCGCTCGAGATTGACGTAGGTCAACAGCTTGACAAGTTCCTGGGAGGCGATGCGGGTGTCTTCGCCGACCATCTCGGCAAGCCGTGCCGCCGCGTCCGGCTCGATCCGTCCGCCCTGTTTTTTTGCTTCGCCCTCGATCCAGCGCGGCATCTCCCAGCGTTTGGGCAGGCTGTAGACGTGCACCGCGGCGCGTGTTCCAGCGTGGGAGGCGGCCCACTTCAACAGCCAGTGGTCGCGCTTGAGCTCCTCGGACTCGACCAGGGCAATGTTCGTGGATGGCTGGGCCTTGTCCAATAATTCGAGGAATTTCTTGCGCCCTTCGGCGGAGTTGAAAGCCGCAATCGGATGGGCCAACACCACCACCCGGCGCGGTGCCAGGAACGGGGCTGCGTTGACGGCCGTATTCAGAGCCTCGAAGTCCAGCCCGGTCCGGCCGTCGAAACGGGCAATGTTCATCTCCGCGGTGGTCGGGTCGCCCAGGCCGGCGCAAATTTTTTCGACGGCTTCAGCGATAGCAAACTCGTCGTTGCCGTGCAGGAGAATGATGGGAGGAATATCGGTCATGATCAGCCAGGGGAATTACCGCGAAGGAATTGGATCAGGCCAAGCATCCTTTATCCAATCGCGGCGAGTGATTACCCTCTCGTAACAACTCGATGCAGCTTCAACCCACCCAGCCGGATTGGAAAGACGTCCGCCACGGCCAGCCCCTGGGGGTCGCCGGAGGTGGTGATGTGTTCCTGGACCTTCGGCCCGAGCGGCTGGCTGAAAATGAAACCGAGCGTCGCCAGGGTGATGACCAGCGGCAGGCGGTCCACTTTCTCACGCCGGCTCTTCGCCCCGGCCATGCCCAGCCAGGCCAGAATCCCGGCCACGAACCCAGAGACGGCGTAGTTCGTCCCGCAGTTGGGATGGATCGCCAGCCGGCGCTCGCCCTGGTTCATCCGGGACAGCGCCTGCAGGACGGTCTCGCGCAGCTCTTCGGTATCGACTTCACCGACCAGGAAGAAGCCGCCCGGGAAGGACCAGCCTGCCAGCGGCCGGGACGGGAAACGCCCGGACAGGAGGGTGATGGTGGCGTGTTCCAGGCCATGGTTGCGGCGGATGTGGGAAATTACGGGAATATCCAGGATGGTCATGGGAACTCCATTCGCAAGGGATTATACCCGTAATCAAAAAATCCCCTCTTCCGGTTGGAAGAGGGGATCGGGAGGCTTTACTGGGCAGGGATGGCGACCGGCTCGGTCGCCGGTGCCGTTGTGGCCTGCAGAAAACCAATGTACATCAGGATCGCGCCGACCAGTTCGGTCAGGTAGAGGAAGTCCGGCAGGCCGGCCCGGACGAATGAGCCGCCGATGGCCGGAGCCAGGGCGCCGGCGGCGATCAGGATGTTGCCGATCATCCGGTTGAAAAGCACGCGCTTGCGCCAAAAGATGAAGGCGGAGTACAGCGCCCCGCCGACCATCGTGATGGATCCGTAGATGTTGAGGAGGATGGTCAGGGCGATCACCAGCCCGCTCCGGCCGAGCACCAGTTGGTACTGGGACGAGATTGGCTGGCTGACCTGGTAGGAGGCAGCCGCCGGGGTGATCGGCGAGGCCACGATCAGGGCGGTCGCCAGCAGGCTGACGGCTGCCAGGATGCCGGTGACGGCCCAGGCGGCGCCGCGCCGGCGCACCAGCAGGTGCAGGGTGCCCTGGCCGAGCCATGCCGCCGAGATCATCGCCCCGGCCAGGTACCACAGCTTCACGATCGCCGCGCTGAAGGTCAGGCCGAGGATGACCTCGCTCAAGGTGCCCAGGCCATATCCGAGCAGGCCGATGCTCCAGATCAGCAGGTGCGGTCCGCGCCGGAGCAGGTAGCGGCGGAAGACTGCGGCCGTAAAGGCGAAAGTCACGATTGTGGAAAGATAGGGAATGTAATGCATAGGGACTCCTCTTTTCCAATTAACCAAATTTGTACCCGAATACGGATAAAGCGACGAGCACGAAAGTGGACAGCATGGCGAGCAGGAGCAGGCCGATCAGGAAAGGCACCAGCCATTTCGACCAGGCCGAGGGACGGAAGCGCCGGCTCTTCATGGACGGGCCTCCTCGAGGGCGCGGTAGGTTTCCAGGAGGGTGACCAGGACCTGGTCTGTGAAAGCCAGCGTCCGGTTGAGCATCTCCCCCCAGGCAGCCCCGGAAGGGATGCCGGCTTCCTGGTAGACTGCGATCATGGATTCGAGCAGGGCATTGCGGAAGAAAAGGAAAGCCCGGGCCGCCTCGAGGCTGTCGAGGTTGAAGCGGCGGCCGCGGCTGGCATACTCATAGCCGAGGGAATGGGCTTCGGCGATCGCCCCGGGACCTTTCGCGGACAGGAAATTCGCCAGGCCCTGGACCAGGACCCGCCCGCTCTGGCGGTATTGTTCGCGGGCCGGTTCGTCCAACCGGGCATACCAGGATTCCGCCTCCAGCTGGCCTTCACCGACTTTGAAACGAATACGGCTGAGCGCAAACTGGACGATGTTCTCGGGGCCGGGCGCATGCATCGGTTGGGCGGTCCGGGACCACAACTCGACTTCCGAGCGCCGATAGCGCCGGTGATTCCCCCGCGTGCGATGGACGGGGATGCGTCCCTTATCCGACCACAGGCGGACCGTGCTTGGATGCACACCCAGCAACCCGGCTGCCTGGCTGAGGGTAAGCCATTCGTCTTGATCCATGAGCATCTTGCCTTCCCAGGAAAACCGCTAAATTCCAAAACAGGTTGAATCTATCACACACAAGTCATCCGTCAATGTAGATTTACGTAGATTTTAATGGGAAGAGATTATAAAAAGCTGAGCAGGGCCTGGAAATCCACCGTTAGAATCCCCCAACGGAAAGCAAAAGTAAAAAAACCGGGCCCCATCCTTGCGAATGGGGCCCGGCATCGTTTTTACCAGGGCAACGGGTCCGGCTGGATGTCGTCAGTCCACAGGGCATGCATCGCCCGGACGGTTTCCGGCGGCAGCATCCGATCCGCGGCGGCGAAATTATCCAGGGCCTGGGCGACGGTCTTGGCCCCCGGGATGATCGTGGAAAGCTGCGGCTGGGCCAGGCAATACTGCAGGGCGGCGTGCGCCATGGAGATCCCGGGCGGAACCAGCGCGGCGAACTTCTCGACCAGGGCGCCCCGGCGGGCGATCACCTCCGCCGGCCAGCGCTTGCGCACGTCGGCGAACTTGCTGTCCGCCCGGTAGCGGCCGGCGAGCCAGCCCGAGTCGAGCGGCACCTTGACGATCAGGCCGACGCCCTGCTCCTGCGCCCGGACGAAGGCCGGCATGGGCTCCTGGTAGAAGGCGTTGAAGAACACCTCGGCCGCCTGGCTTTGGGTGGTTTCCATCATCGTCTCGAGCTCGACCTTCCAATCCAGGGAGATGCCGTAGGCCCGGATCTTGCCCTCAGCCTTGAGCTTCTCCAGCTCGGCGTACTGGTCGGCGGTCCGGCCGTCCATCAGTTCCCGGGAAGGATTGTGCAGCAGCAGGATGTCAACGTAGTCGGTCTGCAGGCGCTTCAGGCTGCCTTCGAGCGAGGGCCGAATGGCGGCGGTGCTGAAATCCGTCACTCCCTCGGGGCTGTGGCCGAACTTGGAGCAGAGGAGGATGTCCTTGCGGACGGGTTTCAGCACCTGGCCGAGGAATTCCTCGCTGCGCCCGTGGTTGTAGGCCGGGGCGGTATCGAAGAAGTTGCAGCCGGCGTCGAGCGACTTCTGGACGATGCGCAGCGCCTCGCCGGGATCGCTGGCGCCCCAGTCGGGATTAGCCAGCTGCCAGGCACCCAGGCCGATCTCGCTGACCTGCATGCCGGTGTTGCCGAATGGTCGTAGCTTCATGGGAGACTTTCCTTTCTTGCAAAGATGGCCCGTTCTTCGGGAATGGCGCTTCGGTGATTTCTCGCCCAATTGTAGGGGAAAAGTGGTCCCATTGGTAGACCCACATTCCTGGCTTTTTGATAAGCCCACTCGGCCAACATCCCCTTCCGGGATGGAATCCATTTACACCTCAATCGAGAGTCATCCAAGCCAAGGCGGGCAGGCCCGGGAGGCGCTTCTTTCCCAAGCCGCTCTGGACATCGAAGAGGACATCCGCAGGCTGGGCGAGGCGATAAGAAAGATGCAGAGCGGAATCTGATAATAAAAAGAGCCGGCGCATGCCGGCTCTCATCCAAACTTCTTCTGCATTTCAATTCAAAGTGTAAAAGTCCATCCCGTCGCCCAGGTCCTCGACGATCACGGAGCCGCGGGCGAAGAACAGCTTGACCGAGATCCACAGGTCGCCGACCGAGCTGGCCGCATTGACGATGGCAGCCAGCAGGACCGGCAACAGCGCCCCGACCGGCAAGCCGGCCAGGAGGATCATTCCCAGGATCGAGAAGAGCGCGAAGGGCGCCAGGGTGATGACCATGTACTCCCGGCGCGGGAAATACCAGCCCGGCGCGGCGGCGAACGCATACCAGCCGCGGAAGCCGAACTTCGGCCGGCGGCGTGTGTACATCCAGAAGAAGGCGCCGTGGATGGACTCGTGCAACAGGAGCTGGCCGACGAATACCCCCAGGAGCCAGGCAAGCAGGACGAGCGGGCTGATCGAACCCGGCAGGAAGTCCCTGGCAAAATCCGGGCGGACCAGCGTCAGGTACCAGATGAAGAACCACCCGAAGACGAGCAGCAACACGAAGCTCCCGGCGTTCAAGCCCCAGAAAGCCAGCCGGTTTTTGGACAGGCGGAAGGAATAGACCAGGGTGGTGTTGGCGGGCCGGACGTCCGTGGTGCGGAAGTCGTCCATCAGGCCACCTTGCGCCCCTTGGGCGCCTCACGCTGGATGCCGAAGGCCTGTTCCAGCGCCTGGTGGAGCGAGCGCGCTTCCACCACCTCGATGTCCTTCGGCCAGGGCTCGCCCTGGCGCAGGCGCTTCGGGACGATGGCGGTCTTGAAGCCCAGCTTGGAGGCTTCGCGCAGCCGGACAGGCATCTGCCCGGGCATGCGCAGCTCCCCGGCCAGGCCGATCTCGCCGATCAGGACCGTATCGGCCTTGACCGGCAGGTCGCGCATCGACGAGGCCACCGCCGCAGCAATGGACAGGTCGGCGGCCGGCTCGTCGATCTTCAGGCCGCCCACCACGTTGACGAAGACGTCTGCCTCGGCCAGTTTCAGCCCAACCCGGCGGGTCAGCACGGCCGCGATCATCAGCAGGCGGTTGTAGTCCACGCCGTTGGGGGTCCGACGGGCATTGCCAAACTGCGCTGCCGAGGTCAGCCCCTGGACCTCCACCAGCAGCGGACGGGTCCCTTCCATGGTGACGGCGATGGCCGACCCGGCCGCGTTGACCATCCGCTCGGCCAGGAAGGCCTCCGACGGATTGCTCACTTCGGCCAGCCCGCGCTCGACCATCTCGAAGACTCCCACCTCAGCCGTCGCCCCGAAGCGGTTCTTGACCGAGCGCAGCAGGCGGTAAGCCTGGAAGCGGTCGCCTTCCAGGTAAAGCACCGTGTCGACGATGTGCTCGAGGACGCGCGGCCCAGCGATCGTCCCTTCCTTGGTGACGTGGCCGATGACGAAGACCGCCGGGCCGGAATTCTTGGCCAGCTCGCGCAGCCGGTTGGCGGACTCGCGCACCTGCGAGACCGAGCCGGCGGCCGAGTCCATGTCGGGCATGTAGACGGTCTGGATCGAATCGACGATCAGGATGTCAGGCCGGAGGGCGGCGACGTGGTCGAGGATGCTGTCGAGGCTGGTCTCGGTGACCAGGTACAGTTCGGCCGGGAATTTCGCCGCTGGGGTGATCCGGGCGGCGCGCATTTTGATCTGGCGCTCGGACTCTTCGCCCGAGACGTACAGGACCTTGAGCTTGTCTGCCATCTCGAGCGCCATCTGCAGCATCAGGGTGGACTTGCCGATGCCCGGGTCGCCGCCCACCAGGACGATCGAGCCGGGGACGATCCCGCCGCCCAGCACCCGGGCGAACTCGCCGATCGGGACCGGGATCCGGTCCTCGGCCTGGCTGCTGACATCCGCCAGGCGGCGCGGGCTGGAACGCCCGCTCAGGCCGCGCGGGGCGCTCTTCCCGCCGGCCGGTTCGTCCGAGACGATCTCCTCGACCATCGAATTGAACGAGCCGCACTGCGGGCATTTCCCCATGAAACCGGCGGAGACGCGTCCGCATTGCTGGCAAACGTAACGGGTGTGGGTTTTTGGCATGCCTGTTTTCCTCTCGACTATTTGACGGCAGTGATCATCGGATCCGCACCGAAGGGGGTATGGATCGGGGCGGGCATCTGGATGACCACCTTCACCAACGGCCGCAGCAGATCGTCGACTTCCTGGATAGTCCGGGGGCGGACGGCCGCCGGGAGTTCGTCGAACAGCTGGCCGGCGAACCAGGCCCCCGAGTGGGTCGATTCTACCTGACGAAAGCCGATCTCCCGAAGCCAGGCAGTCAGGGTCCCGCCGGAGGGATGGGTCAAACGGCAGGCTTTCGCTTCCAGGATGCGGGACCGGAGTTCCTCCAGCAGGTCGACCGTCAGCTTGCCCCAGGCCAGGGTCCGGCCGTCATCAGAAAGCTTCGCCAGCGCATCGGGGCGCGACAGGGCCAGTTTCAGGCGGACTATCGCCGCATATTCCTTCTCGATGTGCCGATCGTAGATCGTCAGCCAGCAGGTGTGCAGGGTGATCTCGTCCAGCTCGAACTCACGCTCGCGACCATCCCGGTAGGCAGACAGGCTCTCGTAGAAGATCCGCAGGCGGCCGCCGCGCCGCAGGATGCGGTGGAGTTCCCGCAGGGTAGCCTGCGGGTCCGGGGTCTGCTCCACGGAAGAGGCGGCCATGGCCCCATCGAAGACCTCGTCCAGGAAGGGCAGGCTGGTCCCCGGCTGCGCGTACAGGAAGCGGACGTTGCGGACGCCCAGGCGTCGGGCATTTTCGGTACAAACATCGATCCGCCGCCGGGAACCGTCCACCCCGACGACCTCGTGGGCGGAAGGCGCCACGATCAGGGATGGCCAGCCGTCGCCGGGTCCGAAATCGAGCAGGGTCTGGCCCTCCCCACCGGTCGAATAGAGGAAATCCAACATCGCACCGCGATCCCGCCAGTGGCCCCGGTCGTTGGCATCAAAAGGCTGGTAGATGACCGGCAGGCCGAACCCGGATTGCGAAGCCACGTCCTCGTAAAAAAACTCCGTGGAGGTGCACGGCTTGGGATGCAGGTTTTTCGCGATCCAGCTGAAAACGTCCATTCGATCACCCTTCTGATTTCCAATCCAAAAACCGGACGGATCAGAAATCAGCTATCCCATATTATAACCTTCGGCCAATCCCATACACCTTATGCTATACTTCTGCCAATGGACTTATTGGCCTTCTTGGAGGGACGAGGCAAGTTGTTTTGGGGGGTGGTGGGGATAGTTTTCATCTTCTTGTTGGGGGTTGTGGATTACGTAACCGGCTTCGAGATCAACATTTCGTTCTTTTACCTCATCCCGATCGGCCTGCTGTCGTGGTACGCAGGCAGGCAGTTGGGACTCTTCGCAGCGGCCGCCAGCTCCATCACCTGGTTCATGGCCGACTATACCAGCGGGTTGCTTTATTCCCACCCTGCCATCTACGTCTGGAATGCCTCCTTCCGATTGGTCTTCTTCGGCGTCGTCTCCTGGTTGATCTCGGTCGTACACGACGTAAACAAGGAGAACCAGGAATTGGTCAGGGTGGATTTCGTGACCGGGGCGGTCAGCGTCCGCTATTTTTACGAACTGGCTAAAATCGAGATCAAACGCGCCGAACGCTACAAACGGCCGTTCACCTTCGCCTATATCGACCTGGACAATTTCAAGTCCATCAACGACCGGCTGGGCCACAGCATAGGCGATCGGGTCTTGCGGGCTGTGACGGAGAGCATCCAAAGCCAGATCCGCCCCACGGACAGCCTGGGCCGGTTGGGGGGAGACGAATTTGCCCTGCTCCTGCCCGAGACGGACGAAGCACATGCGAAAAATGTCATCCAAAGGATCCATTCCAGCCTCGTGAATGAAATGCTCAAGAACAGCTGGATGGTCACTTTCAGCGTCGGCGTGGTGACCTTCTGCGAGCCGCCCGCGTCGGTGGATGAAATGGTCAAGCTTGCCGACAGCACCATGTACAAGGTGAAAACGCACGGCAAGAATGGGGTCAGTTATCACGTCCATGGATGCTGACTTCGGCTATTCTCCCACCCGGCCCGAGCGGCCATTCCTGCTGGCCACGGATATCGACGGAACCATCCTCGGCGACGAGGCTGGCGAATCCGTCCTGCGATCCTTCGCCCAAAACCACCGGCCAAGCTTCCGCCTGGCCTACGTGACCGGGCGGTACCGCTCGTCCGTGGAGCGGCTGGTGGCGGAGGGACGCCTGCCGACCCCGGATTTCATCTGCTGCAACGTCGGCACCGACCTCATTGCCGTGGGTGATCCGGACAACGCCCTCGGACGGAAATATGCCGCCCGGGTCGGGCCGGAATGGGACCTGGAAACGATCTACCGCCTCGGGGTGGGAGAAGGCGTCGGGCGGCAGGATTTCAACCAGGAACAGCCGCCCTTCCAGGCCGGTTTCGATTGGGACGGCCAGGCACAGACGCTGCAGGCTTTCCACTCCCGCCTGGCCGGCCTGGATCATTTCCACATTCTGGCCAGCTATGGCGAATTCATCGATGTACTTCCCAATCCACTCGGGAAGGGCAAAGCGGTCGAGTTCCTCCAGCGGGAGTTGGGGATCGACCCGGCGCGGGTGGTCGTGGCCGGCGACTCGGGCAACGATCGCGAGATGTTCGAGACGGCGTTCCGGGGCATCCTGCCGGTCAACGCGCTGGACGAGCTTAAAGCGGTTGCCCGGCCTTCCCGCCATTACCAGAGCCCGCTCCCGGCCGGGCAGGGTGTGTTGGACGGCCTGCGCCATTTCGGATTCGTTGCGCCCCGCGAAACCCCTTGACCGCAGTGCTATACTTGGGGGACATCATAAAAACAGGATTTGACATGTTCAAACAAACCTTATGCGGTACCTGGCAATTCCGTCAGGGTGGGGCGAAAGAGTGGCTCCCGGCCAGTGTGCCGGGCGGCGTGCACACCGACCTGCTTGCTTCGAATAAAATCCCCGATCCGTTCGTGGCTGACAATGAAAAGAAAGTCCAGTGGATCGCCGAGAGCGACTGGGAATACCGGCGCACTTTCAGCGTCGAGAAAAATCTTGCCCGCCAAGAGCGCCAGTTCCTGGTCTGTGACGGGCTGGATACGCTGGCCGAGGTCTCGCTTAACGGCAGGCCGCTTGGCAAGGCCGACAACATGTATCGGCGCTGGAGCTGGGAGGTCGGTGGTTTGCTGAAGGCCGGCGAGAACGAGCTGCGCATCGTCTTTCGCGCCCCGGTCGGCTTCATCAAAGCCCGCCAGGCCGAAAAACCCCTCCTGGGCGGCGGGGATATCCCGGGTGGACCGCATTTGAGAAAAGCGCCCTGCCAATGGGGCTGGGATTGGGGCCCCAAGCTGCCGCCGATCGGCATCTGGAAGGACATCCGCCTGGAAGGGTATTCCCTGGCCAGGCTGGAGGATGTCCACATCCGGCAAAGCCACACCGGCGGCAAGGTGACCGTCCGCGCGGAGGTCTCGGTAAGGCAGTGGAAAGAGTCCGGGTTGCAAGTCACCCTGAAGATCACCGCGCCGGACGGCAAGGTCCAGACCGTCAAGGTCGAACCGGTCAGGGACCACGACGGCGTTCCCTTCTGCAATCTGCAATCTGAAATCAAAAATCCCCAGCTCTGGTGGCCGAATGAGTTCCCCTCGCCTTCGCTCGGGGCAGGCGGCTCGCAGTCGCTGTATAAAGTCGAAGTGATTTTGGAATCCGGCAGGAGCGTGCTGGACAGCCAGACGTTCCAGGTGGGACTGCGCACCCTCGAGCTGCGCCGCGAGCCGGATCGGTGGGGCGAGTCCTTCACCTTCGTCGTTAACGGGGTGCCGATCTTTGCCAAGGGGGCGGACTGGATCCCGGCGGATTCCTTCCCGACCCGCATTAGCGACGCTTCCATGGAACAACTCATCCACGACGCCGCGGCCGCCCACATGAACATGCTGCGCGTCTGGGGCGGCGGTTTCTATGAGGAGGAGCGCTTCTACGACCTGTGCGACCGCTACGGCATCCTGGTCTGGCAGGATTTCACCTTCGCCTGCGGCGTCTATCCGGAGGATGAGGCCTTTGCCGAGAACGTCCGGGTCGAGGCGGTCGAGAACGTCCGCCGGCTGCGCCACCGGGCCAGCCTGGCGCTGTGGTGCGGGAACAACGAGATGGAACAGGGCTGGGTGGACTGGAAGTGGAACGATCCGGAGGACCCGGTCGTGCAAAGCCTGAAGGCCGGCTACGATCGCATGTTCCACCGCCTGCTGCCAGCAGTGGTGGCGGCCGAGGACCCCGACCGGCCCTACTGGCCCAGCTCGGCCTCCTCGGGCGTGGCCTTCACCAATCCGAACGGCCAGGTCCGCGGCGACACCCATTACTGGGACGTCTGGCACGGGCGCAAACCCTTCACCGCCTACCGCGAGCAGTTCCCACGTTTCATGAGCGAGTTCGGCTTCCAGGCCCTGCCGCCCTACAAGACGGTCCAGACCTACGCCGCGCCGGAAGACCAGAACATGACTTCCTACGTCATGGAGCACCACCAGCGCTCCGGCTCGGGCAACGGCCTGATGGTCGGACAGATGACCGATACCTTCCGCATGCCCAGGGATTTCCAGTCGCTGGTCTACCTGAGCATGGTCCTGCAGGCCGAAGGCATCCGCTACGGGGTGGAGCACTGGCGCCGCAACCGCGAGCGGGTCAGCGGGACGCTGATCTGGCAGTTGAACGACTGCTGGCCGGTGGCCTCCTGGTCGAGCATCGACTACTTCGGGCGCTGGAAGGCGCTCCACTACGCCGCCAGGCGGTTCTACGCCCCGGTCCTGCTCTCGATCGAGGACAAGGCCGAGTCTATGGGCATCTTCGTCACCAACGATACCGTCCGCGGCTGGACCGGCGAGGTGCGCTGGTCGCTGGAAACCGTCGGCGGCAAACGCCTCAAGGCCGGGACCGAAAAGGTCGCAGTCAAAGCCCTGGCCGCAGCCGAGATCGGCAAATTGGATTTCCACCGCCAGGTCACTGATGAGAATCGCCGCGGGTTGGTCTTCGTTGCCGAGCTGTGGACGGGCAGGGAATGGATCGCCCGCCAGGTGGCCCTCTTTGCCCCGAACAAACACCTGGAACTGGCCGATCCTCAGCTCGTGGCAAAAGTCTCCCTGAAGGGCGAGCAGCTTGTCATCGAGCTGGCCGCAAAGTCCCTGGCGCGCTTCGTCGAGTTGGAGCTGGCTGGAGCAGACGTTGTCTTCAGCGACAACTACTTCGACCTGCCCGCTGGCCGGAGTGTCACCGTCACCTGCCCGCTTCCGGAAGGCTGGAGCCTCGAGCAGGCCAGGGCCGCCCTGCGGGTCCGTTCGCTGCATGACAGCTATTAGTTGGTGCGTGGAAGATCGTCCCGGTGCTATACTTGGGTACGATCAAGGATCGGCGTGATTTAAACTTATAGTTCACGGAAGGAGGAATAATATGCTCGTCGGAGAACGCATGTCCAAGCCGGTCATCACCGTTCGGCCGGAAACATCCATGCCGGAGGCGCTCGACCTGATGCGCAAGGAACACATCCGGCGCCTGCCGGTTGTGAACAAGAAAGGCGAGCTGGTCGGCATCGTCACCGAGGCGGACCTGCTCAAGGCTTCCCCGTCCGAAGCCACCAGCCTGAGCATCTACGAGGTGACCTACCTGCTCAGCAAATTGACGGTCGACCGGATCATGACCAAGAAAGTCGTCACGATCACCGAAGATACCCCGCTGGAAGAAGCCGCCCGCATCATGGCGGACCACAAGTTCAGCGGTCTGCCGGTGGTGCGCGGCAAGGCGGTGGTCGGGATGATCACCGAGACCAGCCTTTTCCGCATCTTCCTGGAGCTGCTCGGCGCCCGGCGCGCCGGCATCCGGCTCACCGTTAGCGTGCCCGATACGCCCGGCAAGCTGGCCGACCTGACCCGGGCCATCCACGACCTGGGCGGCAACATCATCGCCCTGGGAACCTTCATGGGCGAAAGTCCATCCAAAGGACTGGTCACCATCAAGGTCGAGGGCGTGAAGATGGACGAACTGAAGAAAGCCATCCGGCCGCTGGTGGACAAGATTATCGACATCCGCAGCACCGCGGCAGTCTGAGCCCCGGCGCGTTCCTTGCTGCCCTTCAGGAGTGTGGAGGCTTCTCCACACTCCTGAACTTTTATTAGTCCTCTTGGTCACCTTGCGTAATCGGATGGAAGTGGGGATAATTGACCTGATTTATAGTCCTTTTTAGAGCGGAGAGCATATGAGCGATAATAATCCAACTTCTTTGAACTGCCCCGCCTGCGGCGCCCCGCTGGAACCCGATGGGACCCATGCCACGGTGCGCTGCAAATTCTGCGGCAACGTCGCCTTGATCCCGGGCTTCGCGCCGGGCCAGGCCGGCGGATCGGCCTCTGCAATGGACGAAATCCGCCGGCTGGTCGGGAGCGGCAGTCTGTCGGACGCCATCCAGCGCTACCAGCAGGCTTACGGCGTCGACCTACAGGACGCCCAGGAAGCCATCGACGCCCTGCAGGCCGGCCGGACGGCGAACCCTACCGCGCCGGGAATGCGTCCCCCCGAGGAACTGACCAGGACCCTCAAGCAGGTCCAGCAGCTGCTCGCCTCCGGGAACAAGATCGAGGCCATCAAGGTCTACCGCGAGCATTTCGATGTCAGCCTGGAACGCGCCAAGAGCGCCGTCGACCAGATCGAGGCCGGCGGGGGCTACCAGGCTGCAACCGGTTTCCAGGCCTTGGGCCAACCCCCGGTCCAGGTTGCCAGCCCGGCCCCGGCCCGCAGGTCCTGGGCGGGCTGCATCGTGGGCGTCATCGTGCTCGTCGTCGCCGGGGCGATCGGCTTCTTCGCCTTCAACCGGGGCGGCCCGCTGACCGTGCACTACAACAACAACGGGCCGGCCGTCATGGTCCCAGCCGGGGTGGAGGCTGCGCCGAATATCGCCGCCGCATTCTATAATGCGGACAAGGATGCCTATTTTGCCGGTTTGCTCAACGGCACCACCGGGAAGGCGGTCTGGTACGCCCCGATCCTGGCGTCGGGCGCCAACATCGATGCGATCGCGGCCGGGACCGACCTGGTTTACGTCGCCTCTGGTTCCAGCCTGCTGGCCTATCACGACAGCGATGGAAGCCTGGCCTGGCAGACCCAGATGCCCGACAAGCTGAACTACGGCGACTCCGTCATGCTGGTGACGGCCGGCCGGGTGATCACGGACAACGCCGACCAATCCATCCAGGCTTACGACGCTGCCACCGGCAGCCTGGCCTGGAATATGCGCCTGACCGGCTACGACCGCACCCTGCGGCTGATGGGCAGTTCGCTGGTGGTGGTCGATTACGTCGACAACAACAACGACTACGGCCTGGTCTTCGTCGATCCGATCACCGGGGCAAAGCAACAGACTCTCACCCCCGTCTGCAACTACAATGACTACACCTCCAACCTGGACCCGGATTCGGGACTGGTCTACGATGCAACCGGGAATGCCATCTACCTGATATTCGACTCGTCCTACGGCTGCGTGCAGCGCCTAGACCTGACCAGTGGGAAGGCCACCTGGGAGACCGACAGCCAGGATGGTTTCAATTTCTCTTCCAACGGCTTTCAATCCCTGAATACGGATTCCACCATCTACTTCAGCAACGACAACGACCTGCTGTCGGTGGATAAATCCAGCGGGGAGATGAAGCTGCTCCTGAACAATCCCGACTACGAACTCCTGCCGCTGGCGGTGGCCGGCGACAAGCTCATCGTTCAGGCCCGGCGGACGCGCGGCACCGAGCGCTTCGAGCTGTGGGGGGTGGATGCTTCCACGGGGACCCAGGCCTGGCAGTTTACCCTGCAGGGCGCTTCCCCGATCGACCCGCCGGACAAGATGGCCGGCCTGATCGACGACAACGACTATGGCTGGACCTGGAAGCTGGCCTCCACCGGCCTGGTCCTGATCACGTTCCAGGGCCAACCCAACCAGATGACGGTCGAGACGTTCAACCCTGCCGATGGCAGCAGCCTGGGCAAGAAGACGATCGCATTAAGCCGGGTGTCCGGTGATTTCTACGACATCCCCTCCGTGCTGGGCTGGCAGGGAGACGTGGTCTATCTCAGCCTCGACCTGGGCTTCTACAGCCTGGACGTAACGACCGGGCAGTTAAAGTTCCTCTATTAGTTGCGGGGTCACGTTTTCAAGATGCACAGAGCGCAGGGCTTTGCCCTGCGCTCTGTTGATTCCAGATTCGGACGATCTCAATTCAAAACGGCGTAGTTCGATTCCAGTTGGCGCAGGAAATCCTGCGGGGTCTCTTGCAGCAGGATTTCGGTCCGGATGGCGCGCGGCAGGCGCTGCAGCTTCAGGTACTGCATGGCATGCTTGCGGAACAGCATCATTCCCCTGGCCGGGCCGTAGAATGCCAGGTGTTTCTCCAGATGCTCCTGGACCATCCGCCGGACCATGTCAGGCGTGACCTGCGAGCGGTCCAGGCGGGAGAAGATCCACGGGTTGCCGATGGCCGCCCGTCCGATCATGACGGCATCCACGCCGGTATACGCCTTCATCCGGTCGATGTCCGCGGGGGCTTTGACGTCGCCGTTGCCGATGACCGGGATCTTCACCGCCGCTTTGACCTCGGCGATGGCGTCCCAATCGGCCTGGCCGCCGTAACCCTGCTCCTTGGTCCGCCCGTGAACGGCGATCAGCTTGCCGCCGTTCTCCTCGACGATACGGGCGATCAGGCGGTAACTGAGGTAGCCTTCCCAACCCAGGCGGATCTTGCCGGTGACCGGGACCGCGAGCACGTTGGTCAGCTTGCGAAACAAGCGCGCTACCCGCAGCGGGGTGCGCATCATCCCCACCCCGGCGCCGCCGTGGACGACCGTCTTGGCCGGGCAGCCCATGTTGATGTCGATCGTGTCGGGATGCATCTCCTGCACCAGCAAAGCGGCCTCGACGATCTCATCCGGGTCGTCGCCGTAGATCTGGAAGGCAATCGGCCGTTCGGATTCGTCGAACTTGAAACGGTCGGCGATGTGCTCGAGGGCATGGACGATGAACTCGGCCTTGACGAACTCGGTGTAGCTCATCGCCGAGCCGAGGGCCCGGCAGATCGAGCGGAAGGGCCAGTCCGAGAAGCCGTCCATGGGGGAGAGGATGGCATCCCCGTAAACAGGCACATCCCCAATCGTAAAGGTGGGGGTGGCTTCCGGGATGGGTTGGGAGATTACGGTTGGTTCCATAGGCATTGCATGGATGGGATCGTTTCTTTCACTGTGTCCCGATACATATTACCGGTTTATTTGTTGGGGCGCAACAGCACCAGCGGAATTTCTCGCGTGGTCCGCTTTTCGTAAGCGGCATAAGAGGGCGCGGTGGCGATGACATTCTGCCAGGCCTGTGCACGGGCTTTGCCGGATAACACCTCGGCGGTGACGGGGATGACCTTGTCGAGCACTTGCACAGTAACGTGGGGGTTGCTCTTAAGATTAAGATACCAGGCCGGATGAGTAGGTTGTCCAGCGTTGGAAGCTACAATCACGTAACCATCCTGATGGTCAAAACAACCCAGGGGCGCTGTTCGGGCCTTGCCGCTTTTGCGTCCGGTGGTGGTGAGCAAAAGGACCTTAAAGCCGCGCATGTTTCCCCCTAATTTGCCGCCTGAAAGCCGGTACATCCTGACTTGCAAAGCCATAAAGAACTTGAAGAGATATTTCATCGTGCACTTGTCTAATGGAAGGTTATTTCTTCAGCCGCTCCACGAATTCCTTGCGGAATTTGGACACCTTGGGGGCGATGACGAACTGGCAATACGGCTGGAAGCGGTTATTGACGAAATATTCCTGGTGGTAATCCTCGGCCATGTAGAACTTGTCGAAGGGCGCCACCTCGGTGACGATCGGGTTGTCCCAGATGCCGGCCGCATTCATCTCCTGGACGATCTGCTCGGCGGTTTTCTTCTGCCCGGGGTCGTGATAGAAAATAGCCGAGCGGTACTGGGTACCCACGTCCGCGCCCTGGCGATTGAGGGTGGTCGGGTCGTGAATGGCAAAGAAGACCCGCAGCAGGTCGGCGTAAGAAAGGACGGATGGGTCGAAATGGACCTGGATCGCCTCGGCGTGGCCGGTGTCTCCGTCGCAGACCCGGCTGTAACTCGGGTTCGGGACCGTCCCGCCGGAGTAGCCGGACTCCACCGATTCCACACCCTTCAGCTCGTCGAAGACGGCCTCCAGGCACCAGAAACATCCGCCCGCCAGCGTAGCCACCTGCAGCATGTCCCGTGCAGGGGCCGGGGTGGTACTGCCGGAGACGGGACGATCCTGTGCTTTTTTACCCATAAATACCTCCAAAATATCGTAGGGGCGGATCGCGATCCGCCCCTACAGAGACTTGCTTGTTACCGGATCGCCCCTGCCGGTTTTACACGACCGGCTCGGGCGATTTCTCCTTGATTTCGCTCCGCTTCAGGACCACGTCCTCGGCGTCCACATCCACCAGGATGGCATCGCCTTGTTGGAAGGTCCCGGAGAGCAGGGCGTCCGAGAGCGGGTCTTCGACCTTCTGCTGGATCACCCGGCGCAGCGGGCGGGCGCCCATTTCGGCGTCGAAGCCCTGTTCGGCCAGGAGGTCCAGGGCCGGCTCGGTGGCGGTCAGCGTCACCTCATGCTCGGCCAGGCGCTGGGTCACCTTCTCCAGCTCCAGGTTGACGATCTGGCGGATGTCGTCCTTGTTGAGCGAGCGGAAGACGATCACGCTGTCCAGGCGGTTGATGAACTCCGGCCGGAAGACCTTCTTGAGCGACTCGGTCAGTTTCTTGCGCATGTCTTCGTAGGACTGGCGCTCCTCGACCTTTTCGTCGCGCTTGCGCTGGAAGCCGAGGGCCGTCTGCTTGCGGATCTCCTCCGCCCCGACGTTGGTAGTCATGACGATGATGGCGTTGCGAAAATCCACTGTACGACCTTTGGCATCCGAGAGGTGGCCCTCTTCCATGATCTGGAGGAGCATGTTATGGACCTCCGGGTGGGCCTTTTCGACCTCGTCGAAGACCACGATCGAATACGGGCGGCGGCGCAGGGCCTCGGTCAACTGGCCGGCGTCCTCGTAACCGATGTAGCCGGGAGGGGCGCCGACCAGGCGGGAAGCGGTATGGCGTTCCATGAATTCGGACATGTCCAGCTGGATCAGGGCTTCCTCGCTGCCGAACATGAACTTGGCCAGGGCTTTGGTCAGCTCGGTCTTGCCCACGCCGGTCGGACCGAGGAACATGAACGAGCCGATCGGGCGTTTCGGGTCTTTGAGCCCGGCCCGGGCACGCCGGACTGCCTTGGCGATGGACTGGATGGCCTCCTCCTGGCCGATGATGGCTTTGCGGAGTTCTTCCTCCATCTTGAGCAGGCGCTTGGACTCTTCCTCGGCGATCTGCATGACCGGCACGCCGGTCCACATGGAGACCACCTCGGCGATGTCCTCGCTGGTGACCACCGGGCTGGTGGCGCGCTCCCAACTGGACTTCATTTGGCGGAGCTGTTCGTTCAGGTCGGCTTCCTGGACTTCCCAAATATGGACGTCCTCGGGCTTGCCCTCTTCCTGGGCCAGGGCCCGGTTGGAGCGGACCTGCTTGAGCTGCTTGTAGATATCCTTGGCGGATTGGGAGGCCCCGGACTTGTACATGCGCACCCGGGAGGCCGATTCGTCGATCAGGTCGATGGCCTTGTCCGGCAGGAAACGGTCCGAGACGTAGCGCGATGACAGGTTGGCCGCAGCCTCGAGGGCCTCGTTCGAGATGACCAGGTGATGGTGTTCCTCATACATCTTGCGGATGCCCTTGAGGATCTCGATGGTCTCGAGGATCGACGGCTCGTCCACCACGATGGGCTGGAAGCGCCGCTCGAGGGCCGCGTCGGATTCGATGTGTTTGCGGTACTCATCCAGGGTGGTCGCGCCGATGCACTGGAGCTCACCCCGCGAAAGGGCAGGTTTCAAAATATTGGCGGCGTCTACGGCCGAACCGGCCGAACCGGCGCCCACCAGCATGTGGAACTCGTCGATGAACAGGATCGAGCCGGTGGACTTCAACTCGTCGATCACCCGCTTGAGGCGTTCTTCGAACTGGCCGCGGTACATCGTCCCGGCCACCAGCGAGCCCACGTCCAACTTGAGGACGCGCTTGCTGAGCAGTGGCGCGGGGACGTCGCCGTCGGTGATACGCTGGGCGAGACCCTCGACGATGGCCGTCTTGCCGACGCCCGGCTCGCCGATCAGGGCGGGATTGTTCTTGGTGCGGCGGGCCAGGATCTGGATGACCCGCTCGATCTCGGTCTGGCGCCCGATGACCGGGTCCAGCTTGCCTTCCTCGGCCAGGGTGGTCAGGTCGGTGGCGAGCTGGTCCACCAGGGGCGTCTTGGGTTCCTGCTTGCCGCCCGGCTTGGCCGTCTCCGGGACAGCCGAGGTGCCGCTGCCGCTGCTTTCCTGCAGCACGCGGCGGGTCTGCCGGCGGACCTGTTCGGGGGTCACGCCGAGCTTCTTGAGCACCTCCATGGCCGCGCCTTCGGAACGGACCAGCCCGAGCAGCAGGTGTTCGGTGCCGATATAATGATGGCCCATCTTGCGGGCTTCGTCGATGGCGTATTCCAGGACCTGCTGGGTATCCGGAGCAAGCTCGATCTTGCCGCTTTCATAGTGGCCTTCGCTGCCGACGCGTTGGATCATTTCGCGCACCCGCGCCGTTTCCAGGCCGAGTTCGCGCAAGACCCGTCCAGCCACACCCCCATCTTCTTCCAATAATCCCAGGAGCAGATGCTCGGTACCAATCAATCCCTGATGGGCGCGCTCGGCTTCCTGGTGAGCCAGGGAGAGGACACGGCGGGCCCGCTGGGTGAAACGTTCCATGCTAGCCATAAGGGGTCTCCAATATCGGTGGACGAGAATGACCCTCGCCCTGCAATCCGACAAGAACTGTCGGGTTTGATTCTACCAAAAAGCAAGGCGGTTTTTGTATGAAGAAGATTAGAGTTTGAGGAATGGGAGAAAAGGGGGAAGCTGGCAACTAATAGATGAATGGAATCAGGAACCGGGTATGCTTTTTATACTCCGTCCAGGCCTCCCCAAAGCGTTCCGCCAGGGCCTTGTCCTCGCGGCGGGCGCGACCGACGAAGGCCACCACCGAGAAGACCAGGAACAGCAGCACCACCCAGGTTGGATAGACCAGGACCAAGCCCAGCATGGCGACCCACCAGCCGAAATACATCGGGTTGCGGACGAAGGCGTACGGTCCGCTCTGGACGATCTGGTGGTCGTCCAGCAGTTTGACGTTCTGACTGGTGCTGATCGCCCACATCTTGCCAAGTGTCCGGCGCGCCCACAAGACGAAGGCGCAGCCGGCCAGATAGACAACCAGGCCGACCAGGTCGAGGATCCGCCCGGCGGGGACGGACAACCTGGCCAGGGGAATCCAAAGAAAATAAAACAGCGGCACACACAGGAGCAGCCCGAGGACCATCATGGCGACCTGGGTCCAGAGCGGCCAATTGCCGCCCTTGCGGGCAGGCAGCAGGCTGACGGCCTGGCCCTTTTTCAAGGCCACCAACCAATCGGCCAGGGTCAGGATGAAGGAGAGGTAGATCAGGATGAGCAGGACGATACCGGCAATGATCCAATCGAAAAGAGCCATGGTTCCACCTCCTAACGGTTGTCCCCATCTCCGCTGATCACCCCGCGCTCGAGGCGGGAATAGAGCTTGGCGATATTGTGTTCGGCCACTTCCTCGAGGGTCAGGTCAAGCTCGGTGCAGACCTGAGCCAGGTACCAGAGCACGTCGCCCAACTCGCCCTTGAGCGCTTCCCGATCCGCCTCGGCGATCACGCCGCCCTTGTCGCGGAAGATCTTCTTGATCTTGCCGGCCACTTCGCCGGCCTCGTTGGTCAGCCCGAGGGTGGGATAGATGACCGGGTGGCCGATGGCCGGATACCCGGCGGTCTTGCGGGATTTGGTTTGATATTCGGAAAAATCCATGAAAAGCCTTTTCTCCACAAAGGAACACGAAGGGACACAAAAAACTTGGTGTCCGTTGTGTTTAGATTAGTCTTCCAACAAATACGCCAGTACCCAGCGAGTAGTCGCCACCAGCGCCTCGGTATGGGTGCGCTCGTAGCTGTGGGAGGCGTCCACGCCGGGGCCGATCAGCGCCACCGCCGCGTCCGCTCCTGCCGACCACCAGGCTTCGCCGTCCGAGCCGTAGTGCGGGTAGATGTCGACCTTGTAAGGGATGGCGTTCTTCTCGGCCAGCCCGCGCAAGCGGGTCGACAGGCCGTGGTGGTACGGGCCGCCGCTGTCCTTGACGCACAACGATGCATGGAACTCGTCCGAGGCCTGGCCTTCGCCCACGGCGGCCATGTCGACCACCAGCAACTCCTCCACGTCCGCCGGGAGGCCGGCCGCCGCGCCGTGCCCGACTTCCTCGTAATTGCTGATCAGGAAATGGGTGGGATGGGTGGGCTTCTTCTTGCTATCGTAGAGGGCCTTGGCCGCCGCAGCCAGGCAGGCCACGCAGGCCTTGTCGTCCAGGTGGCGCGAGCGGACGAAGCCGCCGGTGACCTCCACGCGTGGGTCGAAAGACACGAAATCCCCGACCTGGATGCCGAGTTCGACAGTCTCCTTCTGGGAGAAGGTGCGCGCGTCCAGGCGCACTTCCATATTCTCGTCGTCCCGCTTCATCTCGTTGACCTCCGCCCCAAAGACATGGCTGGAGGCTTTGGTCAGCAAGACCGACCCGCGCACCGTCCGCCCCTTGGAGGTGAAGACGGTCACTCCCTCACCTTCGATCGTGTTCCAGGCGAACCCGCCGATGCGGGAGAGCTTGAGGCGCCCATTGGACTTGACTTCCTTGACCATCGCCCCAAGCGTGTCGACGTGGGCGGTCAAGGCGCGCGGACCGTCGTCCCGTTCGCCGGCCCAACTGGCCAGCAGGGCGCCCTTGCGGGTGCGGCCCAGCTTGAGCGGCTTGAAGGCTTTCAGGGTCTGTTCGGTAAAAGCCACGGCCGGCTCGGCCAGCCCGGTCGGGCTGGGGGTATTCAAAAGCTTGGCAAGAAAATCCAACAGGAACTGGGTGTCGATTTCAGGCAAGACGGACATACTTTCTCCTTCGGGGATAAAAATAGCCATGCTCATTATATAGCATGGCTATTCATCGAGGTAGGTCCGATCTCGTCAGGCCTATTGGACGGCCACGTAGATATAGAACTTGGACTCGTCGGAGTCGATCTTGAAATCCTCGTCGTAGACTTCCATGTCGTACTTGTCGGGATGCGGGGTCAGTCCGGCCTGCGCCAGTGCGGTGTGATAAATATACTGGTAGGTCTCGCCGAGCTTGTCGAGCTTGCCGTGGTGGGTGAAGACGGCGTATTTGTAGGCCGGCACTTCCCGGTAGACCATCCCGGCCGGGACATCTTTGTCATCCGCCACCTGGAGGGCAGCTACGTACTCGAACTCACCCGGCCGGGCCGGGCCTTCCAGGGTGCTGAAGCACAGGCCGAAGCCCTCTTTTTGATTGATGCTCTTGACGGCCGAGCTGACCTGGTTGAAGCGGCCCCACATCTGGCCGATCTCGCCATGCTCGTTCTTGCCGACGTAAGAAAAGCCGACCGCCTTGAAGGCGGGACGATTGACAATTTTCGGTTGCATGATTTCTTCCTTTTTGTTGGAACGAAGTGAGACAGGCAGGCGGGTTTTCTCGACGGGACATTGCACTTCGATGACGCCGGCCTGTGTCAGAGGGACGGGGGAGGCGCTGACCCCGCTTTCGGGCAGGTAGATCTCACGATAGGATCCGGCCGGCTGGTAGCCGCCGTGCTGCGCCCAGGCGTACAGGGAAGCGTAAGCCTGCGACAGGGTGGAAGGGTCGCCAGTATGGATGACGCTCGCCATCGATGGGACGGCCGCCAATTCCTGCAGCCGGATGGGGGTACCCTGCCAATCGCCGGCGCGCTGACCACTGCGCAGGTCGACGCCCACCGCCAGGGTCAGCTCCAGGTCGGCCTCCCGGTAGGGCAGGCCCTCGAAAAGGGCGAACCAGGGTGTGGCCGGCTTGAGCCTGGAGGCTTCCAGGTGGTTCTTCAGGAGAGTTTGCAGGCTTTGGCGGGCAGGCTGGATGGCTTCTTCATTCGCCGCCACGACCCGGGCGAGCAATACCGTTTGCGCCGGAACGTCTTTCAAGGCGACCTCGTCGTAGGACGGGTTTCCGCCCCTCTCAAGCTGGCGCAGGCGCTGCTCGACGCGCAGCAGCCGGGCTTTTTCCTCCTCCACCTGTGCAGCCAGTTCCATTTGCTTCAGGCGCAGCATGCCGCGCATTTCGGCGACCGAGACGTCTTCCCCCAGCAGTTGGGCGACCTGTTCGAGCGACAGCCCCAGGTCTTTCAGCGCCAGGATCCGGTTGAGCTTGGACAGTTGGGCGATATCGTAGTAGCGATACCCGCTGTAGCGGTCCACATGGACGGGTGCGAGCAGCCCCAGGTCGTCGTAATGGTGGAGGGTCTTGATAGAAACATGCGCCAATTTGGAGAAGTCACCGATCTTGATCATGAGTCTGCCCTTATATGTCTGATGGCCATCAGTGCGCCTAGTATAGACCCTCCGGCAGGGTACGAGTCAAGTGCCAAACCCGGTAAGTCGAGGCCGAAATCAAGCTCCTCATTAATCCCACAAACATGATAGAATAAATGTGCTAATGGAGAGCATGGAATGAAAACCATTCGCGCGTCCGAGATCGGCTCCTACCTTTTCTGTGCCCGGGCTTGGTGGTATGCCCAAAAAGGGGTCGCCTCCTCCAACCAGGCTGAAATGAATACCGGGACAGAACTCCACCGCCAGCACGGCCGGCGCGTGCTCGCCGCCGGCCTGACGCGCACCCTGGCCGTAATCCTGCTCCTGGTGGCCCTGGCCTTATTGGTGGCTTTCTGCACAGCCAGGCTCGTCTGACAGGAGGGTTGGGATGTCGGTCCTAGAAAAAATCGCCTATTCCCAGAATCGCCGGGATGAGGTTCCCAACCAGGAACTCGCCCGGGAGTTGGCTGCGACCAAAGATCGGGCCGGAGTCCGGGAAATTGCCGTAGCCCTGTGGAGCAAAGAGAAAAACATCCAGTCGGATTGTTTGAAGGTGCTCTACGAGACTGGCTACCTCGACCCGTCCCTGATCGCCGATTACGTGAATGACTTTCTCGAGCTGCTCAAGAGCCGCAACAACCGGATGGTTTGGGGAGCCATGATCGCCCTTTCCACGATCGCCGGGCTGAAAGCGGACGAGATCTTTCCACATGTGGATGAGATCAAAAAGACGATGGCGGCCGGCTCCGTCATTACCAACGACGCCGGAATGAAAACCCTCTCGCAAATCGCCGGCCGGAAAGACGAGTATCGCCAGCACATCCTTCCCTATCTTCTCGAACGTCTTGCCGCCGCCCGCGCCGTCGACGCGCCCCGCTACGCCGAATTCATCCTGACGGCCATCGACCCGGCAGACAAAGCCGAATTCATCCGAATCCTCGAAAAATGGATCTCTTCGGCCAGCGGCCAGCGCCTAGCCCGCCTCAAGAAAGTCCTCAGGACCGCCCAAGCCTTATGATCTCCCTGTTTATCGGCCTCGCCGTCCTCCTGCTCGCCATCGTCCTGTTTTTCATCTCAGGGCTGCAGCGGCGCGCCTCCGGCCTGCCGGGCGGACGGGTGATCTATTCCGACACGCGCGCCTGGGGGGCGGTGGAAAAACCCCTCTTCGACAGGGACCTGGGGTTGACCGGCAAACCCGACTACCTGGTGGAACAGGATGGCAGGCTCATCCCCGTCGAGGTCAAGACCGGCCGGACCCCCACAGCGCCGTACGACTCGCACATCTTCCAGCTGGCGGCTTACTGCCTGCTGGTCCATAAAGCGACCGGCAAGCGTCCGCCCTACGGGATCATCCACTACCCCGGCGGTGACTTCGCCGTCGACTACACCGCCGATCTCGAGAACGCCGTGCTGGACCTGATCGCCGACATCCGCATCAGTGAACACCGCCCCGAGGTGGACCGCTCCCATGAAGACGCCCAACGCTGCCGAGGCTGCGGATTCCGTGATGTTTGCGACCAGCGCCTGGGGTGATCCTTTCGGCTCAACCCCTCTCCCGGCGGGAAAGAGGCAGGGGGTGGGGAACACGGTATAATTACGCAATGTACTCCCATTTTTCGAACCTCGGCCGTCGTGCTTTCCCGGCTTTTTGGCCTTGTCAGGTCCAGTAGTCATCAACGGATCGCATTCATTCAATGACAGAACCCCTTGCCACTCCCCACCGGATCGTCGTAGCGGCCCATCCCAAGATGCCGGAGGCCGTCGCCGAAGCGGCCGCCATCAGCGCCTATTTCAAGGAACGCGAACTTGAATCGGTCGATGGCACTTTCGACGATACCGCCCTGCGCAAGCGCGTCAGGGAGGGCGAATTCGACCTGATGGTGGCCATCGGCGGGGACGGGACCATGCTGCGGGCCAGCCACTTGTGCGCCCCATGCGGGCTGCCCATCCTAGGCATCAATACCGGGCGGCTGGGTTTCCTGATCCAGGTCGATCAGAAGGAATGGCAGGCGGCCTTCGACGGCTTGCTGAAAGGCGAGTTCTGGATCGAGCGGCGCATGATGGTGCGGGTCGAGCACACCCGGGCCGGCGAAACGCTCGGCACCTGGCACGCCTTGAACGAGGCGGTCGTCAGCCGGGGACCTTCCGTCCGGCCGGTCCGCCTCTCCGCCAACGTGGATGGTCACCTGCTGGCCAACTACGTGGCCGACGGCATCATCGCCGCCACCCCCACCGGGTCCACCGCCTACGCCCTGGCGGCCGGCGGGCCGATCCTGCCGCCCGAGCTGCGCAACATCCTGATCATCCCGATCGCACCGCACCTGTCGGTGGAACGGGCCGTCGTGCTCTCCGAGGGCACCTCCGTCAGCATCAAACTGATCGGCGGGGACGCCGTCCTGAGCGTGGACGGGCAGATCCCGATCGGCCTGGCCGAAGGCGACGTGACCGACGTGCGCGCCAGCGACTACCTGGCCCGCTTCGTCCGCTTCGGGGATCCGGGTTACTTCTACCGCAATCTGACCGCTCACATGAACCAGAATCCATCCGTAGGTTTCCCAAGATGATCGATACAACCTCTCCAACCTATTGCGCCAACCATCCGGGCGTGGAGACCACGCTGCGCTGCAACAAATGCGGCAAGCCCATCTGCGCCAAGTGCGCCGTTCGTACGCCCACCGGTTACCGCTGCAAGGAATGCGTCCGCGGCCAGCAGAAAATCTTCGACACGGCCGTCTGGTCCGATTACGTCCTTGGCTTCGTGGTCGCCGGCATCCTGGGATTCCTGGCCAGCCTGTTGGCTACCCTGGTGAGCAGCCTGAGCTTTATCGGCTGGTTCCTGATCGTCATCGGGGCTCCCACCGCCGGTGTGGTCATTGCCGAAGCGCTCCGCCTGGTAACCCGCAAGCATCGCTCCCGCCCCCTGTTCATCACCATCGCAGTCGCCATCCTGGTCGGTTCCCTGCCGGTCATCGTCTTCCACCTGATCACCCTGAACATCTTCTCGCTGATCTTCGAAGGCATCTTCCTGTTCATCGCCATCCCGGTGGTCTATACCCGCCTGTCGGGCATTCAGTTGACCAGATAATCATGCTGACCGAACTGCATATCCAGAACTTCGCCATCATCGACCGCCTCGAGCTGGAGCTTGGGCCGGGGCTGGTCATTTTCACCGGCGAGACCGGGGCAGGCAAATCGATCATCATGGACGCCCTCGACGTGCTGATGGGCGGCCGGGCCGATGCCACCTCCATCCGCTCGGAAGCGGACCTGGCGCGGATCGAGGGCACCTTCAAGCTGACCGGCCCCGAACGCGCCGCCGCCCACGAGACCCTCAAACGCGAGGAGCTGCTCGACGACCCGAACTTCGTTACCCTGACTCGCGAGGTCCGGCGCGAAGGCCGCAGCGTGGCCCGTGTCAATGGCCGGACGGTCAACCTGACCCTGTTGAAGGAATTGGGCGAGATCCTGGTCGACATTCACGGCCAGTCGGAGCACCTCTCCCTGCTCAACGTGCGCGCCCACCTGGGGTTGATCGACCGCTACGCCAACGTCGAGACGCAACTGGCAGCTTATCGCAAGACCTACCAGGGCCTGCTGGACCTGCGCCGTGAGTTGAAGGACCTGCGGGATGCCCAGCGCGACTCCGAGCGCCGCACCGAGATGTTGACCTTCCAGGCCGAGGAGATCGAGGCCGCCAAGCTGAAGCGGGGCGAGGACGAGGAACTCAAGCTGGAACGCGATCGCCTGGCCAACGCCGAGTCGCTCGCCAGCCTGGCCCAGGATGCGCTGACCGTCCTCGACGAGGGCACGGCCGAGTCCCCTGCCGCCACCGACCTGATCGGCCAGGCCGTCCAATCGCTGGCCAAGCTGGCCCAGATCGACGCAGCCCAGAACGGCCTGGCGGAGCAATCCGCCACCCTGGAAGACACCCTGGCCGACCTGGCGCGCAGCCTGCGCAATTACCTGGAAGCCATCGAATACAATCCCAAGCGGCTGGAGGAAGCCGAGGAGCGCCTCGACCTGATCCACCGCCTGGAAAGAAAATACGGCGGCAGCATCGAGGCGGCCATCGCCTTTGCCGAGGACGCCCGCAAACAACTCGAGACGATCACCACGGCCTCCGATCGCATTGCCGAGCTCGAAACCGCCGAAGCGGCCGCGCTGGAGAAACTTTCGGCCCAGGCCCAGGCCCTGTCGCAAGCCCGCAGGGCCGCCGCTGAAAAAATGAGCAAAGCCATCGAGACCGAGCTGGATGACCTGCGCATGGCCGCCGCCCGTTTCGCGGTGGATTTTCAGACCAAGCCCGACCCGGAGGGAGCGCCTCTACCGGACGGGACGCGCGTCGCCTTCGACGGGACCGGCATCGACCGGATCGAATTCCTGGTGGCGCCCAACCCGGGCGAAGGCCTGAAACCGCTGGCCAAGATCGCCTCGGGCGGCGAGACCTCCCGGCTGATGCTGGCCCTCAAGAACGTCCTGGCCCGCGCCGACCAGGTGCCGACCCTGATCTTCGACGAGATCGACCAGGGCATCGGCGGGCGCGTTGGCGGGACAGTCGGCGAAAAACTCTGGAACCTCGGCCGCGCCCACCAAGTAATGGTCATCACCCATCTGCCACAGCTGGCTGCCTTCGGCGACCAGCATTACCAGGTCCAGAAAGCCATCGAAAAGGATCGCACCCTGACCCACGTTACCAAGTTATCGGGCGAGCCACGCACGCTCGAACTGGCCCAGATGCTCGGAGAAGTCACCGAGGGCACCATCCGCTCGGCCCACGACCTCCTCCAGAGCGCCCAGACCTTCAAGAACGACCATAAATAAGGGATATCCGCTTTCCAAGCGCCGCCGGAATTGTCCCGGCGGCTTTTTATATTAATATCCCTTTAGAGTGCCCTTCGCCCGTCCTCCCAAGCGGAACAATTGGGGTATGATAGCGTCTCTGGGAAGGAGGCTTCAGCCCATGAAGAAAATCTTGTATGGCTTTTTAATTCTGTTCTCCGTCACCCTGGCCGCCTGCGGACCATCGACGCCCGCGCCGACCCCCACCGCGCCACCGACCGCTCCCCCTACATCGACGCCGCTCGCCACCGACACGCCCACCCCTGAGCCGACCCCACTCTACCCGCCTGCCGGGCTCGGCCCGGCCAACTTCCCATCCAATGTGGATCCGCTCACCGGCCTGACCGTTGCCGACCCGTCCCTGCTGGACCGCCGTCCGATGGTCATCAAGGTCTCGAACCTGCCGCGCACGGTCCGCCCGCAGTGGGGGCTTTCGCTGGCCGACATCGTTTTCGAGTACTATACCGAGGAAGGCTCGACCCGCTTCGCCGGGGTCTTCTATGGCAATGACGCCAAGATCGTCGGTCCGATCCGCTCGGGCCGCTTCATCGACGCGGACATCGTCCGGGGATACAAGGCCGTCTTCGCTTTCGGCTCGGCTTACATTTCCGAGATGCGGCGCTTCCTCCAGTCGGAGTTCGCCAACCGTCTGGTGATCGAAGGCCCCGAATCCCCGCTGACGCGCTACGATCCGAACGGCTACAACTACCTGGTGGTGAACACCGCCGACCTGAGCGCCTTCGCCACCAAGAAGAATATGGACAACACGCGCCAAGACCTGAACGGCATGGTCTTCAAGCTGGAGCCGCCCGCCGGCGGCCAGCCGGCTACGCAGTTATTCATCCACTATTCGGGTTCGATCTACAACCGCTGGGATTTCGATGCCGCCAGCGGCAAATATCTTCGTTTCTCTGACACAGCCGACGCCTTCAACGCCGGGCAGGACGAACAATATGCCCAGTTGACCGACCGCCTGACCGGTCAGCCGATCGCCTTCGACAACGTAGTGGTCCTTTTCGTCAACCACGAAGTTTACAGCCCGGGCATTTACGACATCCTGCTGAGCGGATCGGGGGATGCCTACGCCTTCCGCGACGGACAGGTGTACAAGGTCAAATGGCAGAGGAACGATACGGACGTGATCTCCCTCCAAAATGCGGACGGGACGCCGTTCGCCTTCAAGCCGGGCACCACCTGGTTCGAGGTCGTCGGGCTGAGCACCACCGTCCAGCAAACCGATCAAAGCTGGCGCTTCACGCACAAAATGCCGTAAGAATATTTGTAAGGGCGACCGGTGGTCGCCCTTACGGTTTATAATCACGCCCAGCAAAGGAGGTGACCATGAAGCGCATTGCAGTCCTGACCGGGGGTGGGGACGCCCCGGGTCTGAACGCGGTCATCCGGGCGGCTGCCAAGACCGCCATCATCGATTACGGTTGCGAAGTATTCGGGGTCCTGGACGGATACGACGGATTCATCGCCGATGGGGGCGTCATCTCTCTGGACCTGGCGGCCGTGCGCGGCATCCTGCCGCGCGGCGGCACCATCCTGGGCACTGCCAACCGCGGCAATCCGTTCGCCCGCAAAGTCATCCAAGACGGCAAGGAAGTCGTGATCGACGTATCCGACGAAATCATCGCGGCGATCAAAAAGTTGAAAATGGACGCGGTCATCGTCATCGGCGGGGATGGGACGCTGCGGATCGCCATGCAGCTTTGCGAACGGGGGGTTCCCGTCATCGGGGTGCCCAAGACGATCGACAACGACGTCGGCGGGACGGAAGTGACCTTCGGCTTCGACACCGCCCTGACGATTGCCACCGAGGCCCTCGACCGGCTGCACACCACGGCCGAAGCCCACCACCGGGTGATGGTCCTGGAGCTGATGGGCCGGGACGCCGGCTTCATCACCCTGCACGCCGGGGTTTCCGGCGGAGCGGATGTGATCCTGATCCCGGAGATCCCGTTCAAGTTCGAGTCGATCATGAAGAAGGTCCGGGAGCGCGCCGAAGGCGGCTCACACTTCAGCCTGCTGGCCGTATCCGAGGGCGCCAAGCCCCTGGGCGGGCAGGTGGTCTACTCGCGCAGTGGGGACGCGGTCTATGTCCCCCGGCTGGGAGGGATCGGCCAGGAGGTCGGGAAGTATGTCGAGGAGAATGGCTTCGAGTCGCGCGTGACCGTGCTTGGACACGTCCAGCGCGGCGGGAGCCCGACGGCCTTCGACCGCTGGCTGGCCACCCGGTACGGGGCCGCGGCGGTCCGCACGGCCGCCGACGGGAAATTCGGCAACATGGTGGCCCTGCGGGACGCGAAAATCGTCGACGTTCCCCTCAGCGAAGCCCTGGCGGTTCCCAAGCGTGTGGATATCGCCGGGGATGGCGTCCGGACGGCCCGCGGCATCGGGATTTCCTTCGGGGACGAATGATCCCGTTCTTTCCTCCCCCGTCCAAAAACCGGACGGGGGAGGTTCTTGATAAGCCACGACCCGCGGTTAAAAGCGGAAGGCCGCCCCAATGGGCGGTCTCCCTGTGCGCGCTGTGGCACCTTTACGATCTGCTAAAGTGACTGCAGAGCGAGGAGGGATGCCACAGCGCTTCGTTTCGTACTACTATCCATTTTGGGCACCACCTCCTCTCTATAAGGATGGCGGAGTTGGGTGCAAGTCAAACTTCAAGGGGCGGCTTGCACAGTTGGAAGTATTACATAGAAACACGAGGGTGTCAATAGAGTGGTCTGAACAACGGCTTCCGGAGGCGGGTTTATTGCTGGCCGGTGCATTGTTCGACGAAATCCACGACGGTCGCCTGCAGGTCACTGTCGACGGAAGCGTCCAGCAAAGTCGAACCTGTCGCAGCCGTACCCGGAACAAGGATGAGCGCTTTCGGCTCTGCCGCGGCCTGGTAACCCGCCTCGGTCTTGGGCCGATCCGCTGTATCCTCCTCCCCGGTAATGAATAGCTTCGGCAGGGCCACATTCGTGAGATCCGCGCCGCCGGGGTAGGTGATCAACACCAGCCCGATGATCTCCGGCTGGGTTGCATTGGAGGCGCACCCGCCGGCCCCGTTGCCCGCCCCGATACAGAGGATCTTGTCGAATCCGTTCAGATGGAGAAAGTCGATGGCATACCCGACGTTCACAGCAGTGGCGCCTTCGTCGTCCTGTGAGCTCACGGTAAGAGCGGTGAACCCTTCCCCGGCCAGGACCTGGGCGAAGGCAGTCCATTCGGATTCGCCCTGCCCGCCCTGGCTGGCCAGGAGCACGGCGATTTTTCCATGCCCGTAGATCGTACCGTCCAGCGGATCGAACGGCGATTGCTTGATGATCACCGGGCCATCCTCAAGCAGGGTGGGCGTCGGCAGGCTCGCCCGCGAACCGTGCAGTTTAGCAGAGGCGATGGTCGGGCTGCAACCGATCAACAGCATCGCGATCGCCGCCAAAGCGATTTTTTGAAATAAAATACGCCGCATCATGTTCCTTTATTGAAATTACAGCATAAGAACTGCAAACGCATTCCATTGCATTTGCAGTTCGAAATGAGTATAACACGGTTGCAAAAACCTTGTTATCGATCCCCGGGGACGGCGCTGACACCCTTTGATACCTTTTGATAGTCCCGTGCCAGTTCCTGCCAGACCCGATCCGTTATCCTGTACAAAATCTAAGGTGGAGGCTTGTCATGAAACGTACCGATGTACTTTGGATCACGACCCTGGTCCTTGGCTGGATTTTCGACTTCCTCTTCTGGAAGCACGGGGTGGGCATCAATTTTGCCATTTATGCTGTTCTGTGCCTGGCCGGCGGATTCCTGGTGCTGGGGATGAACGGGATCCGCCCTTCGTGGAAATCCCTGCTGGTGCTGCTGCCCATCCTTTTCTTCGCCGCCATGACCTTCATCCGGCTGGAGCCGATGAGCATGTTCCTGTCGGGGGCTTTTACGCTCGGGTTGATGGGGGTGCTGGCGGTCACTTTCCTGGGAGGCCGCTGGGCATGGTACAGCCTGTCGGATTATGTGGCCAATTTCGCCCGGCTGGCCGGCAGCCTGTTCGCCCGTCCTTTGATCTTCCTGGTCGAAAGCAGGAAGCAGGTCCAGGCCGCGGGACAGGCCGGTGAATCCGGCGGCGCCGCCCGGGCCAGGTGGAAACGCGTCTGGGCGATCCTGCGCGGGATCCTGATCGCCGTACCGGTCGTGGCAATCTTTGCCGCCCTGCTCTCGTCCGCCGACGTGGTCTTTGCCCAGCGCCTGCACGACTTCACCAGGCTCTTTCGCCTCGAGAATCTGCCGGAATACATCTTCCGGGCCGTCTATATCCTGATCGGCGCATATGCCCTGGCAGGGATTCTCCTCCACGCAGCCCTGAAGAGCAAGGACGAGAAATTACTGGGCATGGATAAACCGCTCGTCCCGGCTTTCCTGGGCTTCACCGAGGCGACCGTGGTGCTCGGCGCGGTGGTCCTGCTCTTCGGGGCCTTTGTGATCATCCAATTCCAGTACTTCTTCGGCGGGCAGACCAACATCGGCGTACAGGGCTATACCTTTTCAGAGTACGCCCGGAAAGGCTTCGGGGAGCTGGTGGCGGTGGCCTTTTTTAGCCTGCTGCTCTTCCTGGGGTTGAGCGCCATCGCCAAGCGCCAATCCCCAGCCCAGCGCTGGACTTTCTCCGGGCTCGGGCTCGGCATGGTGGCGCTCGTCGGGATCATCCTGGTCTCGGCTTTCCAGCGGCTGCTGCTCTACGAGGCCGCCTACGGCTCTTCGCGGCTCCGGATGTACACCCATGTCTTCATGATCTGGCTGGGCGCCCTGCTGGCCGTGGTGGTGGTCCTCGACATCCTGCGCAGGGAGCGCTTCTTCGCCTTTGCAGCCCTGGTCGCCTCGCTCGGCTTTGCCGCCACCCTGATGCTTGCCAATGTGGACGGGGCGATCGTCCGGGAGAACGTCGCCCGGGCCGCAGCCGGCGAAAGCCTGGATGTTGCCTACCTGGCCTCGCTTTCCTCGGACGCGGTCCCGGCCATGGTTCAAGCTTTTCAATCGCCCACCGTCCCGGCCCGGACCCGCGAGGCGGTCGGCGCAGCCCTGGCCTGCCGGTCTTCCCTGGTCAAGCCGCCGAAGAAATCCGACTGGCAGGCTTTCACTCTTTCCCGGTTCTGGGCGGACAGCGCCTTTTCGTCGGTACAGGGAAGCGTAGACAATTACTACGTCCACCAGGACGAGTATCATATTCGAGTCGACTCGCCCCAAGGGGATACGTTCAACTGCATCGACTATTCCGGGGATTAAAAAAGGGCAAGACCAGAGCCTGCCCCGAACGATCGGCACCCCACAACTGCCGGGAACCCCTGACCGGGCCTCCCGGCAGTTCTCATTTCCCGCATGCGGAGGCGTAGTCTTTCAACACCGTCTGGACCCGGTCGAGGATGACCGCCGTGGGCGTATTTTCGATCGAACCGTCCAGGATGTGCTCGTACTGGACCGGCAGGGACCCTTCCAGGATGGACTCCGGCAGAGGCGCCCGGCTGAGGTTTTCCACCAATTTCTCCACTGCAATTTGAACGGGCAGGTCCGACCAGTAGTAACGGACCCGGTCGCTCAGGCTGTACATGCGGGCGAAGGCCTGGTCCTGGGGCGTGCCGCGGTAATAGCGCTGCCAGTGTTGCGGGTTGCGCAGCATGGCGGCCTCCAGGGTCGCAACCAGGTTCGAACGTTCCGCCGCCGGGATCAGCTCGTTTTCCATCCTGACCAGGGCGAAGATCGCCTCCCGGTAGGCAAAGGTCAGGGCCGGGCCGACCTTCAGGATGGCGAAATGGTCGTTCACCAGGTCCTGCAGGCTCTCCCGGGTCTGGTAATCGGTGGAATGGGCCTCATAGACGAAGGGCGTCGTTTCGGAGAAACGCGCCAGGGCATCCGCCGCGGCGGGCCGGTAATCCAGGACGAAATCGTCCCCGAACTCGACGCCCGGCTGGACGACCAGCGCCACAACCCGCTCCCAGGCCGATTCGAGCCCGGCCTCCCGGAAAGCGGCCCGGGTGACCTCGAGCGTGCGCCCGGCATCTTCGACCGATGTGACCCGGACTCCCGCCTCGTGGGCGAGCGCTCCGCCGGGAATGGGAACCTCGGTGCCGATGACGTAGCGCGGTAGGGAAGCCGGGGTCGCACTGGCCTCGGCCGTCCCGGCAAGCTGGGCGGTCCGGCGGGCAACCAATTCCACATCCAGGGGTTTGTCCGGGTCGTCGCCGCCCAGTCTCATGCTCGCATCCAGGTGGATCTTGACGAAACCAGCCTGGACGTATGCCTGCACCAGGCCGGCGGCTTTTTGCATGGCTTCCCCGGCCGGCTCCGCCTGCCAGACGGACGGGCCGAGGTGGTCGCCGCCCAGAAGGAGCCTGTCGGGCGGCAGGCCATTTTGGGCAGCGATCCCGAACAGGAAGCGGACGAAATCCGCCGGGGGCATGCCGGTATAGCCGCCGAACTGGTTGACCTGATTGCAGGTCGATTCGATCAGTAGCGGAGCGCCGGTCCGGGCGGCGCGGCGCATGGCCGCCTGCAGCACGGTGGGATGGGCGGAGCAGACCGAGACGATCCCGCGTGCTTCGCCGCGTTTCTGGGCCTGGACGATTTCATCGAGAATATTTGGGTTCATGGTAGGGTTCACTCAGGCAGGCATCCCGAAGCATTCCCGGTAGGGAACACGGGCTGCTGCTAAAGATACTTCTTGGCCTCATCCAGCGTGGGCTGGGCAGCCGTGCCGCCGGCGGAACGGGTCGAAAGGGACCCGCAGACCGTTCCCAGCCGGAGGGAGTTCTCGAGGCTCCAGTCATCCAGCCAGCCGAACAGGAATCCGGCGTCGAAGCTGTCGCCCGCCCCGACCGTATCCACGACCGGGATCGGGAGCGCCTCCGCCCGGGCGGTCTTCCCGCCGCGGCAGGCCAGCGCACCCCGGGCGCCCAGCTTCACGGCCACGGTCTCGCAGGTTTCGGCCAGCTTCCGAGCGGAGGCTTCCGCATTTGCCGCTCCACTCAGGGCCAGGGCCTCGTTCTCGTTGGGCAGGAAGAGGTCGGCAAGGCAAAGCAAGTCGTCGAGTCCACGCCAGTCGCCGGAGGGATCCCAGTTGGTGTCGAGCGAGGTCGTCAGGCCGAGGGCGTGCGCCCGCCGGAAGAGCCCCGGCAGTCCGGGCCGCAGGGCAGTCTGGAGGAAGTAGCTGGCGACGTGCAGGTGGCGGGATTGTTCCAGCAGCGCTTCGGGCACCTGTTCCGACTGGAGCCGGTCGATCGTCCCGAGGTGGGTCAGGATGGCGCGGTCGCCGCCGCGATTGAGGATGACGCTCAGGCCGGTCGGCCGGTCCGGGTCGAGGCGCACACCCGAGACGTCGATGCCGCGCCGGGTCAGTTCCTCCAGCATGAAGCGGCCGAACAGGTCCGCTCCGCACACACCGGCGAAGGCGACTTTCAGGCCCAGGCGGGCGGCCCCGCAGGCAAAGATGGCAGAGGAGGAGCCGACCACCAAGTCAGCCGAATCGACCAGCTTCTCCACCTGCCCGAACGCCGGGGCGACGTCCCCGCTCAGGATCAGGTCGGGGTTGAGCTCACCGGCGACGAGAATGTCAAAGGCTTTTGTCATTTTGTCCGGGCGGAGACGCAGGCGCGCCGCTAATACGTCTTATACCAATCCGGGGTAATCTCCCCAGCAGCGTAGAAATCCGTCCAGGGCCTGGCCCGTTCGATACACAACCGGGTCAGGCGCTCGAGGCGCGGCCGGGCGACATCCTTCAGGAAGTCGGCCCGCGCTCCGCCAGCCAGCCCGACCGCCTCCTGCCAGACGGCCCGCCCGACGGCGCTCCCGGAGGCGCCCGCCCGGCAGGCGACGTCCACCTGGCGGAAGTAGGTCTCGTAATCCACCGCCGCCGAGAGAAGGATCCAGGGCACAGGACTGGCAGCCGAGATCTCGGCGCAGGCGGCGGCCCAGGCCGATTCGTCAGGGTCGAGCACGTTCAGCGGAAACTCGGCCTTGAGCACGTCCACACCCGGGACGGTCAGCCGGCGGGCAGTCTCGGTGACGACATGGCGCTTCTCGGCGGAGGTCAATTTTTGGTCCGCCGCCAAAGCATACGAAAGCGGTTCGAGCATGATCCCGAGATCCTGGCGGGTGCATTCGTCGACCACCTGGCGGACGAATGTCTCGATCTCCCCGGCGGTCGGTGAATCGGGGTGGTAGTAGACCAGCAGCTTGATCATGCTGGCGCCCATCCGCTTGGCCTTTTCGATGCTCCAGCCAGGCAGAATCTGGGACTGACGGGCGGTCGGCGCGC
>Ga0335071_10000687_pt1 | contig 36738 bp, 53 predicted proteins | sample Lox_Sample_15_FD_206724 | JGI IMG/M metagenome (GOLD analysis project Ga0335071, IMG submission 206724) | Soil microbial communities from Loxahatchee National Wildlife Refuge, Florida, United States - Lox_Sample_1.5 | ecosystem: Environmental > Terrestrial > Soil > Wetlands | place: USA... | reverse complement strand
GACTCGGTCAGGGCCTCGGTCTGGGACTCGGTCAGGGACTCGGTCGGGGACTCGGTCGGGGACTCGGTCTGGGCCTCGGTCAGGGACTCGGTCGGGGACTCGGTTTATGGCCAGCACGATGCGGGCTGGTTGGCGTTCTACCGATATTTCCGCGATGCGGTGGGGCTGGAACCACAAACCGAGAAGCTATCCGGTTTGTGGGAGTTAGCGCAGTCGGCTGGCTGGGCTATTCCGCACCAGCGAATCTGCTGGGTGAGCGAGAGGCACTCGCTACTGGCTCGGGACGAGAGAGGCCGACTCCACTCGGTATCCGGACCGGCGGTGCGATACCCAGACGGTTGGGCTATCTATGCCGTGCATGGCGTGCGGGTTCCAGCTGGAATTATTGAGCACCCCGAATCAATCACCGTGGCCGCCATTGACCAAGAGCGTAACACGGAAGTTCGGCGCGTCATGGTCGACCAGTATGGACTGAGCAGATATCTGAGAGACTCCGGAGCCGTCCTCATCGATGACTCGCGCTGGGGAAAGCTCTGGCGCCGCGACCAGACGAATGATGAGCCTATCCTCGCAGTGGAGCTTCTCAACTCGACTCCCGAGCCAGATGGTACCCGCAAGACGTATTTCCTGAGAGTTCACCCGGAATGCAGGCCGTTGCTGCCTGGAGGCCGGTTCGGCGCGCCACAGAAACTCACCGCGCATTCGGCTGTAGCGTCGACGTTCGGAAAGAGAGCAGAGGAGTATCACCCGTCCAAACAGACGTGAGGAAGCAATGACCAAGCTCGAAAAAGCGATGAAAGAGTACGTGGCCGCGGTGAAGGAGTCTTTCCATAAGTATGGCGATCAGGTGCGTTTTCAGGGGGATCAGTCGTTACACGAAAAGTGCTGCGCTCTATTGAATGCAGGGATGGAAGAGCCAGCTGCGCCAACAGCGCATGACGTGTTTCAGGAATTGAAGGCATATCTGTCCAATAGACTGGATCCGAGAGCGTTGTGGCTAGAGAAGTGGCTTCACCTATTGTGTCCAGAGGAGCAACCCTTGGTGAAAACGCCCAAGTTCTGCGACCGCGTTAGACTTGGGTGCGATCTTAGGGGTATCGGGGTGTATGGATGCGCCAAGGACGCTCTGCATTCAGGTGATTGTGAGTTTACCCGGTTTGTGGGGTATTACTGATGCTCGTCATCCGGGCCGGTAGCTCTGTGGATTTACCATTCATAATGGATTCATGGCAAAAGGGCTACCGGTACGGTTCGTCCTTTGGGCGGTCCGGCATGATGAACTCTGTCTTCTACATCGGGCATCGCAGGGTCATCGAGTCCCTGTTGCCGGAATCGCTGATACTGGTGGCCGCGCTCGAGGAGGATCCTAGCATCATCGTGGGGTATGCTGTCATAGGTGCTCACGATGCCTCGCCCATCCTGCACTGGTGCCACGTCAAGGAGCCGTTCAGGCGACGTGGTATTGCGTCCCTGCTCTTTGGTGCGGCAAACTTCCCACCGAAACTGAAAGGAGTGGTCCTATCCCATGCCTCAGACGACTGGTACAAATTCCTCCGATCGAAATTCCCAGACGCCGTCTACGACCCGTACCGACAATTCTGGCCCGCGGAAAGTTCGCGTGCTCCATCTCCGGGAGCAGGTACCCTGCCCCTGGTTGCTGGGTAGGCGAATCGAATCGCGCATGCCGGGGTTGGCCGGCACCATCGAACTCGTGAGGTTGCGCGGCTCCGTCTTCCTGCGGAACGAGGCGAACGACGAGTTCGAAATCCCGGACTCCAACATCACCGGCATCGGCTACTGAGGTGGCTCTCCCCGGTCAGCGCGGCCGATCTCTATGGACGGTGCTCTCCGTCCGCAATGAGCTTGCTGACGTGATCAAAAAGGTGCGGGACGAGCAGATGAACCCCAGCAGGGGCAAGGTCCTGATTTATGGTCTCCGCACCATGATCGACGTGATCAAGGCTGCCGAAACTGAGGACCTACTCCGCCGCGTGGAGCGCCGGCTAGGCAAGGACACGGAGGAAGGAGAGGAGGCCGAAGACGCTGAGCTGGAGCGCCATTGAGGCTCGCGCCCAGGAGGCGGCTCGGCTGGCGGACCCACGTCCTCCCAGGCCCTTCGATCTTGAGTCGTACGCTTTCGGGCCGCAGCTCGCGTTCATGCGGGATGAGGCCACATTCGCTACCGCCAACTGCTCTCGACGCGCGGGCAAGACTCGCGGGGTCGGGGGATGGCTCATCGAGGGGCCGCACAGAAAGCCAGAGGCCCCGAGCGCCTACGTCACCATCACGCGCAAACTGGCCAAGCGCAACATCTGGCCAACCCTCCTCAACATCAATCGGAAGTACCGGCTTGGCTTCATCCCGAACGAAAGCGACCTCACGCTCAAGAAGAACGGCGAGGACAAGGTCTTCCTTTTCGGAATGGAGACGAAAGGAGAGATCGAGAAGCTGCGCGGCACGGGTTGGGGGCGTGTTGCGATAGATGAAGCGCAGGCACTCCCGCCTTACCTGAGAGAACTTGTAGAGGAAGTTCTCATGCCTTCGCTCATCGACCACGATGGCAAGGTACGCATGATTGGAACGCCCGCCCCGGTTCCGACTGGGTATTTCTACGATGCTTGCTTCGGGGACCAATCGAAGATCGACCTCGAAGGCGCGCGCTGGTCGCGGCACAGCTGGACGGTCTGGGATAATCCCTACCTACCAGGCGCGAAGGCGATGCTGGCCAAGGTTCTTGCACTTCGAGGACTCACGGTTGAGTCCCCAGCCATCCAGCGCGAGTGGTTTGGCCGGTGGGTTCTAGATCCTGACAGCCTGGTGTTCCATTTCGACAGGGTCAAGAATGCGTTCGACGCTCTGCCGAAGGCCCAGGGGCGGTGGCAGTATGTCATCGGTATCGACATCGGATTCGGCGACGCGGACGCAGTCGCAGTGCTTGCGTACAATGAGCATCTGCCCTCCACCTGGCTCATAGAAGAGCACCTCAAGAACAAGGGCGACATCACTTCCCTGGTCAACGTGGTCAAGGAGGTCTACTACCGGCTCGGACCCGACAACGTTCGCGGTGTCGTGATGGACCCGGCGGGAATGGGGATGAAACTAATCGTGGAATTGCAGGCTCGGCATGAGATCCCCTGCCAGGGCGCCAAAAAGTCCGAGAAAGAAGCTCATATCGAGCTCCTGAACGATGCCATGAGGACGGGCAGATTCTACGCTCATAGTGATAGCCGATTCGCGCATGATGTGATGTTGGTCGAGTGGGACAAGGACAAGAGTACTCCAGACAAAAGAGTCGTATCTGAGCGATTCCATTCCGATATCACTGACGCCGTACTCTACGCCTATATGCTCTCTCTATCCTGGCTGTCAGAGCCCAGGATAGAGGTGCCGGCTCCAGGTACAATGGAAGCCTTAGAGGCTCAGCAGGACGACTATTGGAGCCAACTGGAAGAGGAGCACCGGCGCAGGAGTGAAGAGGAGGCCACATGGCAGACGAACGATTGGGAAACCTAGAACGTAAAGTGGACCGCATCCTGCGGTTCATCGCGAAGGTAGAGGCTGCTTTCGCCCCCGCCGCGGCGCCCACGCCTGCAGAGGCTGAGAAGGTGGAGGACGCAATCCGCGGGTTGGCCGGAGAGATGCCGCCCGATGAGGACATGTTGGAGTGGTCTACTCCGGGAGCTCTGCCCTCGGAGCGCAAGGCCGAGCAGGATAAGGAAAGAGGCCAGTGAGATGTGGTGCCGATCGACGAGGCAGCGTAGGGCAGCCAATAGGCGTAGGCGTCAGGAGTTCCTGGGGTCTTATAACGCGTGGTTCAATGCGACGTACAGCGCGGGGTTCAGGTCTTATAACGCGTGGTTCAATGCGGTTGTGCCTGACGGTCAGTTCCGCATGGATGGACTCACCACAACTTTCTTACGTCCGAGCTGGAGCCTGCTCTACGCCCAGATGTTGGTGCCGGAGACGAAGCCATGAAAGACCCACGCGACCCCGACCGCTGGAATCCTCAGAAGGTTGGATATGAGGAGAACATGGATCGGGCCAGGCATAAAGCCCGGAAGGCGTTCGGGCGTGAGAAGATTGTGGTAAGCCCGTCTACGTCAGAGCAGTACCGGCAGAATTATGACCAGATCGACTGGGGACACAATGAGCGATCGAAACCGTGAGAAGCGTTGGCCGCTGTATGACAAGGCAATCAATGCCGGTCGGTTTTCAATGAACCAGAACTGGTGGCCGGAGTTGGCGGCGCTCACGCTGGCCGAGCGTGCTAAAGTGAAGCATTTCCTGCTCCTCGAGCGACACCAGGGGTCGGGCTTCCTGGAACTTCCGAGCGAAGCTGCCGAGCGGGAGCGGTTGGAGAGGATTGCAGCAGACGAAAAAGCAAAAGCGAAGCAGGTAACCAACAAGGACGCTAGCGATGACCAAGAAGGCCCGCAGGGATCGACGAAAGAGCCGGTTGAGTGAGCTCCTGGAGACGCTCAAGAAGGTTGAGCGGGAATTGGACATGATGACGACTGACGAAGGCTTCGGGCTATCTGTTATAGCGGCCAGGGAGCATGCTTGGCGCGCTGCTCTGGCGGTCAACGAGGCCATTGATGAGTCGCGATTGATGAGTCGCGATTGATGAGTCGCGTAAGCGGGAGGGTGCGAACCGTAAACAGGAGGGTTCACCTAATGGCGCGCAAAAAGAAAATGGACCACACCGGAGTAACCGAGCGTAAACCGGGTGAGCCCGAGAAGGTCGGCGAGGCCAAACGCGACGCTGGCAACACGACTCGGGAATGGTGGTTGGCTTCGCCGGCCGAGATGGCTGACAGCATCCATGGAGTGATCGAGACCATCAAGGACCGCTCCACTCGCCTCGAGTCGCAGCGGCTCTTGTCTGCGCGGTTGTACGGGAATCTGTCCCTGTTCGGCCTGCAGGGCATGAGCATCAGCCGCGCCTCGGCCGTCCAGCCGGCTATGCGCGACCGCATCACGTACAACGTGGCGGCCAGTGCAGTGGATACGGTGGCCGCGAAGATGGCGAAAAACAAGCCGAAGCCCCTGTTCCTCACGGATGGCACCGACCACCGCGTGCAGCGCAAGGCGAAGAAGCTCACCAAGTTTTGTGAGGGCATGTTCTATGAGAACCGCCTCAGGCAGATGGCGCCTCGTGTCTTCAAAGAAGGCGCCATCCTGTCTGACGGATTTTTGCACATCTTCGAGCGATTCGGCCGGGTGTGCATGGAGCGTGTGCTCTGCCATGAGATCTACGTGGATGACATCGAGGCGTTTTACGGCACCCCTCGCCAGATGCATCGCGTTCGCAACGTTGACCGACAGCTCATGATCGAGTGGGTGAAGAGCTTGCCACTCTCCGCGGCGGAGATGAAGGACGCGGTGGCCGCGCTCAAGTCGGCTGAGACGGCCGTCAACGACGATTATTCAGGCTTCGACACCAAGTCGATCGCAGATCAGGTCTCGGTTGCGCAGTCATGGCACCTGCCCAGCGGCCCGGAGGCGACAGACGGCCTGTGCGCCATCAGTCTCCCGAACAAGCTCCTGTGGAAGGGTGAATGGAAGCACGATTTCTTTCCGTTCGCGCGCTTCCCGTGGTCGCCTCCGCTCTATGGGTACTGGAGCAGAGGATTGGTGGAGTCGATCCAGAATATCCAGCTGGAAATGAACAAACTGCTGTGGCTTATTCAGCGGTCAATGCATCTAATGGGCACATTTAAAATCGCCCTGGAGCTCGGGAGCAAGGTCAATACCGGCCACCTGAACAACGACATCGGAACGATCATCTGGTACCGTCAACAGGCTCCAGTGTATCTCTCTCCGCAGGTCGTCCCGGCTGAATATTACCAGCATTTTGAGCGGCTCAAGGCGAGCGCCTACGATCAGGCAGGCATCTCGGAGCTCAGCGCTACCAGTGAGAAGCCTGCGGGCCTCAATAGCGGCAAAGCGCTCCGTGAGTACGAGGATATTGGTAGCGATCGCTTCCAGCTCATCGGCCAACAGTATGAAGAGTTTCACATGGAGGCGGCTCGCATCGGGATCGCTATCGCGAGAGACATCTCCAAGTCCACTGGCAATGGATACCCGGTAAAAGTGCCCGGGAAGCGATTCCTCGAAACTATCGACTGGATGGATATCGACCTCGAAGACGACTCGTACATTATGCAAGTGTACCCGATCTCCTCTCTGCCGCACGATCCTGCTGGCCGGACTGCGCAGGTTCAGGAGTGGGTGCAGGCGGGACTCATCCCGCAGCAAATGGCCGCTCGCCTTCTTGATTTCCCGGACTTGGAGGAATACGACTCGCTGTCAAGCTCGATGCTGGACTATGTCCAGTTGACCCTCGACGACATCGTAGACGAGGGGAAGTATGAGGGGCCAGATCCCGCAGTTGGTGACTTTGCGTTTGCTCGCGCTATGGCGCAGATGTACTACCTGCGAGGCAAGGGGCAGGGGTTGGCAGAGGATCGCCTCCTCATGCTCCAGGACTGGATGAACGCCTGCGACCTACTAACCGTGAAGTCTATGCCGCCTCCACCACCGGGCCTTCCGGGCGCCGCACCTCAGGCTGTCCCGCAACCTCCACCGCAGTCGGACCTTTTGCCCAACGCGCCCAGCGCGTAAGGAGACACAGCCATGCCAGACGCAGTTGTCCCAGCTCCATCCCCCGCTGTCCCCACGAAACCGGTACCCGCCGATCGGATGGCGCGCGCCATCGCGGCTCTCGGCGGAGAACCGGCCCCAGCGGCCCCGGCCCCAGCAGCTCCCGCGGTTGCCCCAGTCGCCGCTCCCGCGCCAGCTACACCTGACCCTGCAGTCGCTGCCGAGCGGCAGGCTCACGCCATCCGACAAGAGCGAGCCAAGCTCGCCGCAGAGCGCGCCAAGTGGGAAGCGGACCAGAAGGCCTCCCAGGCTCGGCAGGCATCCTACCGAGAGAATCCTCTGCTGATGCTGCAGGATTACTTTCCGGGCATTCCGGCTGATCAGGTCATCGCGGCATGGCAGCAAGCGCTGGCGAATCCGGGAGCCCCGCCTCCGCCCGAAGTCCAGGTGGCCTCGGTCAAGCAGGACGTGCAGGCTCTCCGGAAACAGCTCGAGGAGCGCGACCATCAGGCAGCTGCAGCGGCGAAGGCGGCGCAGGAGCGCGAGTATCAGGAGGCGATCGCCGACGTGAAGACCGAGCTGCACGAGTACGTGACCACCAACGCCAGCGAGTATCCGGTCTTTCTGGCCGCGCTCGAGGGAGAGGCAGATGCGACCGGAGCGAAGATCGAGCCGCGTGACTACCTGTTCGCCATCATGGACGCAGCGTACAAGGCAGATGGCACAGTACTCAGCCCGAAGCAAGCAGCAGAAAAGGCCGAGAAGTTCTTCGAGGGTAAGGCTGCGCGCCTGCTCAACCTGGCGAAGTTCAAGAGCAATCAGGCGCCTCAGGCTCAACCCAGGAAGCAGGAAGTACGCGCGTCCGAGCCGACACCCTCCCTCTCAAACCCGGACACCCCGTTGCCCAGCCCGCGCAGTGCGCGCAGGACGGAAGCAGAACGAATGGCTGCAGCTATTGCGGCCATACCGGATTGACGGTAGAGTTTGACGCGGCGAGGGGGATGCCCTCTCCTCGCCGCAGCTGGTGCCCGCCGCGCGAAGCTTCGCGCCCACGCTCGTAGCAGCAATCAGACGAGGCTTTGTATCGCCTCCGAGAAGCCACCCGAAACGCCTGGTGCTTCACTGTCCGGCCACATCGCCGGTCTGACTTTCTACGAAAGGGCTCCATCGTGGGCGCATATTTCGACCTCTCAGCGGCAAATGCAGTTCTCAAAGAATTGTACTTCGGGCAGACCCCGGAGAACCTCGTCTACAGGGACAACCCGCTCCACGCTCTCCTCTCGAAGAACGAGGATGCAGGAGGCAAGTACATCCCAGTGCCGGTGATCTACGGCACCAGCAAGGGCCGGTCTTCGAGCTTCGCCAATGCTCAGGGCAACCAGTCGCCGGTTCTTGCGGCCGAGTTCCTGCTCACCCGTGCGACTGACTACTCGATCGGGACGATCGACAATCACACCATGCTCGCCACCAAGGGCGACAAGGCGGCGTTCGTCGCTGGCCTCAAGACCGTGGTGGATGGCGCGTTCCGCGAAGCCGTCCTCTCGGCCGCGAGCTCCGAGTTTCGGAGCGGGACCGGCACCATCGGCCAGGTCAACTCATCGGGCTGGAGCCTGGGTGTTGCCACCCTGACGAATGCAGATGACATCGTCCAATTCGATATCAACATGACCCTGCAGGCGGCTGCCTCGGATGGTGGAGCGCCCCGCGCAACGCTCGGTTACGTGGTTGGCGTCGACACGATGGCCGGCACCTTGACCGTATCCACCACCCCTGGCGGCGCGGCGGGCGCTCCGGCCGGCTGGCTCGCCTCCGACTACCTCCTTGTCCAGGGCGACTCGAACGCCAAAATGAAGGGCCTCAACGCCTGGATTCCCACCACCGCGCCGGCCACCTCGGACAACTTCTTCGGGGTAAACCGGTCCGCGTCGCCCACCCGTCTCGCTGGCGTGCGCGTCGCCGGGTCGTCCCTCACCATCGAGGAATCGATCACCAAGGCGCTCACGTACATCGGCCGAGAGGGCGGGCATCCGGATTATGGCATGATGACGTTCACCTCGTGGGCGTACCTCGAGATGGCTCTCGGGGCCAAGGTCCAGTACTCAGATTTAGAGGTCGGCGAGGTCATGTTCCGCGGCATTCGATTCAACGGGCCAAAGGGTGAGGTCAAGATCCTGCCTGACCGGAATGAACTCAACGCGACGTGCCACCTGCTCACCATGAGCTCTTGGACGCTGTTCAGCCTCAACGCGGTGCCCCACCTCTTCCGTTATGCGGATGGGCTCGAAGCACTGCGCGTGTACAACCAGGATGCGGCGGAGGCTCGCGTTGGCTATTACGCTCAGCTCGGCTGTGACGCTCCCGGCTGGAATGGCGTTGTGACGCTTCCCGTGTAAGGAGGCGAACATGGCAAACCGGAATTTCACGCAGTTCTCCTACAGCCTCGAAAAGAAAATGGTGTCAATCTGCGCCAATTTCGATGGAGGCGGGGCTGGCGTCAACTGCAGTCTGCTACACTGGAATGGCTCATCTCTAGTTGCCGCCCCATCGGGCGGTACTCGGGGGGTTAAATCCATCACTCGCAACGGCGATGGCGATTACACGTTCACCATGCAGGACAACTACCAGCGCCTGCTGGATGTGAGTGGGTCGTTCCTGGCGAAGGACGGCAGTACCACACCGCTCGCGGTGGCGTACTGGATCAAGTCCGTGTCGCCCGGAGCGGCCGGAGGCGCCACAGTCCGAATCATCACCTACCTGGCCACGCCAGGCACGCCCGTCAGCCCCGGCACGAATGACCGAGGCTATTTCTGCTTCACGTGGTCTGACAGCGCGGCATTCTGAAGGGAGCGCCATGGCCACAACTGCAAGCGTCTCTCTCACCAGCCCCAGCGTCATCGGGAACGCCCCTACCAACTTCGTTGTTACTGCAGGTAACACGGGGGCGTCTCCCGTTTCCGTCACTGGGATCCAGGTCGTGGTGACGCCCTCCGTTCCGATGGCAATTGGGGACGTGGGGGGTCTGACACCGGGGACTCCGGTATCGATCGCGGCCAGCGGAACGCTCACGTTCCCGCTCCAGGTCGTCTTCCAGGCGCCGTCCGCGCCTGGACAGTCCGGCCAAGCGAGCGGGATCTACAGCCTGTTCGTCATCGTCAACACCAGCGACGGGACAAGCACCGCGAGCGCTCCGATCAACGTATTCCCATCGCCGGTCATGCCGGCGCAGCAGGGGGCAGCGCCGTCGGCTGGACAGTTGGTGTTCGATTCGCCTTTGAGCAGTGCACTTTGGTTCTTTTTCGCCTGAAAGGACAAGGAAATGGCTTTGACTCCAGTAACCGTCAGTGATCGCTCTGGCAACTCTCAGGGGATGGAGGCCTATCAGGACCCGGCCGGCAACAACATCCCGATCGTCTCCCTCGACACCAACAAGGCCACCTACTACTTCTCGGCATCATTCACTCCTCTCGTCACCTCGGCCCTCACGGTTCTGCGGATCGCAGGCAGCGCCTCGAAGACGGTCCGGGTGAAGCGCATTCAAGTCGGCGGGACCTCCACCGCGGCCGGTTCCTGCCTCTATGGGCTCCAGCGCGTGAGCTCGGTCGGCACGGGCGGCACTGGCGTCACGCCCACCGCGGCCAAGGCAGACAGCGCGTCTGCTGCGGCCACCGCGGTCGTGACCCACTACACCACAGCGGCCCAGTCCGCCGGAACGGCGGCCGGCGGCACGATCACCCAGGCCACGCTACTCACCAGCATCGTCACCCTTCCCACGACCGGCATGGTGCCGCTCTACTCGATCTTCCCGCCTCAGGGCGCTCCGATCGGCTCCTCCCTGGTGCTCCGAGGCACGGCCGATGCGCTCGAGCTCGGGAACCTCAACGGCGGGAACCTCCCGGCCGGCACGGTGCTCCAGTACACCGTGGAGCTCGAGGAGGACGCCAGCTAAGCGGCGTCTGAGCGACCATGGCCATCACGGCAAGCGTCGCGGTCAATCCGTCCACCGTCACGGCCCAACAGACCGTGGCGGTGACGTTGACCGTCAACAACAGCGCCGGCACGGCAGTGCTCGTGACCGGAATCCAGCCCCTCTGCTATCCCACGTTGAACCAGCCAGATGGGCCCAGCGGAGCGGTTGGACTCCCGGCGCTCGGACCAGGAATGACAGTATCCATCCCGGCGAGCGGTTCCCTCACGTTCTCGTGGGGGATGAACCTGTTCTCACCCCAGGGCGGGTATGCCTTCCAGGGCGGCAACAGCCTGATCTACGTCATCGGCGCAACGGTCTACACCTCCGATGGCAGCGTCACCACGGCCACGACAGCCAATGTGACCGTGAACCACTTCCCGTAACACGGGGGTCAAGTGGCAGTCCCAGCTCTCTGGATCGCGCCGACCTGGCGCTACACGTCCCCTGGAGGCACCGTGCAGTTCGCGGCCTCCGGGGGTTCGCTGTCCGGCTATACTTGGTCTATGGACTCGAGCGAGAGCGGCGGGTCAATCGTCGCGGGATCGGGTCTGTATACGGCCGGCACTCTCATCGGCAATGACACAGTGCGTGTGACGGATGGTGCTGGCAATACTGTCACGTGCGTTGTCCGAGTTTCGGGGCAGCAGACTCTCGCCCAGCTCATCCAGAACGCGAAGAGCCACGCTGACATGATCTCGAGTACGTTCGTGTCGCAGGCCGAATGGATCGATTACCTGAATACCGGGCTGTGTGAACTGTGGGACCTGATGATCCTGAAATACGGGGCCAAGTACTTCCACCAGCCGGCCTTTCAGTTCACGACAGACGGCATCTCCAATCAATACCGACTGCCTCCCGACTTTTACAAGGGAACTGGCGTCGATCTCGCCGTGAGCGCGCCAGACTGGTGGGTGAGCCTGAAACCGTTCCCCTGGGCGGAGCGAAACAGGTTCGCCCTTCGCAACTTTCAGTCATTTTACGGTCTGTCAAACCTGCGCTACTGCTACCTCGCCGACTCGGTCTTCTTCATGCCGAACCCGGTGGGTGGCCAGACCTTCCGACTCTGGTATGTGCCCAAGGCCAGCGTTCTGACCTCCCTGACGGACGTGGTCGATGGCGTGAACGGCTGGGAGCATCATCTCGAGCTCACGGCCGCAATCCATGCCCTCGCCAAGGAGGAGAGCGACACCACTCAGCTTGAGCGCGAGAAGATGGAGATGGAGAAGCGCATCGAGGCTATGGCCGAGAACCGTGACCAAGGCAATGCCGAAACAGTGTCCGACGTGGTGAGTTCGAATGTGGATTCGCCCTGGACAGGATCATCGGGCGGCTATGGAGGCAACTGGTGATGGCCCGACTGGTCAAGATCCAGTCGGATGATCCGGTGTTGGGGCGGATACAGGATCAACTCGTAGGTACACTTAACCCTGCGCTTCGTTCGCTGGATGAACTGTCGTCTGCCACTGGCTATGTTGCTGCAAAATACATGTCCGCATCCGGTCAATCCCTGGCAAGCGGAACACCTACCATTATTAACTTCGAATCCAGGGACATAGATACCTCCGGAGCTGTGAAGATCGGGCCATCGTGGGCATTCACGGTCCCGGTAGGCGCGGATGGCATATATGTGGCGGCGGCGGAACTCACCATGCAACCTGGAGCGGCCGGGAACTTCACGGCTCGGATTGATATGGGCGGAAATGCAAACTGGGGTGACATTATCCCTGTGACCAATGGCGCATTTGCTGGGGTCAGTGTGTTCGCTATGGCCAAGCTGTCCGCAGGGCAGACGATTTCCGTTTTCGGTCGGCAAATCACGGGTGCGCCACAGTCTTTGTTCCCTGACGGATCAACCAATTACGTATCAATCTTTCGTCTTCCTGGGAGTTAATGTGAAAACCTTTCTAATTACCGAAGAGCAGCGAAATGCCCTACTCGTATACCTCAGCGAGAGGCCGTACAAGGAAGTGGCCAAGGGCGTGGAGATGCTACAGCTGGCTCCGGAATGGGTGGACCCTCGCCAGACGAACGAGGCGGCTAAGGACATGGTAACGCTGACCAGCCTCAATGGATTGGTATCCCAAAGCAAGGGATAAAAGATGCCAAACACACCGCTCATGAATATGCCGCTCCCTGTGCCAAGCACGACACAGGGCATTGGTGTTGCTCCTGCGGGGCAGAGTTGGGGCGAGCTATACAACCAGGACCTTGGCATTGTGGACGGGCACAACCATGCTCCTGGCTTTGGCGCTCCCGTGCCATCAAGCGGCATCGCAATCAACGCAGATCTGCCGATCAATGGCAACAATCTGACATTGCTCCGGTCGGTCCGCATGTCCTCGCAGGCCTCGCCCTTGGCGTTGGGTACGGACCTGGGATGTCTGTATGTCTCCGGCGTCGACCTCTATTTCAACGACACGTCAGGCAACCAGATCAGAATCACCTCGGCTGGTGGCGTAGCGGGCACGCCCGGTTCCATTGGAGGTCTGGCTTCGCCGGCCGCCGCGACCTACACGGTCGGGAGTAAACAGTTCGAGTTCACGAGCTCGAGCGGAGTGCGTGCGAACATGTCGGGAGGTCCGCTCTCCATCTACGATCCTCAGGCCGGTGGGCACAGGGTCACAGTCAACGTTCCGGTTGGGCTCTCGGCTGATTACGCGGTGACCTTCCCGAGCGCGCTCCCCGCGGCCCCGAAGATCGTCACCCTCGACAACACCGGAGCCATTGCCTCGACCACGGATGTGGATGGCACCACTCTCCAGCTATCGGGCTCGGTCTTGTCAGTGAAGGCGCTCGGCATCGGGACGGGGCAGGTTGCCGCGCAGGCCATCACAGCGGCGAAGATTGCGAACGGCACTATCACCAATACCCAGCAGTCATTCGGAACTCCATCCACCACCAGTGACGTAGCTATCAAAAGCTATGTTGACGGATTGATCACAAGTGTTCAGACGCTGACGTGGTCCAACAATGGGGTGTCGTTTTTCTGGGCAAAGGACAGTTTCGGTATCGTGCACTTGCGGGGGTCCTTCGTCAACATTGCTGGTTTTCCCAACCAGTCCGGAACGACTCTACCGGCCGGTTTCCGCCCGTCCACCAACCGAATCTTCCCAGTCATTGTTTTCGACAACGGCGGAAATCCGACCAATACCTATGTGACCATCAACAGTGGAGGATTGCTCACTTTCCATGTGGCGGCAATCGGGAACAGCTTCTGCGACGGGATCACCTTCCTCGGAGAGCAGTGATGCCATTGCCGAGTCAGACTATCCCCGTTCAATTTCGGGGTCTCGACACCAAGACCGACCCGCGACAGCCGGCCGTTCCCGGAGACCTGACTCGGGCCGAAAACGTCATCTATGATCACTGGCCTCGCCTCACCAAGCGCAACGGGTTCCAAATCATCAATCCACCGATCGTGGGAGGTGGAGGCATCACGCTGGCCTCGTTCAAGGGGCAGCTCTTCGCTCAAAACCCCTTGATCGGCCTTTCGTACGCTCAGGGAGCGCTGGCTAGCAGGGGCTATGCGGAGCCGGTGCAGCTGACCACTCAGCCGGTAGTTCGCAACGGCTACGGCCAACAGACTCCGGATGGTGCCATTCATCCGGCTGGAATCTCGGTCTACACCTACGAGTCTATCGAGGCCGGTTCGACCGTTTCGCGTTACACGGTCATGGACACCGCGACGCAGCAGCCGATCGTCATCGGCGCCCAGATAGGAACAGCCGCGGTCAAGCCAAAGCCATTCGCCTTGGGCAACTACGTCGTCATCCTGTACTGGGAGACGAGCAATTCGCATCTTCGCTATATCGCCATCCCTGCGGCGAGCCCCAAGACTCCGATCTCGGCTGTGGACTTCGCGACCGATCCGGCGGCCGGCAACATCTGGGATGCGACCGTCATAGGCGGCCAGTATGGCTCACTATTCGTGACATACGCCAACAACGCGGGCGCAAACAAGATCACCTTGAAGACTCTGTCGCCCACGCTGGTGCTGGGATCTGCTGTCGTGCCGGTAACGGCAGAGACCTATTCTACCTGTGTTAGCATTTTCGGAGATCCCTCGTCACTGTGGGTTTGGGTTGCCTACTATACTGGCGCAGCCGTAAAGGCATTCGCGTACGATTATGGTCTGTTGAATGTGATGCAGACCTTCGCGACGCTCGACGCAGCCCCAGGCACGGTGCGAAACATTGGCGGAGTGGCCAGCCCCTCGAATCATGTCGCGTATGTGATGTACGAGGTGTCTGCAGCAGACACTCGGAACTACCAAATCAAATGGAACAGCATCAGCGCTAGCGGATCGGTAGGGCCATCTGTCTCGTCTGTGGCAAGATCGGTAGGTCTGGCCTCCAAGCCATTCGTTGTGTTCGGTATTATTCATGTGCTAGTGGCCTATCAGGGCTCGATACAGCCGACTTATTTTCTCATGGTGGAGGGAGGGGCAAGTCCGGTTTACATCCCCACGGGGAAGCTGGCGCCAGGGGTAGGCGGAGGATTGACAGCCAAATCCATACTCCCAGAAGCAACGCAAATCTCGGCTGGGGTGGTGCACGTCCCCTACCTGCAGGCCGATCAGATTGGATCATCGGGCGGCGTTGTCTTCTCTCAGAAGGGCGTTCAGGCAGCAACGTTCGATTTCTTGGGACAGTCGCAGGCGCTCGAGTTTTCCGACCAACTCTATCTCACGGGGGCGCAGCTGTGGCTTTACGATGGAGCTCAGGTCTGCGAAGCGGGATTCCACCTCTTTCCGGAGGGGATCACGGCGGCTGTGAATGGCGGAGGAGCGGGCACGCCAGATGCCGGAGTGCACCAGTATTCCGTCATCTGGGAGTGGATGGACAATTATGGCAATCTGCACCGCAGCGCACCCAGCACCCCAGTTAGCGCAACGGCTACTGGAACGACCGCCAACATCACCCTGACGATCCCTACCCTTCGAATCACGACCAAGTCGACTCCGATCTCAGTCGTGGTCTACGGCACCCAGGCGAATCAATCCATTTTCTACCGGCTGACGAGCATTACTTCCCCGCTTCTCAACTCCACGACCGCCGATACCGTAACGTTTGCCGTGACGGCAAGTGATGCCAGCATCATCGGGAATGAGCAGATCTACACGACCGGATCACCTGGAGAGGTGGAGAATATCGCCCCTCCGGCCTGTTCGGCGATCGCCCAGTTCAAGGGCCGCCTGTTCGTGGTATCATCCGAAGACCCCTACACGACGTGGTTCTCGAAGCAAGCGGTGCCGGGCTTCCCCGCCGAATTTAACGATGCGTTCACGCTTACTACCACCCGGACTGGTGGAGCGATCGGCGCCATCGCCGCGTTGGACGACAAGCTGATTCTACTCAAGGAGCAGGGGCTCAGCTTCACCTGGGGTGACGGCCCGGCGCCCAACGGGACCAGCAACGATTTTTCGACACCGGCCCCGATCCCGACTGATGCGGGCTGCACGAACCCGAGGTCTGTCGTCTCCATGCCCTCGGGGCTCATGTACCAGTCGCAGAAAGGGATCTACCTGCTCGGTCGAGATCTTAGCGTGAACTACATCGGCGCGCGGGTGGAGGCGTACAACGGCTACCAGGTCACGGCAGCAGTGATGCTGCCTGGCTCACGGCGCATCGCCTTCACTTTGGCCGGTCCGCGCGCCATGCTGGTCTATGACTACCTCGCCGGCTTGTGGGCGGTCTGGACTGGGCTCGATGCCGTTTCAGCCTGCACGTTCCAAGGCAAGTTCGCGTGGCTCAAGAGTACGATGGAGATATTCTTGGAGACTCCCGGCCAGTTTACCGATGCTGGCAATCCAATCAACATCGGCCTCACCACGTCATGGTTGTCGTTCGCTGGGCTCTCCGGATTTGAGCGGGTTCGGCATCTCATCATTCGTGGCGATTACCGGAGTCCGCACATCCTCCAGGTCTCGATCGCCTCGGACGACAACCCAGGCGCCACTCAGACCGCGTCGATTGTGCCCGCTACTCAGCTCACTCCGGGCGCCCCGTTCGATGTGGGCACGTTCGATGTCGAGACTCCGTTTGACGGACAGTTCATGGCCTATGAGTGGCGTATTCACCTCGCCAAACAGAAGGTGACGAACGTCCAGATCATCCTCCAGGAGACCCAGGCTGGGCCGTCTTACGGCGAGGGCCTCCAGCTGTCCGGATTCGCCTTCGAGGTGGCCGCGAAGTCTGGACTGCATCGAGTTCGTGCGGAACAATCGTTTTAGGAGCGTCATGGGCAACGCGATTCCCTTCCACGCTGACTCTCACCTCTCCCAGGTGAATGATTGGCACCGCGCTCGCGGTTTGGCGCTGGTGAAAGCCACTCAGCTACCGCGGATCGGGTTTCTGGTACCAGGGGTGGCCGTGGGTTTTATATACCAGACGGATTCGAGCTTGGTGCTCTTGGACGGATTTGTAGCGAATCCGGCCTTGCCTTATGGCCAGTGCAGCCGCGCGCTCGACGAGATCACCGGAGCTCTGCTCCGGGCGGCTGTCGAGCTCGGACCCAGGACGGCAGTGGTCATCACGGCTCTCGATCCTGTTGCGGCTCACGTGAAGCGGTTCGGTTTTCGGCCGGATGAACGCGCTCATACGGTGCTCACGAAGGAGGTCGAGTAATGGGTTTCCTCGCTTCGGCGCTCGGCGGAGGCAACAACTTCCAGGCCACGTCTGCAGACATCACTCAGGACCCCAACGCACTCAAGAACCTGCAGTCGCAATATGGAGCCGCGCAGGGACTGACCCAGCAGCAGCAGGGTCTTGCCAATGCGCTGCAGAGCCAAGCGTCGAACGCAAACGGGCTCAATTTTGGCGCCGCGCAGGGCACGCTCGGCCAGGGGCAACAGCTACTCTCTCAGTTGATGTCCCAGGGACAAGGCCAGGGACCGAATCCCGCGCTCGAGCAACTGCGGCAGACGACCGGCCAGAACATCCAACAGACGACCGGTCAGATCGCCTCGCAGAAAGGGATCAACCCCGCCATGGCGGCGCGCCTCGCCGCGCAGTCGGGAGCCGCTCAGAACCAGGCGGCAGCGGGACAGGCTGCCACGTTGAGCGCTCAGCAACAGCTCGCGGCGCAACAGGCCGCGGGTAGTCTCGTGGGCCAGCAGGCAGCGCAACAGGCGGCCTTGGCTCAGGCACAAGGACAGAATCAGCAGGCATGGACGCAGATGCTCCAGAATCAGCAGGCGGGAATGGGGGCCCAGAACCTGCAGCAACAGAACCTCATCCAAAACCAGATTGCAAATGCCAACAACGCCAAGGTTGGAATGCAGTCCAACATCAACAACGTCAACGCCGGGGTGGCTCAGCAAAATGCGGCGTTCGGTCAGCAGATGGCGGGCGGCCTGCTGAATGGGCTCGGCAGCGCACTCGGCCTGTCGGACGGAGGGGAGGTTCCCGATTCGAACCTTGGGAAGTGGACCGCCAACCTCGATTCTAACGTGGCGCCGGTATCGGTAGCAGCCAGCGCGCCGGCGGCAATAGCTTCCGATGCTGGCAGGGCTGGGGGAGAGGGACTTGCCAAGATCTTCTCGGGCGGTGGTATCGGTTCGATCAAGAATCTGCTGGGTGGTGATGGCGGAGCCGGTGGGGGCGGAGCCGGCATGCTCGGGGGTCTGCTGACGATGCTTGCACACGGCGGCAGAATCGACGAGACGAGCGGTGGACGCATCCCGGGTCAGGCCCGGGTGGCCGGCGACTCGAAGGCGAACGATGTGGTCCCGATCCAGGCGAGCCCTGGAGAGATCATGCTTCCCCGAAGCGTTACCCAGGCGCCAGATGCGCCTGAGCGTGCCCGCGACTTCGTGCTGGAGCTACAGCGGCGCTCAGGCCGAACGCACAGCTACGAACGCGTGGCCAAAGCGCGCCAGGCCATGGCTGATGGCGGAGAAGTGGGCGTGGTCGACGCCATCAAGAAATGGTGGCAGTCTCGCGGGACTCCACAGGCAGAAGAGAGCTCGAGGGGTGTCGCTGATAGCCTGAACGCAAAACTGCCAGAGTCTCTATCTGCCCGAGAACCCGTAAAGTCGCACAATGCCAAGCTGGAGGATGCTTACCGCGCGTCTGGCGAGGGTATGGCGGATGGCGGGGACGTGCAGCCCGAAAACCCTGGGGTCATTCAGCGTCTTCTGGCTGGGATGGGGAATAACGCAAAGTACAACATCACTCACGCATTCCCCGAGAGTTCTGACAACCCGCTGTCAGACCTGGCGCGCGAGCTCAGTTTCGGCGCATCAAAGAGTATGGAAGGTCTCGGTGAAGTTGGACGACAGACCGCCACGGCCGCAAACCTTCAGGTGCCATCCGGGCCGAATGCGCCGCCACCGCCTGCCGATCAGGCTTCGCCCCAGGAGCAGGCTCCTCAACTCCAGATGCCGCAGCTCGGTCAGACACAGCTGCCGGGGCCATTATCCGGATCTCCCAACCCTTACGGCGGCATCATGGGCCAGCTACAGAGTGCGCAATCGATGGGGGAGAGGGGAATTCGGACCCAGGCGCAGGCTGCGCAACAGAATGCTCAGGAGCAAGCCGCCGCATTGTCGGCCTATAACGACCAACAGCAGGCGCGCGCCCAATTGCTCCAGCAGCATCTCGATGCTTGGAACCGAGAGCATGATGCGATCGTGTCGGACCTCGCCAGTCAGAAGATCGATCCTCACCGGTTCTGGAGCTCCAAGACCACTGGCGGCAAGATTGGCTCTACCATTGGTCTCATCTTGGGCGGGATGGGAAGTGCTGTTACGGGCGGCCCGAACCCGGCCCTGCAGGTGCTCAACCGCCAGATGGATGCCGACATTGACGCTCAGAAAACGCAGTTGGGCATCAAGAACACGCTGCTGGCAGACAACTACAAAAAATTCGGCACCATGATGGAGGCCGAGAACGCCACCCGCCTGCAGCAGGCTGCGATTTTGGAGGGGCAGATCAAGCTCGCGGCTGCGCGCTCTGGATCACTCGATGCGCAAGGGCGTGCAGATCAACTGATTGGGCAGCTCCGTCAGCAGTTCCTCCCGCTTCGACTGCAGATGGCCCAGCACCAGATGATGATGGGCCTCATGACGAGTGGCGGGCCTGGCCGGATAGCGCTCGACGAAAACAGCGCACAAAAGGCGCGAGAAGGGCTCCAAGAGAACGATCTCATCTCTCAGAAGGTCGCTGGCCTGCAAGCATTCGCTGCAGCGCATCCGCAGGGCAGTTGGAACCCAGCAGATCGCCAGCATGCTCAGGATCTCCTGGCAGATCTCACCCTGTCGTGGAACAAGGCGCAGGAAAATCTGAATCGGCTGAACGAGAATGAGTATTCCACGTTGAGTGACTGGCTGAAAAACCCGGCCAGCCTGTACAATGCGATGACCGGGAAGGCGAAGGTGTCCATCAACGACCTCGCGAAATCGGTAGCAGCGAAGCGGAAATCGATCGAAGGCGCCTACCTGGTGCCGGGATCTTCCGTGCATCCCGCGGCGGCGATGCTGATGCCAGAGCTCGGCAAGCGCATGGTACTGCCGCCCCCCGCGCGCCCGGGATCTTTCGCGCCTGGTTTGGGAAGATAGATGGCAGCTCCCGCCACCATTGCACCCCCTCGGTCGCTCACCGTAGTGAGCCCTGAGGGCACGCTGGGCACCATGGACTCTGCAGAGTTCACGCCCGAGGTGCAGGCTCAGGGATTCCGGCTGGCGCAACCGCAGGAAGTCCAGGAGGCACAGCTCCAGGAGCAGTACGGCGAAGGACTTGGTAACGCGGCCACGGCTTTCGGCGAGGGGGCATTGGGTTCCCTGACGGGAGGCCTGCTACCAACCCTTGGCGACAAGGTCGGCGCGCTCGAGCGCATGCAGCGGAACCCGATCGCGCACGGTGCCGGCGCCGTAGCCGGTGTGGTTGTGCCGCTTGCTCTGTCGGGCGGAGCGGATGCTCCGGCCGCGAGCGGTGCGCTGGGCGCGGTGCGCGGGGCAGCGGACTTGACCGCGCCGGCGCTCATCTCCCGGGTTGGAAGGGCCGTTTCCGGCGGTGTTGAGGGTGCGGCATTACCGGGGCTCGTAGGGAAGATGCTGCCAGCGATGGCAGGTGCGGCAGCCGAAGGCGCCATGTACGGCGGCACGGACGTGGTCGAGCGGCATGTACTCGGCGATCCGGGTCTGACCGCGGAGAAGGCGATCGCGGAGATCGGCCTATCCGCCATCGTGCCGAGCCTCCTTGCTGGTGGCGGAAAACTGGTGGGTGCCGCGCTAGAGCCGCTCGGCGATCGCCTCATCGCCAAAGGGGCGGCAGCTGCTGATGCGAAGGCCTTCGCTGAGGCCGAGAAGCAGGCGGCTAGCCTTGAGGCGGTCGCGCGCGAGCGGACCGCCAACGCCTACCGACAGATGGAGCGCATCGAGCTCGCTTTGCAGAATCCAGCGCTCCCCACTGCGGATCGCGAGGCAATGCTAGCCTTCAAGGCCTCGCCAGAGTATGCCGACCTCGTCAAGGCGAATGCCGCCAGTATCATGCGACAGGCTCCGGAAGCGCTGGCGGAACGCGAGGGGGCAAAAGGTGTCCTTGGGCAGTTTCAGGCTGATCGCCCTGGGATGATGGCGGCGCGTGCGGCAGAGCTTCAGGAGCCGGCCCGGCTCGGACAGCTCGTGAACGAGCGGGTCATCCAGCGCTACGGCTCAAGGGCGGTGCTGGGCCAGATCTTCGGCGCTGCAACCGGAGCGGCCCCGGGTGTCGGACCACTCGTTGGCATTTCTTTCGGGTACATGAAGGACGTGCTCAAGCGTATCGCTCGCGACCCTGCGATGTATTCCACTCTGGGCAACTTTCTCAAAACACCGATCCAGACCTTGTCGGCCATGACGGGGCTTGCTCATCTCGTTGGGTCGACAGACAAGGCCATTGCCTCTGGAGTAGGGGCCATATTCCGAGGGGAGACAGCGGCGGCCGGTTCAGAAGTGGCTGGTTCAGCAGTCAATGCGGGGAACTTCACCAATGTATCTAATGGTGTTACTGGCCTTGCTAACAATCTGGATCGGCTCGCTCAAGAAACCAGCGGCCAAACGAACTCTCTCCAGCCCCACGCCCCCGGCACGTCCGACGCTATCCACGGGGTTGCGGCTCGTGGCGTCCAACTCCTCGCCTCGAAGCTCCCGGCGCCCGGTAGTCGCCGGCCGCTTGACCCTCCGTATCGTCCGTCGCCGGCCGAGCTAGCCGTCTTCAATCGCTACCAGGCCCTCGCGGAGCACCCCACGCTCATCCTGCAGCACGTGGCGAACGGCACCTTGACGCAGGACCAGCTGAACACGGTCCAGGCGGTTTACCCGAAGCTCCTCGCGGAGATGCGCGCACAGGTCACTTCACAGTTGGCGAAGGAGATGGCAAAGGGCACGAGGATCCCGTACCGAACCCGCTTGTCATTGTCTCACTTCCTTGGTACCGATCTAGATTCGACGACCACGCAGGTTCACCTTGCGGCTAATCGTGCAGCGTTTCAGCGGTCGCCTGCTCCCCCAGGGGGGGGAGGTGGTAAGCCCACTGCCAAGGGGTTGGGCTCCCTCAACCAGGCCTCGCGGCTCGATACTCCGCAGCAGGCCAGCACACGGAGAGGAATGTAAATGTCAGCTATTCACCAGGAGTGGCGGTCGCCTTTCTTCGCCTTGAACAACGCGGGCCCGGGAACATACACCTCGGCCGATCAGGCGAACTACCAGGACCGCGGGTTGAAGATCTACGTGACGCCGTCTGGGATCGTGGGCGGGGCCACCCTGACGATCACGATCCAGGGCAAGGACCCGATCTCCGGAAACTACTTCACGGTCCTGACATCGGCCGCGCTGTCAGCGAACAACGTCACGACCGTGCTCACGGTTTACCCGAGCGTCACAGCGGCAACCAACGTGGCGGTGTCTGACGTTCTCCCCACCATCTGGAGGATCTCGGCCGCAGTCGGCGGAGCAGGCTCTCTGAGCGCCACCTTCGGCGGGGCACGACTCCAGTGACGAACGGAATGAAGACCTCCGAGTTCTGGCTCAGCGTCGCGGTGGCGCTGGCCGGTCTGGCGCTCGTGATCGCCGGGATCATCCTAGGCCGAGACATCATCGTGGCGGCCGGCGCAGCTCAGCAGTTGGGCGCGGCGGCCGGATACGCCCTGGGGCGATCGGGAACCAAGGCTCCCAGGCCCTACTTGCCGCCCTCGGGGAGACTGTAGATGGCTGCCTCCTGGACATACACGGGCCGGTCGGCGCGTAGCGTTCAGGCGGCGACCGAGGCAGCTCCCACGCTTGCCACGGACGGATTATCTCTCATTGGCGTGCGAGGCGTGACGGTATGGGTGGACGCTGGAGTTGGGCAGACGATCACCTCGGATGCCGGGCAAATCGACATGTACGTCTACGATCCCGCATCCTGGGGGCTGGCGCCGAATTTGGTAATGCCGATCCCTCCAGGATCGACTGGGCAGCGCAGGGTCCAGCTCGGCACGATCCCGGTGGACAACCCGCGCGGCCGGCTGGCGCCGATCTCAAATGGTCTGCAGGTCTCCGGTTCTACCGTGACGCTCGACATTCTGGTGACGGAGCCGGTGTGGACGGGGAGCCCTCCATGAACGCTATCCTCCTCGCCGCGCTACTCGGTCAGTGGGCCAACCAGGGCATGCTGGTCAAGGATGAGGGCACCAACAGCAAATACGCGAAGCAAGTCAACTGCGTCGGCGCCGGCGTGTCATGCGCGTCGAATGGACTCGTCTGGACATTGACTGTGCCGGGCGGCGCGGGTCCCACGTTACCGCTCTCAGGAGCCAACGGTGGCCTTGGCCAGGCCCAGCCGACTTGTGGAGCCGGGTCGTTCTTGTCCTGCAATGGCACTCTGTGCTCCTGCTCGAGCGCCGGTGTTCCAGCTCTACCTCTCTCTGGCGCGAACGGAGGCCTCGGGCAGGCTCAGCCGACGTGCTCGGCCGGCCAGCACGTTAGCTGCAATGGAACCACCTGTTCCTGCACCGCGGACACGGGCGGAGGCGGAGCACCCACGACCTCGAAGTACCTCCTGCAGCAGACGGACGCATCTCTACCCAATGCTCAGGCCATGGCCTCTCTGGGAACGGGGCTGGTGAAAAACACGACCACAACTGGCGTGCAGTCGATCGCCTCGGCCGGAACTGACTACGCGCCTGGAACGAGCGCGAACGGAACCGGGCTCGTGCTCAGCACCAACGGCACTGGGGCCTTGACGGCCTACGGCGGGGCAACCTGTACGAACCAGTTTCCTCGGTCCCTGAGCGCTTCTGGCGCGCCCACCTGCTCCAGCGTGGCGCTGGGGACGGATGTGTCGGGCACGCTCGCTCTCGCTTCTGTAGCGGCCCCCTCGGGCGACAAGCAGGTTCACTACACGACCGGTACATCCTGGGGCAGCAGCTCGAACTTCACGTTCGATCCAGCAACAGGCGCCGTTGGCATCGGAGCGCCTACTATCCTAACTGGCAATCCTTTTGGCGTGGCTGGGTCGGCATCGGGCGGAACAGTCCAGCTGAACGTTCAGAACAAAGCGGCCGGAACGTCCGCGTCCTCTGATGTGGTGGCCACTGCGGATACCGGCACAGACAGCACCAATTACATCGACATGGGTATTAACAGCAGCACCTACGCTGACACCAATTATACGATTGGTGGAGCACTCTCGGGATACATGTATTCGAACGGTGGGGACTTGACCATCGGGACGCAGACAGCAGCCAAAGTACTCAAGCTTCATACGGGCGGAACTTTGGCGGCCAACCTTAGGGCGACCCTATCAGACACGGCTCTGACGCTAGCGTCTGGCGTTTCGTTGGCATTGGCATCTGCCACGAACGGAGGGTCCGCTTATGGCACAGGCACCGCGCTGGCCTTTACTGCGGCCGGCACAGCAGGGCAAGTGCTCATGAGCAACGGGGCTGGAGCGCCGACCTGGTCAAACAGGATGTATGGCTTCCGCGTCTCTGGGTCCAACTACACCAACAGCACAACGACCGTTAGTAATATAACTGGTCTCGCCGTGACGGTGGGGTCCGGAGAATCCGGGTCGATCCGGTGCCAGTTGGCAGTCACGAACGCCAATGCAGCCAGCGCAATCCGGTATGGAGTAAATGGCCCCGGGATGACGAACATAGTGATTAGATTCAGTCACGTTACAACAACCGTTGCAACTCCTACGCAGGAGGTATTCACAGCCGTGTCGGCGGCCGTCCAGACAGCTGCCGTAACTTCCGGCGTAGCTACAACCGAGCATGTGGACACCATCGAAATAACCTATCTGACAAGCGCGTCTGGCACGATTCAAGTGATTGCGGCTGGAAGCGCGGCGCAATTGCATACAGTATTCCAGGGCAGCTCGTGCATGGTGCAATGAAAGGAACAATAACATGGCCCAGAGAATTCTCGAGAGCAGCATTGCCAGTTTAGAGCCGGATGGAGCAGGAGGTTATATCATGACCTCCAATGTCTATTATGTCGACACGACTCGCGCGGATGGTGACCAAGTACATGCCGGGCAGGTAAATGTTCCCGTGTCGACTACCGATACGATCGCGGCCTTCGAAGCGAACCGATCCGCCGCTTACCGGGCCGACATGACAGCGCTTTGGGGAAGCGCTCCGGCAAATGCCATTTTGTTGACCCTCAAAATCGTCTAACAGTACCAACTGAGGAGATCATGCCCTATTCCAGTGAAGCACAGAGGCGATACTTTCACGCGGCGGAAAGCCGTGGCGACATCCCCCACAAAACGGTGAAGGAGTTCGACAAGGCCTCGAAGGGCATGCATCTCCCGGAGAAGAAAATGGCAGACGGGGGAGAAGTCTGCCCTCATTGCGGCCGGCCGATGGCGGACGGTGGCGAGGTGGTACCTGAGGGAGATCTCGGCCAGAAGCCGGAGGCAGAGCTCCCCGAGATGGACCTGCCTGGCATCTACCGGGGCGAAGGGAACGACGCCCAGCCCGAGGCCGATGAAGAGAGCGAAGAGGACCGCAAGAAGCGCTTCGCCGATGCGTTGCGACGGCGTTCGAGGGGGTCATGAGCCCGACAGATCTCGTGGTTACTCCGACCTGCAAGTACTTCGAGGACCATCCCGTGATCGCTCTGCGCCTGGAGCATCTTGACCAGCGACTTGATGATCTCGAGCAGCGTGTGGTTGGGATCCAGGCCCAGGACAGCGACCGAGGCGACCAAATCCGCGCGGCGCTCGAGGCCCAGACGAAGGAGATCAGCAACATCGCTGTCCAGGTCGCCGGCCTGCAGGGGCGAGTGGTAGGCTACGTCATGGCCGGATCGATACTGGTCGCAGTGGTGTCCTTCTTGGCCAACCGAGTATTCCACGGAGGACCGTGATGCGCACATACTCTCAGACAACCGGAGAGGTTCGCCGAAACGACGTGGTCGTTGGAAGCGGTTACTCGGGCCATGCTGAGGGCCGTAACAATCCCGCCCTACAGGATCATCGAGACCTGGGCCCAATCCCCAGAGGCAACTGGTCCATAGTGGGTCCCCCGCGTGATGACACTGGTCACGGTCCCTATGTACTCCGCCTCGAGCCCTTCCCCGGGACGGAGACGTTTGGGAGATCTGGATTCCTTATCCACGGGGATTCGGTCAGTGAACCCGGAGAAGCATCGCTTGGTTGTATCTGTTTGCCTCGGCCAGTGAGGGAACGCATTTGGGAATCAGGGGATCATGGCCTAGTAGTCGTTGAATAACTCGCAGTAAGGAGATGACCAATGGACGTGATCAAGAACATGCTGTTCACCAACTGGAAAACCACTCTCATGGGAGCGCTCTTGGCCGCTGCCCAAGCGGTGGGAGCCTACCTCAGCAACCAGCCTGGAGCCTGGCCCTATGTGGCTTCGGTCCTGATTTTCCTCCTTGGCGCGTTCGCCAAGGACCACAACATCAGTGGAACGGGCTCCGGCCCCATCATCAAGACACTCGTCGTTGGCACCTTGCTTACCGTTCTGGCCGCTCCAGCGCCGGCCCGAGCTCAGGATGCTGCAGGAGGGCCTTTTGGCGCATGCTCGATCTCCGGCAAGTTCTGCTACGGTCCCGAGTTGTCGATTTCCCTGGCGTCAGTCGATCTCAAGAAGGGCGCAATCAACGCCAGTATCTCTCCTGGCCTCGGCTACGGGGTTCGCTTCTTCGCGAACCAGCCCTATCAGCTTGGGCTTGCCGGCTACGTGAACCTGCAGACGGGCCCGGAGCAGTCGGCCCTACTGTCCGGGATCGTGTCCTTCGCGAATTACTTGCGCGTCGGTTATGGCTGGCAGGCCATTGGAGGCACGCACTCCAACCTGATCTTGATAGGACTTGGCACATCCCTTTGACGGTGGTACGGTAGTGCCTGGTCCTTGTACTGTTCGCCCTTGCGGTCTAGTCAGCCTCGACTAGACCGCTTTTTATTGTCCCAGAGAGTAGCAGCAGGCCACAGTGAGCATCACGGGCACACCCCGTTCTTTCGCGCCCACCATTTCTCGACGATAAGGGTCCCGCTCTCGCTCTCTCGCGACCAGACCTCGGAATCCTCGGAGATGACCGACTTCGGGACCCAATATTCCTCGCCCTCGAGTTCGACGAGAATTGCCTTATCCGTCTCGGACTTGATGCCGTTGACCTCGAAACTGACCGTGTCAGCCATCATGCCTGTTCCTTTCGATCGCTTGTGTCGCGCGCGCCAGCTCCGCCGCTTCCCCTCGCATCTCCTCCCGCCCGGCCTGATGTGCGCAAGTAGGGGCCGCACGGATCCGCCGTTACGTCATGTTCACCCAAGGTCGTCCTCCTACTTGCCTGCGCCTATACCGGGAGCTTCCGGCCACGGCGGCAACGGAACGGTCTGGCCAGCCAATTTGTGCGTGCAGTCAAAGAGAAACTCGATGTTGCCGCCGCGCACGAATGAATGACACTGACCGCACGTGGCGCCCGGCTCGCTAGGATGCTCGCGGTTGTAGTCGCACCAGCAGGGGTGTTTGCCATCCACGTAGTGCCCGGAGCGCACGAGCACGGACGGCGAGAACGTCGGCGCAGTCTCGTTCCCGTCCCAGGTCCACTCGCAGCGCCCCCCAACTCTGACCTGGTGCGCCTCGTCGCACGCCGGGCACCAGAAGGCAAGCACACCGCCCGACAGGCGTTGCAATACCGGAGAGAGTTGGCTCATTTCCCCTCCTTCTTCGGCGGCGCGGCGGACGGGTCGGAATCGGCGCGAGACGGACAGTCGTATCCTGCCGGCTCCCCGCAGGCGGCGCAGATCGCGGTCTTCGCGGCGCGGGTCACGCTGCCCCCTTCGTTCGCCAGTAGTAACGATTGGCGCGAAACGGCCGACCGCACTTGGCGCAATCGACCAATGCAGGCGGCTCGGGTACCGACTGCTCGAAACCGCAGTAGCAGCAGGTCACCGTCAGCATGGTCAGTACTCCGTCGAGCAGAGGAGACCCCGGCGTCCATCGGCGCACCACTCGGCGCAGGTCTTGGTCTCCTTCGGCGCGCCGGGCTCGTCTACGTCGGTGATCGACAGGAGTGCGGAGTCGTCCCACTGCACCCAGCCGTCCTGGTCGATCTCGTCGGGGTCCGTAATCCCGAGTTCGCGGATCTGCTCCCGCACGTCCTCAACGTCCGCGCCGATCCACCAGTCGTACCCGTTGTGGAACACGTGCAGCGCCAGGGGCTCCTTGGTATCGGTCATCCCTCGTTCTCCTTCGGCGCGCACACGTCCTCAGCGAACCGCACCGCCATCGCGGCGACCTGGATCGCCTCATTACGCATGAGCGCAAGATCGGGCTTCCGTTTCCTGACCTCATCCCAGAGCTCGTCCAGCTCCTCCAGGATGACGGCGTACCCCTCGTGCGGGCCGCGCATCGGGGCATGCTTCGCCTGGGCCTTCGCCAACGCCTTGGCTACGTCCGCGATCACGGACTCCGTGGGCTCCCCAGCGAGAGACTCCGGGGCGGAGGCGGCGAGTTCATCAAGCTCATCCGCGATATCATGGAGCGTGTTCGCCGCCTCCGGTGCCGTTTCCCCGCGCAGTTTTTCACAAATGCCGGCGGCGGCGCGGAACGCCTCCGCCGGGCTATTGAACGATAGAGAGGTTATCAGCGTCGACCCCGGGGCAGTAGTTGAGGGTCGATGGTCTGGGGTAAGCGGCTCGGGCGGAGGGGAATCGAGGGCGGCCGGCCCCGCGGCTGCGGTTGCAGGACCGGCCGGCGCTACTGAGGGACAATGCGCTCCCTGTAGTCGTCCATCTGGCGCTTGATCAATCGGCATCACCTCCTTCGGCGATTCTCGCTGGATGAGCATTTCCATGGGTACGGCGTCGAAAGCCTCGGCCGTCCTCTCGAGTGTGTCGCAAGTAGGAGCCTGGGTGCCGCGCTCGATCTCGTCCAGTATTCCGGTGATCCTATTTAGTGAGTTTAGCGCGCAGGCTGCGGAATTTGCATTGGCATCCCTGTCTTTTCGCGCCTCGTCCCGCTCCCGCGTGCGCGTGGCAAGCTGCGATTCCAAGGTACTGACGCGCCTGATTCGCTCCTCCGCCTCCCGCGTGCGCTCGTCGAGCTGGCGCTCGAGCTCGCACATCCGCAGCCGCCATGTCTCGGCGCTGGCGATTGGATAGCCGTTGGGTTCCCGCTCCCGTTTGAACTGGTCCTCGAGTTCGGAGGCATGTGCCTCTAACTCGGAGTTTTTGACCAACTGCTCGGAGAGCTGGGCCTTGAGCTCGGCGACACGCGCCTCCAACTCGGATTTTTCGACCACCAAGGACTTAAGCCATTTGATGCGATCCCTCCGGGCCCTAGCATCTTCACTAAACAGCGTTGTAAGACTCATCCGCCTCGTCTCATCAACCATTAAATACCTCCACCGTGAGAAAATAAGCTGCGCCGCACCGCTACCGCTCCAGGTCGCGCCGCATGTCGACATGTTTGGCAGAAGCCAGTTTCGTTCCAGGGCGCAATATGCTTGCCGCACCGACACCGCCGGACCGGGTCAGGCAGCACGCGAGCCCGTCGCCATCCGCGCTGTCTCGCTGCTACTGCGGGGTCAATCACGGCTTGTCCCTCTTGTGCGTCGCCTCCGGCCCCGACAAATCGAAACGAAGAGTTTTGCGCTTGCGTCCCAACCTCTCTCTGGCGTTGTTGCGTATGTACTCACGCTTTTTCTCGTCCATGGAGTCGGCAAGGCGTGCACAGGAATAGCAACTTGCCTCCCTCCAGTCGTCGATTGCATTCCGAGGGTCGTCTATTGGCGCACCACAGGCGACCATCATCAGCGGTTTCCCCGCAGCAGATACGGCAGTCGGATGCGGTACGAGCAGATGCAGTGGAGGATCATATTTCACGGGGACTCCGGGTTAGAATGGAATATCAAACAGGATCTTCTCAACGGCGGCGCAATCCTCGACAGTCCAATCGGGGGTGGGTTTGGGAGTCGTCCCGAACACCTTCTCCGCCGCAGCCCGGAAGGCCTCCTTCGCCTTCTCCTTTCCTCCGAATTCTCGGATGGCTCGATGCCACACTGCGATACTGGGGGGAGGCGTCTTGGTTGTTGGCGGAACAGCTGCCTTCGACGCACCCTTGGGGTTCTCTCGTGGCTGGTCCTGGTGCGGGGCGCCCTCTTCCGATGTCCCCTCTGCGAAGTCCATGAAATCTTCTACGTCCTGGGTGAAAATGTCGGAGCACCGTGCAAGAGCGATCGCGCCATCAACCAGGGCGCGTTTCTTGGCCATCTTCAGGATCGTGTTGACCAATGTGAAGATATCGTCGTTCTCTACTGTCCCCTGGACCTGGTCCACGATCTCCGGCGCATCAATGGACCATTTCGCCCCGCATCCACCTTTCTTGACGAAGCAAAGCCAGCCCCCGCCGTACTCCTCTTTACCTTTGATGATCGTCTCCTTACCGCACTCGGGGCATTTGCGGGCCGCATTTCGCCAACGGTAGCGGCCTTCTTTGGAGTTGGCCGATCCGAACCCCTCGGCCAGCACGGTACCAGCGTCCCGAGAGACAATCTTGACTCGGAACATATAGTGAAATAGTCCCCTGTCCCAGTCTTCGACCCTTTCGATCAGTTCGAATGTTGGCGTGCAACGGAATAGGTCTGTCAGCTTCTCGGCGCCCGGCTTCAGCAGGGTGGGATTCTTGGTCCCTGGGATCACCCCGTAGTCAACACCCTTCTTCATGTGGGTGCCGACATAGGCCATCAAAATGGCTCGTTGTTCCATGTCCTCCTTGAGCGCAGCAGCCATGATGATGGCGCGCTCTGTGGTTGGCTTCGCCGATGCGGTCGGAACCGAGGGGATGATCGCAGAGTCTCCTGGTTCGGGGTCCTGTGTGGTATCTGCCATGTCTATCCCTTCGTGGCCAGATCGTCGCCTGGTAGTGTGGCCTTAACGGTGAGGTTGTCGTGAGTCTCGATCGGAGTGGTACCGGGCGGAACTTCGCCTGTCAGTCGAAAGTGCTCCTGGAGGGCAGCCATCTCCGGCTCGGGCTTGATGCGATAGAGCCCGGCCTCCACTGGCTGGCTCAGCAGCCAATCGCGCAGAGCGTTCTTGTCGGTGACCTCCAGATGTGCGGGCGACTCGCGGAACGAAATCTTCCCGTGCAGGAACTCGCGGCTCTTTCTTTTGCCGCGCACGATCTCGGCCTTGTTGGCGTTGGCCCACTCCGACAGCCTCAGCTCGAAGAACGCGGCGCCTCGAAGAGCCTTGGCTTTGAGGGCATCGGCCCGCTCCCGGGCAGCAGAGATAGCAGCGGACAGCTGCGAATCGATCTCTGCAGCCTCTTTTTCGCACTCCGCCTTGCGCCGGAGAGCCCAATCCACGTCCTGGATAGTGGACGGCATCCATGGTCCTCGGACCTCTGGCGCCTCGTCGTCCTGATACTCAACCTCCGGAGGAGACAGCGACTCCGCCCTCTTCGCCATTTCTACGATTTCATTGACGTTCATGTTTCCCTCCTGGGAAATAGAGCGCCGAGAGCTCGCGGTCCTGTGTGCATCGACCCTCTCGGCGCCCGTCCCAGCACCACGCCGGGATTACTCGAGCATCTCCAGGGGCAGAACGTCGAGAGCCGAGGCGAACCTCTCGATCGTGTCGAGGGTGGGAGCCCGGGTACCGCGCTCGAGCATCGAGACGTAGGAGGTCGAGAAACCAGACTTGGCCGCGAGTCCCTCCTGCGGCAGTTTGCGGCCCACCCGGATCTCCTTCAGGTTCTCCGCAAAACGCACCTTGAGCGGCTTCTCAGACGCAGCAGACTTCTTCATGTGTGTTCTCCTGTACTTACGGTTTCCGTTCCGTTGTGAGCAGTCCCGATCGTCTGCCTCCCCTTTCGGGGTCCGCGGGTGGCAACTGCCGTGGTCCGCTACTCTCGGTTCCGCCTCTATCGCTCACTATGTAGTGGGACTCCTTGTCTGTCAAGTGGGTATCTTGACCCCTGATGGCGGTTTATGTACCGTGAGACTGGCAGTATCCCTTACTGGTCGTACTTGGTGAAAATATGATCACTGCTGAATTCGAGATGGTTTGTCTCCGGCCCTTCATGCCAACCTTGGAGTCCAGTATCGAGGGCATCAGCCTCTTCAAGGCTCACCGAGTTCTGCTGCAGGGATTCGGCAGCCGGCGCGATGGCCAGTGTATTGCCTGGTCTCCGCTTGGAAAGGTCATGCTAGACGCATCTCTCGAGACGCTTTGCGAGGAGCGAGAGCTGATCGATGCGGTGGGAAGGCTTGACGCCCCTGGGGGCTTCCATGCCGTGTAGATGCGGAGGCCTAGAATATACACGGGTCGGCATTCGCGCCTGGAAGGTACCAATCAAATACGTTCGCCCGCAGTCGCACAGGAGGAGATATCGAACGATCTGGTATGGCGGGCGGCCAATGTGTCGACAATGCTTTGTTCGCTGGGACCAAATACAAGAGGCGCTCGAACACACCTATCCGGTTTACCCGGGGGTGGAGTGCTCTGCATGACACCATCACTGGTAGAGATAGTGCTGGAGAGGCGATCGGCTGAGCAGGTGGCACAGGCCAAGAGTTCTCTTGGCCGCCACGAGAAGGACTCCTGGGATGTGCGGGCAGAGCGGAGTCCACCTCCTCCGGAATACCGGACTCACTGTATGGCATGCGACCGGCGCGCGGTGCGGGGGACCATTTACTGCTTGTCTCATCTCTATAGCTACCGCGGCACCGGAACAGTCGACCTCGTCGCCTATTATCCCGCGAGCCGCAGATCCACCCGGAGATCGCGCCATCTCGCGGTCCGGGTCTTGCCGCCCGGGTAGCGGAGCCCGGGCTATCCCGCCCGCAGCGAGGGGCTAGGCGCGGCCTCTACCGCAGCCGGCCCCTTGCAGCGATCTCTAGCTTGGTGTAGACGGTTAACGCGTTACGTAGACGGTTCGTAACGCAAAAACCATAACGAAGCCCGTAACGTGGAGAAACAAAATGCCAGGCTACGTCAAGATCTTCTCGGCAATCCTACAGTCGACAATCTGGAGAGAGACGGCACCAACAAAAGTCGTGTGGATTACGATGCTTGCGTTGGCAGACAGGGATGGATTCGTGGGAGCCTCCGTTCCCGGGCTGGCGGACACAGCCAAAGTTACACTGCAAGAGTGTCTCGACGCATTGAAAGTGCTTGAATCTCCTGATGAATGGTCACGCACGAGGACGGACGAAGACCAGGGACGTCGGATCGAGAAGGTTGACGGTGGGTGGCACATCATAAACTATCAGAAATACAGGGAAATGCAGTCGAGAGCGGCGGCCAACGAAAAGGCCGCACGGCGACAAGCCGCATGGAGAGAGCGCCGGAAGCTGAGAAATAACGCCGTAACGTCTACTGTAACGCCCGTAACGGAAAATAACCCCATAGCATCTGCATCTGCATCTGCATCTGCAGTAACTACTACCCCCCTAACCCCCCAACACGAACTGCCACCCGTTACTGCGCCGCCGCGCCGCGCCCGCATCGGACCAGGACACCCGGCTTTCGAGGCGGTCCAGCACTGGACCCAAATCACCTGGCCGGAGATCTCGACAGCGAGGTGCCCCGAGGTGGAGACGCATCAGGCGCAGTCCCTCGCGGCGCTGTCGGCGCAGTTCACGCCGCATGTCGTGATGGACGCCATGGACCGAGCGGCAGCCGATCCTTGGTGGGCGAACAAGCTAGACCTGCAGACGTTCCTGGCGCAATTTGCCCGGTTCTTGCCGCACGACCGGGCGCCGAGTGAGAAAGCCAAAGGGATGGCAACTCCCTCGATCGACTGGAATAGCCCGGAGGCAGGGAAACTATGAGTGACTTCACTGAGCGATTAAAAGAGATTGTGACAGCAGGGAAAGAAATCCTGGACGATCCCTCGTTCCGACTCCACGCGAAGAAGCTCGAGAGCGAGAGCATTGAGTTTCAGGCGCGACAGCGAGAACTCGCGAAGCGGGTGCGGCTCGAGCAATCCGGCATTCCGCGCCGCTACTGGGAAATGCTGGAATCCCCTAAGCGGACTGCAGCGCTTGAGGCGCTGGATGCATTCATTGCCGGGCCCCAGGACTGCACCTATTTGCTTTTGCTCGGTCCGGCTGGGCGTGGCAAGACGGCGGCGCTCACGGTCGGCGCCTACCGGGCGGGAGGAATCTACTGGGACTGCCAGGAACTACTCAGAGAGTCAACATTCGACACCAGCCTGTGGCGCAATCTCCGAGAGGCGCCCTTCGTCGCGCTCGATGAGCTCGGTGCGGAGGCCACCAACCCGGCCTGGGAAGCGAATCTCTATGACCTGCTCAACGGCCGAGATGCCGAGCTGCGGCGAACGGTCCTGGCCTCAAACTTGAACGGGCCAGCCATCCGAGCACGCTACGCCAGTGCCGGCCTACAGCGGCTCGTGGACAGGATCCAGTCGCACGGCAGCCTGGTGACACTGCCAGGCCCCTCGATGCGCGTGCCGTTTTTGCAGCTGGCCCAGCCACCCGAGCGAGACTAACCAGCAAACTACAACAGGAGGGAACATGAGCCTTCGCGTAATCATTGAGATTGTTGGACTTTTTGTCGCCCTGGACCTGGTTCTGAGGGCGTTCTCGTTCGGGGGCCGGAAGACGGTTTGTCGACTGGATAGGTCCACATCGCTCATACCTGGAGACGAAAGTGACCGGTAAGGGCCTCAGAAGGTCTGTGGTTGAGTTCAGGCCCACGCCCCGCCACCAGGACCCACCTGCCATCCCGATCGCCTCGCTGGTGCCCAGGCAGGCGGTCCCGGACAGGTCTGGTGAGCATGTTCCGGTCGACCTAGGCCCGCTAGGGTACAAATTCACGGTCCGGGGGGAGCCTTTGCCGAAAGAACGACCACGGGTCCTTAGGGGGCATACCTACACGCCAAGGAGGACCTTGGAGGCGGAGCGTGGCGTCAGGGAGGCGGCCAGTTTGGCCGGAGTTCGTCCGCGGCGCGGACCCGTGATGCTGTCGGTGGTTTTTTACCGCTCCACTCGACGCAGGGTTGATCTCGATAACCTGGTGAAGTTGGTCCAGGACGCACTAAACGGCTACGCCTGGGAGGACGACTCACAGATAGAGGCATTGTCGGCGCGCAAGGTGCTTGGGTGGGCTAGCCCCTGCACGGAGATCGAGATAACTGCGTACGAGGCGCCAGAAGAGGCACCCTTCTGAGACTCGTGGCGGAGGTTGACATGCGCGGCGGGCGCGCGTATATTCTATCCATGGTTGGCAGGGAGCCGGCCAGGGAACAGGGAGAGAGACCATGACGATCCGAACCATCAGCAGTCAGCGGTACCTGGACCCCTCGATCGTCGCCGCCAAGGTCGCCTCCGCTGATTTCGAGGTACAGGTAGTGTTGGTCGAAATTGCGGGCGAGACATACCGCGTCATCGTAGATGGTCACCATTCCTTGGCCGCTGCCCGAAACGCTGGAGTCGCGCCGGAGTATACGCCAGCACATCCGGAGATCCAGGGCGAGGCGACGGCCAACCCGGAGACGTATCTCGCTGATCACCAACTCGACAGCGACTATTACGACGTAGAAACAGGGCTGGATGTTTGGTGACCGATAGTTAAATACTATAGGGATAGAGGCCATGACGACCGCCACGATCTACTACCGGATCCAACCCAAGGGATTGTCTTTGCGCCACACGTCCGAGGATTGGTCTGGGGAGATCTTCCGCGAGCATGGGCGAGTGTGCTGCTACGACAGCACGGACTCGCTCCTGGCCGGCGAAGGCGACGACTGGCACCGCGCGCCCCGCCTGGAGGTGGTCGAGTTCACGGGACGAGACCCGGAAGAACTAGGAGGTGCGCACGTCCCGGGGATTTCCGCGGTCCCAATTGAGATCGTACGACGCACTTCGCTCGCAAAGTTTCTCGCAGCTCTGTCGCGACAACAGGCGAAACCGGCCTCGGCCGGTCGCGTGGGATTGACCTACGAGGCGCCAGAAGAGACACCCTTCTGAGACTCGTGGCGGAGGTTGACATACGCGGCGGTCGCGCGTATATTCTATCCATGGTTGGCAGGGAGCCAGCCAGGAAGACGGAGAGAGACCATGACGACCAGCGCATACGAGATGACCTACCGGATCAGCGGCAACACTTTCCCGCACAAGGATTACATCCGGTCGCTGGGCGGGACCTGGGACAAGTCGACCAAGACATGGACGGTGGTCGCGGCCGGAAAGAAGATGCAGAGCGCGATCGAGTCCGAGATGCGCCGCGCCGGTCTTTCAGTGGAGCGCATCGCGTAAAGGAGAGAGACTATGACTGACACGATCAAGATCGACCGCTACACCGCAGACGGTTGGTGTTCCGGGGCCGAGCATGTCGACCTCCTGCGCGTTGCGCATTACGCTGCGTCACATGGATTGCTGCCGATCGAGAGCGAGCAAGAGGCGATTCGCGCGACCGAGGCCGCGTATGGGTGGGGTGGACCTGGGCCCAGGATCGGGCAAATCACCGTCACCGAGATCCCTAACTGGCGCTGGCTCAGCGGTTGGGAGACCTAGTAGCCCGAGCAGCCCTGTCGCGACAACAGGCGAAACCGGCCTCGGCCGGTCGCGTGGGATTGACCTACCGCGCCTGATGAGCCAGGTCAAAAAAGGAGAACACAATGACGACCGAATTGAAGGTGTTCGTGGTTGGCGTGGCGCTGATGCTGTCTGGTTGCGGGGCTGTCACAGCCTACAACCGAGACCA
>Ga0335071_10000686_pt1 | contig 36749 bp, 35 predicted proteins | sample Lox_Sample_15_FD_206724 | JGI IMG/M metagenome (GOLD analysis project Ga0335071, IMG submission 206724) | Soil microbial communities from Loxahatchee National Wildlife Refuge, Florida, United States - Lox_Sample_1.5 | ecosystem: Environmental > Terrestrial > Soil > Wetlands | place: USA... | reverse complement strand
CGGCACGCGCGCGAGGCTCGCGCGGATCGGATACGCCTGGCTGGCGGGCCCCGAAGAGTTGCCCACCGCCGTACCGCCTCTGGGATCGAGGCTCGGTGTCCATCTGAAGCTGCTGGAGGGGGTCGAGGGCCGGCACCGCGAGGAGCGCCGCACTGCGCGACTACTCGGAGAGATCAGCCAGGTGGAGCGCGTCGCCTTCGCGATCGAGAGCCTTGCCCTTCTCGCGGCCGCACCCCGGTCTCGCAAGCTACCCGTCGAGCTACGCGAGGAGGCCGACGACGCGCTGGGCGTTGTCGGAGAAGCGATCGAGGCATGCGCACGCCGCGTGGAGACCGCATCCGGGGAGCCGGACGTCGAGGCAGCCGTGGCACGCCTGCGCGCCGAACTCTCGCGGCTCGCCACGGCCCAGCAGCGCCTGCGAGCCGGGGGCCGCATGGGCGCGGACGATGAGTCGAGCTTCGAAGCTCTCCTCGCAGGACTCGGCCTGGTCGGCGACGTCGTCGACTTGCCACCGGTCGTATCGCCCGCGGATTCGCTGGCCGCACCCGCACCGCGGTCCCTCTCGAGCCGGCTCAGCCCCGACGCGATGCGCTACGGGGTCAAGGTCGGGCTCGCATCCGCCGTCGGCCTCCTGATCGGTCTCTTCGCGAATCGCGCGAACCTCTCGGTGATCCTCTGGACGGTCTTGATCGCGAGCCTTCCCGGCTACGGCGCAACGGTCCGGAAGATGAGCCTGCGGTTGCTTGGCGCCCTCGCGGGTGGGTTGATCACGCTCGTCGTCCTCATCGTCGTCTCGGGAAGCTACGACTCGCTGCTCGCCTACCTGCTCGTCGTGTTCGGCGTTGCGTGGATCGGCACCTACGTCGCACAGAGCAGCGAACGCCTTTCCTATGCGGGCATTCAGCTCACCAATACGTTCATGATCCTCTACATCGCGCTCGAGCCCAAGGCGAGCGAGTACGATGCCTTGTGGCGCTTCTGGGGCATCGTGCTCGGAACCCTCTCGGTGGCACTCGTCGAGCTCGTCCTGTGGCCGGAGCGCACGGGGCCACGCCTGCGCTCTACGCTAGGCCGCGCCATGCGCATTGCATCGAACCTCGTGCCGCCCGACCAGCCCGCTGCAGCGCCGCAGCTCCGGCGCGCAGAGATCGACTTCCTCGCGGAGCTCCAGCGGGCTGCCGGGCTCGCCGACGAAGCGCGACTCGAGGGCGCAAAGACCGGCGTCGACCCTGCGGCGGCCCTCGATGCGCTCGAGACGCTCCGCCGGATCGTCTACCGCCTGATCGGACTTGGACTCTCTCCGCCCCCGGTTCTCCGACCGGAACTCGATGCACTTCGCAGTCGAATCGGGCGCGCGCTCAGCGGACGCCTGATGGCACTCGCCGAGCGGGTCGATCCCTCTACGTCGCCCGCACCCGCGACAATGGATGACGAGCTCGAAGCCTCCGTGCGCCTTCTGACAGAGCACCGCCTCGCCGGCGCCGGCCTCTCGGAGGTGGAGAGCTACGAGCGCGTGGCCTGGCTGCTGCGCGACCTCGAGCGAGTGCTCGCCCCATCGACAGCGACCTAGCTTGGCGGCGGGGTCGGCCGGCCCTCTCGAGCAAGGTATTCCGCCGCCGGTAGAACCAGGAGCCATCCATGACGTATGCACAACTCCTCGTCGCCGCCCTGAGCGGCGCTGCTGCTGGTGTGCTTGCATGCAGCTCGCTCGCGCAGCTGCCCGACCGACGACTGGATGCGAGAGCTCCTGCGAGTGCCAGTCGACCCTGGACGCCCGGACCCGAAGTGCGGGAGAGCTATGCCCTGCCCGAAGATGTGCGCGCACCGCGCAGCCTTCCGTCCGATGCGCCCGCACCGCCGGGCGGCATCTACGACCTTTCCGCGCTCGTCGATCTCGCCCTCGCGCAGAATCCCGCGACGCGGGCGGCGTGGGAAGCCGCTCGGGCGTCCGAGGCGGCCCTCGGCCGCGCCAAGGCCGAGGACTACCCCCAGCTGCGGCTCTCTGCGAACGGCGGCCTCAACAACTTCCCGTTCCCCATTCCCAACGAGACCTTCGAGATCCACAACCGACTCGCCTTCCCGCAAGTGGAGGTGGCGTACACGCTTCTCGACTTCGGACGGCGGAGTGCGACCGCCGAGCAAGCGAAACAGCAACTGATTGCCGCGAACTTCGCCTTCAACCGCGGAATGCAGGAAGTGGTCTTCGGCGTGCAGGAGGCCTTCTACGCGCTCGGTGCGGCACGTTCGAGCGTCGAGGCAGCGATGAAGAATCTCGAGCTCGCGCGAACCAACCGCGAGCTCGCTGAAGAGCGACTCAAGGTGGGCCTCGCGACCCGGCCCGCAGTTCTGCTGGCGCGGCAGCTCGAAGCGGAATCGGTCTATGAGCTCGAGAGCGCGAAGTCGGCGGTTGAGACCGCACGCGCCGAGCTCGCGACGGCGGTGGGGATTCGAGCTGACGTCCCGCTCGATGTCGACACGCTCGAGCACCAGCCGCTGCCCGACGCACTCCCGAATCGCGTCGACGAGCTTGTGGACGCTGCCATTTCGCAACGTCCAGATCTCGCAGCAAAGGTCGCCTCTCTGAGGGCCCACGAGGCAGCTCTCGCAAAGGCCAAGGCTGCGTGGTTCCCGAAGGTCGGTCTCCTGGGTGAGTTCGGCCAGGCCCTCTGGTCCTACGATGTTCACGGCTTTCCGCGGCAGAACTCGAGCACCAATGACTACACTGCATTGCTCACTTTCAAGTGGGACCTCTTCACGGGCTTCGACCGACCCTATGCGATCCGCCAGGCCGAAGCGGAGGTCGAGGCGGCGCACGCAGAGTTGCGCGGCGCCGAACTCGGCACCATCGATGCGGTCTGGCGTGCCTACTACGAGTTCCAGTCGGCGCGCGAGCGGCACCGCTACGCCGAAGCACTGCTCAGCGCCTCGGAGGAGGCGTACGCCGCCAACCTCGAGACCTATCGCGGGGGACTCAGCACCATCTCCGATCTGCTGACCGCAGACCGCGATTTGGCCCGCGCGCGCTACACACTGATCCGCGCGAAAACCGAGTACCTCGACGCTGCTGCGGCCGTCGACTACGCCGTCGGTCAGGGGAGGATGCCGTGACGCCTATCGGTGGTGCGCGGTGCAAAGCAACGATTGGCGCGCCTTGCGGATCGGCTTGAGGCGCTTCTCGCGACCAGAGGGGTCGCGCTGACGGCCCGGGATTGGGAACAGACGAGCTACGGCCAGGCTCGAGACCTTGCCGGATGAGGTCGAGCTCGCTGCAAGCGAGCACGGCTTTTGGCAGTGCTCTCGTTCGGCAGTGAGATCGTCCGAATGCGCCGGGAACTTGCAATCGCGGGCGGGGCGGCACCTGGTTGCAACGGACGACTCCGTGAGCCGGATCATCCGCCGCGGCCGCGGCATGATCGCCGTCGTCGTTGCGATCCTCGCTCATGCGGCCTGCGGGGACGACCAACTTCCGCCCGACGCGCGTCCCCTGGCAGCTACGCCCTTCAACTCACCCTCCCCCCGGCCCACTTGCTGGGCGAGTGGCTCGGAGCGCGCACCTGGCTGGAAGATCACGGCATCACGCCCGGTGTCACCTTCGTCACCGGTGCCCTGGGCAATCCAGTCGGCGGCCTGCAGCACGGTTTCACGGCGACCAACAACCTCGGCGTCGACTTGCGCTTTGGCTTCCAGAAGATGTTCGGGATGCCGGGCAGCTCGCTCGACTTCTCGTTCTCGGAGCGCTTTGGATCCAGCCTGATCCACTACATCGGCAACGTCTTCAGCGTGCAGCAGATTTTCCCGGGCACGTACAAGCTCGTCGACCTGGCTTATCGGCAGCGGCTGCTCGACGAACGCATCGAGCTGTAGATCTCGCATCGGAGGGACCCAAGAGATGGAGGTCTTCGATCATCTGCTTCCGTTCCTCTTCGCCAGCCGCAGCTCAGCCCGCGGAAAAGCAGGTCCGAGCGGTGGCGGCGCATGTCTGCGCGCTAAGTCGAGCTGCGGGGAATTTGCAGGCTGCGGAAGAACGCAGCGCTGTGTCCTCCGGCGGGCTCTTGGGGCAGTTGGGGATGTGCTGGGCGGGGTGAGCCGCAGGGGGCGGGAGTCCGCGGGCCGCCGCATCGGCCCACGACACCCTACTCCGCGGCAAGGGCCAGTCGACCCAGCCGTCGCAAGCACGACGACGCTCTGAGGCCGGCGGGTGCAGCGTGTTGGCCGGCCTCTTCCAATCCAGAGTTCTGTGCTACGCAGCCTGCTCCGAGGGGAGCTCACCAACGACAGGATCCAGAAGAGCGCTGCTCGGGGGAGCGCTTGGCACGGTGCACGTAGACGAAAGGAGGGAACTTGGATCCGGCCGCCCTTACCGCGCTGTCAGCGATCCTCGGCTCCGCGGTCGGCGGATCGGCCACGATGGCGACCTCTTGGTTGACGCAGCGGACCCAGGGGCGGCGCGAACACGTCGAGGCCGAGATCCGCAAGAGGGAGATGCTCTACGTCGAGTTCATCACGGAGGGCTCGAAGCTCGTTGTCGAGGCCCTCGACCACCAGCTCAAGACTCCTCAGCAGCTGCACCCGCTCTACGCCGTCCTCAACCGGATCCGTCTCCGCAGCTCCGAGGAAGTGCGGACCGGCGCCGACCGCGTGGCCACCCGGATCGTCGAGCGATCCTTCGGCCCCAACTTGTCGCCGGAGGAGCTGCGGCAGGAGCTACTCACTCGTTCCGACGATCCCCTCAAGGAATTCAGCGAAGCCTGCCGACGCGAGCTGCGGATGCTCGGACAGCGAGTCTGAACGTCAGGCGGAACATCCTTCGCGGGGCCACGCAATGGGATGTGGGCGCCAGCATCAGCGCCTCGTGTCGAACTTGGGCGAACCCGTCACGATGCTCTCCGCGACGTACGTCGAGTGGCTGCCAGGTGCCGTGGCGCAAGTGTCGGCGGCGTAGACTTCGTGGCCTGCGGCGCCAAGCCGGCGGATCAGGCCAAGAGCGAACGGAAGCCGGGAGCTGGTTACCCGCCAGGGCGCGCGAGCGGCGTGCCTTCGCTCGTATGCGTCCTTCTGCTCCGTCATCAGCGGGGTCGGGTGAGACGCGGCCGGAGCAGGGAGACCCAGCCGCGCCTCTTATCGCTGAAGCTCCCTCGGTGCGTCGCTCCTCGCTGCCTCGGAATTCGGCATTCTTTGCGTGCACCCTGACTTCGAGGCGATCGTGGCGGGCGGCTGCCTCTTGAACTCGTCGAGCATTCCTGACACGGCCTGAGTCAGGTCTCTGACGATCTGGATGACCTTCTGCTGATCCCAAGGTTGCTGCCCAGCGAATGAATGAACCGACATCAGGGCGACGGCGCCGGCAATTTGCCCAGGCAAGATGCGGACGCACTCAGAGCCCCCTTCTGTGGTCCTCGAGTCGCGTCTGTCATTCAACAGCGCGCATGCACACTGGTCCACTTCTTGTACGCGCGCATGCGCCATTCAGGGAGTCAAGCGGCGTAAATTTCGGTAGCTAAGTGAATGGCCTTCCGCGAATAGGTGTTGACGATCGCTCAGAAGAAGACCGTCTCGCTTCACGCCACGTTGAGCGCTCATCGCCTGCTAGAGGTACGAGGAGACGGAGGAAATTCGTGGAAACAGTGCGCCGCTTGTAGGAGTCTTTCACCGAATGGTTCGAGCCAGGCGACCTGTTGGAGGCCACGAGGATTCTCGGGCAGAGTTGAGGCTGCGCCCCGGTTTCCCTCCTGGCGCGGCACACAGTGCTTCCGCGAGCGTGAGCGTCAGGTCAGCTCGCCCAAGATCCGTTTCGCGGTCCGAAGATCAGCGGTCTCGAACCCCTCGCCGAAGCGGCCATAGACCGACGTAAGGAGACCGCGCGCTTCGTCGGTGCGATGCTGCTCGTGCTGCAATCGGGCGAGGCTTATGGCAGTCCGCAGCTCCCACGACAGCGCTCCCTGTCGAGCGGCCCAATCGAGCGACCGCTGGAACAGGTCCTCGACCAGCGCCCCGTTCGAGTCGCTCTGCAGGAGCAGAAGCTCACCTTTGATCCGCAGAACCTCGGCCCTGCACCAGTCGGTGTGGTCGTGCTCGACGCATTCCAATGCCTCCTCGATGGCGGCAAGGCCCTCTTCGACATGGCCGGCCGTCCCCGCACGTTTCGCCAGGTGGCTCAGGAAATCGGCGTAATAGGTTAAGAAATGGGCTCTGCGAAGTCTGTCCAAGCTGGCGCGTAGTTGCCGCACCGAGGCCACGATATCGCCCCGCTTGGCCGAGAGTTGGCCCTGAAGACCAAGACCCCAAGCGCAAAACATCTGCAGCGAATGCCTCTCGGCCCGCTGCATCAACTCCGTCGTCGACCCCTCGGCAGTCGTCAAATCGCCGACCGCGAGTGAAACGTTGCTCACGGACGCCAGCGCCAAACACAGCGAGAACGGATGGGCGGCTGCGCGTGCTTCATCGAGGCAGCGCCGACTCGTTCGCACGGCTTGATCCGGAAACCCCTGTATCCAGAGAAGATCGGCGAGGACATGAAGGATGCGCACCCGAGAATCTGCGGCGAAGCGGGTGATGGAGATGATACGCGCGGCGGGCGGCTGTCTCTCGAGCGCCTGCTCGAGGTGAGCCCGTGCGCTCGCTTCGTCTCCGAGAAAGTGCAGGCAAACGCCGAGCATCCGATCCACGATCGCGAGGTTTGCTGGATCGATCACCGCCTCGGCGATCGCCTCGCAACGGCGCGCGATCACCAGCGCGCCTGGAAAGTCCGCCACCTGAATCGCCAAGCTGCAAAGACCATCGAGTGCTCGGAGCTGAAAGCCAGGGTCTTCGAGGCCCTCCGCGTGCTCGGCTGCCTTCCTGAGCGCACCTTGGGCATCATCCGCAGTATCCTGCGCGCACATGTGCGAGACCCTGAGCGCATCGTTGAGCACCATTTCGTGGCGCGTTCCCTGACTGTCGGAATCGATATTGGCGAGTGCCTTCGCCGTCCAGTCCATGCACTCGGCCAGCAGCGACAGCGCGAACCACAAGGGCACGGAAGCCGCTGCCAGGGACACGCCGATCGACGCATCCCCTTGCGGCGCGAAAGCCCAAGCCAGCGCAGCGCGAACATTTTCGATCTCCGGCGCCAACGCGGCCGGCCAGTCCTCAGCGGGCGCATTGCTCCACGCGGCTCCTTCGAGCAACTCCCGGAAGTACGTCGCGTGGCGACGCCGCAGCTCGTCGACTTCTCCACTCGCGGCGAGCCTCTCGAGTGCGTAGGCGCGCGTGATCGTGAGGAGTCGGAAGCGAGGCTCGGCATCACCGACATCCGCGGTGACCAGCGACTTTCCGACCAGATCGGTGACATGGTCGACCATCTCGGCTTCGGTGTGGGCCGCATCGGTGATCACTGCACCTGCGGCTCGGAGCGTGAATCCACCGGCGAAGATGGCGAGGCGGAGCAACGTCATTCGCTCGGCCTCGCTGAGGAGACCGTAGCTCCAATCCAATGCAGCGCTCATCGTCTGGTGCCGGGCGAGCGCCGTGCGGCGGCCACTCCTTAGCAGCTTCAAGCGATCGGCCAGACGCGCCCCGATTCCCCGGATCCCGAAGGCATCGACGCGGGCAGCTGCTAGCTCGATCGCAAGCGGAATCCCGTCGAGTTCTCGGCAGATGTCGGCCACGACCGGCGCATCGGCATCATTGAGTTCGATCTCGCCCAGCGCAGCCGCCGCGCGCTCGACGAATAGCTGAACGGCGGGGAAGCCGAGCGCCTCTGCTGCGGTGAGCTCGGCCTTTGCGGAAGGGGTCGAGAGCGGAGGCAGTCTGTAGACGTGTTCGCCTTCTACGCGCAGCGGTTCGCGGCTGGTCGCCAGGATCCTTAGGCCCGGTGCGCCCGTCAGCACCGCGACGGCCAGCTGGGCGGCCGCCTCGACCACGTGAGCGCAGTTATCGAGGATGAGTAGCCTCTGCTCATCGCGCAGCGCGGCGATCAAGCGAGGGAGCGGATCCTCGGAGCGTGTCTTGAGCCCGAGCACTGCAGCGACCGCGGCCCCTACAAAGCGGGGATCGCCGAGCGGTGCCAAGTCGACCCACCAGACGCCGTGCTCGTAGGCGTCGACGAGCCGCTCCGCGACGGCCAGGGCTAGGGACGTCTTGCCGACCCCGCCGGGTCCCACGATGGTGAGGAGGCGCTCTTGCCGCAACTGGTCCGCGAGACTGCCGATGCTTTCCGAGCGCCCGACCAATCGCGTCAGCGCGGCCGGCAGGTTGTGCTTCGGCTTTGCCACAACTGCCTGCGTCGCTGAGGTCCTCGGTTGCTCCCCAACCGTGACCGGAGCGACGAAGCAGTAACCCTTGCCCGGGATCGTGGTCAGATAGCGATAGCCGCCGTGGCCGTCACCGAGGGCGCGGCGCAACGCGGCGATATGGACCTTGAGGTTGCCTTCGACGACGATCGTACTCGGCCAGACGCGCGCCATGAGCTCGTCCTTGCCGACCACCTCACCGGGGCGCTCGACGAGGGCGATCAGGAGGTCGAGGGCACGACTTCCAAGACGAAGAGGTTTGTCGGCTTCCAGGATGAGCCGCTGGGCAGGAAGCACGCGGAAGGGGCCGAACGAGATCACGCGCTCGGGTGAGCCCATCTTTACCTCGCTTGACCGAAATTAGCTGGACTGAGCTTACGATCGGCAGCTAACGCTTGTCGACTCCGGGGCATGGTGCGGAAACCTCTCCCGGCTCCGACGGCCTTCTCGGGGCGGCCGCCCTCCGGAAGGACGTCCGCGACATCTGTAAAAGCGCGTCCTTACACTTCCGCCGAGTCGCTTGGGCACCCCTACGGAGGAGCCAATGCTGCGCTCGACCCTTCCGGCCGGCGCGCGTTCGCGGCAGTTGTCGGCTTCTTCGAAGCAGTCGTATACGTCGTTGCGGTCGCCTAGGCGGCGGGTACGCATCGGAACGGGCCTCGCGAGCGCGGACCTCGACGAGCTTGTCACCTACCTGGGAGAGCTCGGGAGGCGCCTCACAGGACGACTGGGAGAGGCTCCTATCCGCGCACAGTGCTGGTATGGACACTCTCCGCACCGTCGGTTGCGAGCTCGCCGGTCACGGCGCGTCGTGTTCCTTCTTTGCACGGGTCACAATATACGGAGATTTACCCGCCTTTACTTCCCGTCGCGTGCGATGCGATGTAGATAGAGGCGCAATCGAATACCGGACGAGGACTCCCGGGCGGGTGGGATCGCGAGCGGGATCGGACGCTGGCCGGACTCGGCTTCGAGACGCATCTCTGGTTCGTGGTGGTCGAGCCCGGCCCGGCGATCGCGCACGACCACGGCACCGACCAGCTCCGACACGCCCAAGTCATCGCGCAGATCGATCGGCTCGTTGGTGAGCTTGCAGCCCTACGGCCCGCACTTAACGCGAATCGCCCGCCGAGCTCGCCCGCTACGCTTTCTTGCCAAATTGCTGCGGAGACGTTGTAGACTAGCCGCGACGCACGCGACCCCGACGCCCATCGCTGTCTGTGTCGCGCTGTTTTGTATCGCGGGCGAAGTAGAAGGGGGGGGCATGGCGAGCGCGCAGCCGCTAGGAGCTCTCTTCCAACAGCCAGTTGTGACGGCGAGCCCGTGGCTCGTGGCTGTGTTTGGGGTGCTCTCGCTCGCAGCGGTCGCGATTCTCGTCGTGGGTCTCGTGCGAGGGCGCCTCACCCCGGCGAGCATCGTCGCCGGCCTGATCTTCCTCCCGGCGGGGATCTTCGCGTTCGGGAATCTCGTGCTGATGGAGCGTTCGGAGAGGATCGAGTTCTGTGGCTCCTGCCATGTCATGGCGCCGATCGTCGACTCGGTTCGAAGCGACGGGTTCCAGGGCGATTCCGCTTCGCTCGCCTCACGACACGTGGCGCTCGGCGCCATCCCCGTCGCGCACGCCTGCTTCGAATGCCACAGCAGCTACGGACCGACCGGCGGACTCGCGGCGCATGTGACCGGCCTCGTGCACATGTGGAAGTACGCGACCGGAACCTATTCCTTTCCCTTGACGCTCACCGGCCGCTACGACGTGAGAGACTGTCTCGGCTGTCACGCCCAGAGTCAGCCCTTCCGGAGCCAGCCGGTCCACACCGACCCGGGGATCCAGAAAGCCCTGCTCGACGGGAGCATGACCTGCTGGGGCACGTGCCATCCGCCCGCGCACCCCGCCGCTGCAATGGCGGGCCCGAAGGGGACGAGATGATCCGCCTCGCTTGTGCGCTCCAGCTGATCGCGATCGCGCTCACGCTCTCCATGCTACGCAACACCGCGAACTCGACGGCGACGCCGCTCGTCTTCGTCGGCATCCCGAGTTTGGGCCTTGGGCTCGTGCTCGCGGTCATCGTGTTGTGGCGCACGCGGCGGCGAGGGCCACCTCTCACGGCCACTCTCGAAAAATGAGGAAACCCGGAGGAGGAATCATGCGACTCGCTCTCGTGCTGCTGCCGATCGTGGCGCTCTCCACCCTAGCTTCCGCGGCACATGCAGCCGGCGCCGATGGCGGCGCCGTCTGGGCGCAGCATTGCCAGGCGTGCCACGGTGCCAGCGGCGCTGGCGACTCGCCGGCGGGCAAGGCGATGCACGTTGCCTCGCTGAAAGACCCGAAGTGGGCCTCGGCTGACGCTCTGGCGAAGATAGAGTCGGCCGTGCGGAACGGCGTCGGCAAGATGCCTCCGATGGCCTCAGCACTCTCGGCCGATCAGATCACCGCCGTGGCGCAGTACCTGCAACAGCTCGCAGGCGCTAAGTAATGTCGGCGGCTCGAAGTTCGAGCCGCAGCCCTCGGGAATGCGCGAGGTAGACGAGCGCGTTCGCGCGCCGAGCCTCCGATCCCACCGCCGGCCGGCTCGCTCACTCGGCCACCGCTCGTCATCGGCCTGGCGCATCCACGTCCGCAACCGGAGTCAGCAAGCCGCGCAGGGCGCGATATCTCGCGTCGATGCGGCTCTCTCCAGAGCGGGGAGGTCGAGCGATGGACGAAGAGACGACGATCGATCCCCGCGCCCGCGCGCTGGCGCCGACGCAGGACGAGGTCGATGCGTGGGCCGAGCGCGAGCACGCGCGCCGGCAGGCCTGGATCGCCGGCCCGGCGGGGCTCGAGAAGCACGAGTGGGCCCGGCGTTGCGCCAGGCAAGCGGCGTTCGGTTTCGGGGAGTCGGAGCTCGCGCCCACCCAGGACGAGATCGACGCCTGGGCCGAGCGCGAACGCCGGCGGCGCGCCGCGTGGCTCGAAGGGCCTTCGGATGATGAGAAACGCCGCTGGGCGAGCGCCCACGAAGCCCGCGAGCGATCGGAGCTTGCGCCTACGCCCGATGAGATCGAACAGTGGGCGAAGCGGGAGACGGAGCGTCGGCGCGCGTGGCTCGAGGGACCGACTGAGGACGAGAAGCTTGAGTGGTCGCGCCGCCAGACGGAAGGCCACCTCTTCTCGGGCCGTGTGCAGCTGCCGCCGGTGCTCGCCCGCGAGGAGGCTCGTCTCGCGTCGCTCCTGCGCGAGGTCGAACTCGCCGGCAAGGACACTTTCGAGGCATTGTCCCGGATATCGGACGCGTTCTTCTCCTACCTCGTGCGCTCCGGAAGGCCCATCGAAAGGCGGACGTCCGCGCCACCGCGCCGGAGCCGCGTACCCTACTGAGTGCCGTCCTCGCGGCCGCGCCAGGGCAGGCGGCTCGCCTCGCGGAAGGCGACCGCGAGGAGGACGACGGCTGGCAGCGCGATCGCGATCGCCGCGAACTTTGCCCCCGGCGCTCCGATCCATGCCAGTGCCGTGAGCACCAGCGTAGCGGCGATCGCCAGCGCGGTACCGACCTCGACGCTCCGCCGGACATCGCTCGCCTCCGCCACCATCTGTGCCACCCTTCCGCCGCGCTCCAGCGCATCGAGCAGGTCTCCCGCTCGCCGCCGCGCGTCGAGGAGGGAGCGCGCGATGCGCCGCGGATCGCAGGCCTCGACCGCCTCGATCCGGATTAGCCGCTCGAAGAACTCGTTCTCGTGAGCGGGAAGGTCGAAGCGGGGGTCCAGATCCTTGACGGTGGCCTCCGTCGTCAGGACCGCCTTCAGGTAGCGGACGGCGTCGGGGACGAGCGCCATGCGATGGCGTTGCACCACCGCGAACATCTCGACCTCGAAGAGCGTCTCCTCCGCGACGCCGTCCGGAGCCACGCGCGCGCTCTCGACGTAGCGACGCAGCGCTTCCACGAGATCGTGTCGGGCGGCGATGAGATCCGTCCGCCGCGACGGCACGAGCCAGCCCGTGAACTCGTCCACCGCCCGCTCGACATCGCCGGCGAACAGGCTCTCGGCGAAACGCCGCAGGGAGTCCGTCGAGCGCGGGTCGAGCCGGCCCACGATCCCGAAGTCCACGTAGCCGATGGCATCCCCTGGCAGGACGAGAAGGTTGGCAGGGTGGGGATCGGCGTGGAAGCAGCCCTGGCGGTAGACCTGGTTGAGCGCGTTCCACGTGATGTGACTCGCGATGCGGCGCAGATCGTGGCCGCGCGCCGCCAGGTCGCGTAGGAATGTCTCGTCTCCCTGCCGTGTCGCCGTCACGATGTCGATGACCGGGACCCCATCGAGATACTCCACCGTGAGCACGCGCGATGTGGTGAGCGCGGGGTAGAGCTGCGGGTCCTTCTCGAGGGGATCGCCCGCGGCGTTGCGCCTCAGAAGCTCGAGGTTGTGAGCTTCGTTTCGAAAGTCGATCTCCTCCTCCATCCAGCGAGCGAGCTCGCCCACGACGCGCCGTGCCCTCGGCCTGCCGAGCCACGGAACGAGGTCGATGGCTCTCGCGAGCCAGCGCATCAGCCGGAGGTCGGCGCGGACGAGGTCGCGAATCTCCGGGCGCTGGACCTTCACGGCGACGACGGCGCCGTCGGGCAGCTCGGCGCGGTGCACCTGCCCGATGGAAGCGGCGGCGATCGGCGTAGAGTCGAAGTGCCGGAACAGCTCCGCGAGCGGACGCCCGAACTCGCTCTCGATGACGCTCCTCACCTCCTCCGACGGGAACGGCGGCATCTGGTTGAGGAGCTGGAAGAACTGCCGGCAGTAATCCTCCGGCAGGACGTCGAAGCGGAGGGCGAGCGCCTGTCCCAGCTTCACCCAGGCGCCCCCCAGCTCTTCGAGCGCCTTCTGCGCGCGCTCCGCGCGGCCCGCCGCCGGGTGTCGGCGGACCGCGGGGATAACGAAGTATCTCAGCCAGGCGTGAAGGACCTGGAACGCGCGCCACCACGTGCTCAGCCTCCGGCCGCCCGTCATCGGGCAGTTCCCGCCGTCTCGGTCGCAGGTATTTCGACGCTGCTTCGCCGTCGTATCGCGGCCAGCAGGTGGCGGTGGAAGAGATGACAGACGGCCGCCTCGATCGGCCCCCAGATCCACCAAGGCCGCCGCGGGCTCTCGTAACGCGTCTCGAGCGCGACCACCGTCGCGCCGTCGGGCAGCCCGCGCAGCTCGTAACGGCCGCCGAGGAGTCGGATGCCGCGGCCGACATCGAGGGCCTGCTCGATGATTTCGAATCCGTAGAGGCGCCCCTCGTCGATGCGAGTGACGCGCTTGCGCAGATAGCCGCCGGTGTAGAGGCAGCGAGCTTCGTCTCCCACCTCCGCCTTGCGGCCTTCGGTGCGGATCGGGGTGGGCAAGAGCATGCGCAGCGGGAGCGGAGGCCGGTCCGCGACATCCTCGAAAAAGAGAAGCCTTCGCCACGCCTCGATTGGCGAGACGGCGATCCGCATTCGTGTCACCACAATCGACGGGGATGCTCCCTTCAGGCGCGATCCCATCACGAGGTGACCACCGATCGCACCTCGACGAGACCCCACAGCATCGCGCGGTCCTCGGCGGCCTTGTTCTCGGCGAGGGAATCACTCCGGGGCTCGCGAATGCTCCGTAGTACAACGATCGCGCCGGGAGCGGCGGCGCGCTCCACGGCCGCGAGAAGCCGCCGTTCGTACTCGGGCCCCGCCCCATCCGGGATGTTCGAGAGCGTGAAGCCATCGAAGCTCCCGGTCGGCTCGCCCTCGAGGAATGCGGCCGCGTCGGCATGCACGAAACGGATCGCCTTCGCTTCGGGCGGCGGCGGCTCGACGGTCGTCTCGCCGAGGAGCAGCGCGCTCGCATACGGGTTCCTGCGGTTCGAGTGGCGGGCGAAGCAGCGTTCCATGCGCGCGTGCATGACCGCGCCCGCGTGAGGAGGCAGGACGCCCAGAAAGTCGTGCGCGTACATGGCGTGGAGAACTGTGGTCGAGAGCATCCCGTCGATCCCCCAGCGAAAGCGGCGCGTGTCGAGGTGCCGCCGCCAGAAGGCGATCTGCTCGGCGGGATCGTCCAGGGTGAGAAAGGCGCGGATCCGCGCCCTCGTCCAGCCGACGAGCGGCGCGAAGGCGCGCGCGAAGCCCATCACGCGATCCGCGCTGCCGCAGACGAGAGGCCCGCCGGCGCAGCGGCGCCGTGCGTACTCGAGCTGAACCGAATTGATATCTACGGCCACCACCTGATGGCGCGGTGCAAGCTGCATCGCCGTGCAACCCGCCGAAGCGATGCAGAAGACGCGACCTCCAGGGGGGAACGCCCCGATCTCGATCGACGCGTCCTCGTACATGCGACCGAAGAGCAGCTTGCTGCGCCCGGTCCTGCCGTCGAGGCGCCCTCGATTCCAGGGGGTTCCGGCGACGCTCGCGGTCATGTCGGACTCGACAGACCCGCTGCGACCCAGGCGAGCACGAGGAACGCGACGTTCTTCACGACCATCTCGCCCGGATCGTGGATGACGTGCCGTGCAAAAAGAAGACCGTTTGCGTTCAGCGTCACGAGCAGCACGGTTTGGACCGTCGCGCAAAGGAGCGGCGCAGCTCCGATGAGCACCCAGACCGCAAGCGCGGTTTCGACCGCTCCAAGCGTCCAGAGGAAGAGCTTGCCGATCCGTGGCCGGATGAACGGGACCGCGCCGACGACCTCGAGCTGCCGTGGGTCGCGGCAGAGCAGCTTGCACCAGACGCCTTCGTAGAACCACACGGTGGCCACGGCTGAGCGGATTAGCCAGAGCGGGGGCAGCAACGTAGCCGTCCTTTCACGCCTAGGCGCTCCCGCGCCGGGTCCGGCGCCGCTGGGGACCTGGCATCGCGCATCCGGCTGCAGTCTCCATCGAGCCTTGTCGGCAGTCAACCGCATCGTGGGCTAGGTCACCGGCTCGGTCGCTCAGCCAAGAGTGGGGACTCCGTGAGCGTTCGCGGCCGGTGGGATCGCTGAAATGCTCCGCCACCAATCTAAGCGACGCCTCCCAGGTGGCGACCCGACACAGCGGCAACGGCAACCACGGGCTTACCGCGATTTACCGAAATTTACTGCGCTCCGGCGATGCGGGTGAGATAAAACAGCGCGCGCAGGCATACCCGATGTTTCGGTTACGTGCTGGCGGCCGAGGGTGTCGAGGCGCTTTGGCAGCAGTCGATGCGAGCGAACCCGAAATTCGGGTCTGACGAGTGGCGTTTGCCCGCTCCCGGGAGAGGGGTGCGGTCATGAAGGGTAGGGGCGGTGTCGCTGGAGTCACCCTCGTCGTTGGGGCGCTGCTCGTGCTGGTGCCGGCGCGCGTGGTCCGCACCCAGCCGCCGACCCAGCCGCCGAGCGAGCCGCCGAGCTACGTCGGCGAGGACGTGTGCCTATCCTGCCACCAGGATCTTCGAGCCGGCTACGCGGCAACTGTTCACGCGAAGGTCCTGAACGCCGCGAACGGCACCACCGCGGAGAGCAAGCTCGGCTGCGAGGCATGCCACGGTCCCGGATCGGCGCACGTGGCCGCGGGCGGTGGCAAGGGCGTGGGCGGCCTCCTCTTCAGTGGCGAGCCGCTGACACCGGATCGGGTCAGAACCGAGAACGCCGCCTGTCTTGGCTGCCACGAGCGCGGAGCCCGCACGCTCTGGGAAGGCAGCACCCACCAGCAGCATGACGTGGCATGCACGAGCTGCCATCTGGTGATGCACAACGAGTCGCGCCACGCTCTGCTCGCAAAGCCGAGCGAGCTGCAGACCTGCAACCAGTGTCACCTGCTCCAGCCGGCGCAGATCTTCCGGAACGCCCACATGCCGCTGCGACCCGACGTGATGCCAACCGTCGACGGCAAGATGGATTGCAGCAGTTGCCACCAGCCGCATGGCTCGGTGACGGAGTCCTTGCTGAACCGCCGCAGCGTCAATGACACCTGCTACAGCTGCCATGCGGAGAAACGCGGCCCGTTCCTTTGGCAACACGTGCCGGTCACCGAGAACTGCCTCAACTGCCACAACCCGCACGGCTCGACGCAGCCCGCGATGCTGAAGATCCAGGCGCCTCGGCTCTGCCAGACCTGCCACGACACGACCCGGCACCCGACCGATCCGTCCCTGCCGCAGAGCCGCTTCGTTCAGGGGCTCTCGTGCAACAACTGTCACATCCAGATCCACGGCTCGAATCACCCATCGGGGAACTTCCTGACGCGCTAGCGAACGGTGGAGGATCGTCATGGAGTCGCTCCGTCCCACGCGGTTCGTCGTTACGCTCGCGGCCGGGGTCCTTCTGGCAACTCCGACGCGCGCCCAGACCCAGCTCGGGACGAACGTCCTGACGGGCGAGCTCGAGCTCGGTGGGCGCATCCTGTTCAACGGATACGGCAGCGCCAAGTTCAACGAGTACCGCGACTACGATTCCGGCTTCTTCCAGCAGGGCTGGCTGAACTTCGAGGACGACCAGCACCGTTACTTCTTCGATTTCGACACCTACTTCATCGGTCCCCAAGACCAGTGGTACCGCGGCGACCTGGGGCGCTACGGCCGGTACGGGCTGACGCTCCAGTACCAGGAGTACCCCCACGAGTACTTCACGGATTCGACGACCATCTACAACACCGGGACCAACTTCCTCTCGCTCCAGCCGCCTGGCGTGCAGTCGACGCTCTCGAGTCTCGCGGGAGCAGCCAGGAGTCAAGCCCTCGAGGACTTCGTGAACGGCGGCCACGGCGACAAGATCGGCATCGAGTACAAGGAGGGCGGAGCGAGCGCCTTTTATCGGTTCTCCGAGAATCTCGAAGCCCGCGCTGAATGGGACATCCAGAAGCGCGAGGGCACCTCGCCCTACTCGCTCGGGAGCTTCTTCACGAACTTTGTGAACTTCCCCGGCCCACGTGACGACGAGACCAACAACGTGACGGGGACGCTGGAATGGGCCGCGCACGGGATGAGTCTCGCGGCAAGCTACGAGGGCTCCTTCTACCACGACGGACTCTCTTCGATCACGATCGAGAACCCGCTGGTGGAGACCGACACGCGGAGCAGCTCGAGCCTCTGGCGCAGCGCAGCGCCGCCCGACAACGAGGCGAACGTCTTCTCGTTGACCGGCGCTGCGAACATTCCGGTCGGCTTCCCCGTCCACGCCACCACTACGCTCTCATACGGCCGCTACTCGCAAGACGATCACTTCCTGCCCTACACGATCAACAGCGCGCTGGCGGGAGCCCTCGCGCCGCCCAGCCACGACAGCGCCAACGCCTCCGTGAACACCTGGCTCGCGAACGCCCTGCTGACGGCGCGACCGACGGATCGCTGGGACGTGCAGGCGCGCTACCGCCTCTTCGCGTACGACAACGAGACGCCGACGCGCACCCTCCCGGGCGAGGTGGTGAGCGACAGCAGCCTCAGCCCCACCCCGATCAAGAACGTCGCGAACGGATTTACCACGCAGACCGCCGACGTCAACGCGACCTACCGGTTGCTCGAGCCCCTCTCGTGGAATATCGGTTACAGCTACGAGCACTGGCGCCGAACGCAAGACCGCGAGGTGCGCAACCAGGGCGACAATACGATCGACACCTGGCTCGAATGGCGACTCCTCCCTTCGGCCAAGCTGCGTGGAACCTACGCGTTCTCGTTGCGGGACGACTACAGCTCCTACAACCCTGCCACACCGGATCAGAACCCCGAGCTGCGCAAGTTCGACGAGGCGCAGCTTCACCGCCATGCCTTCGACCTGCTCTTTCAGGCGACGCCACGCGAGAACCTCGACGTGACGCTGTCCAGTAGCCTCTGGTACGACGATTACGACGCCAACTACGGAATCCGCAGCGACGTCGATTGGAACGCCGGGACCCAGATCGCCTGGCGGCCGCTCGCATGGCTCGCCTTCTCGGCGGGCTACGTGTACGAGAATTGGGGCTTGAACATGAGGTCGCAGCAGCGCAACTCCCCTGTAGTGATCGTCGGGGACTGGCGCAGCGACCAGGACGGCTATGCGCACAACGTGACGGCGCGCGCCGATGTGACAGTGATCCCAAAGCGCCTCGATCTCGGCATCGACTATCTGTGGCAGAAGTCGAGCGACGACATCAACACGAATGGCACCGCAGGACTGCATTCGCAGAATCTGAACTACCCGAGCGATCGCAATACGCTGCAGATCCTGACCGGCAGGATCGACTACCACCCGTTCGACCACTGGACACTTCGCGCCTCGTACTCGTGGCAGCGCTACGGTGCGAACTACTTCCAGTGGCAGAACAGCCCCTTCCTCGCGGGCTCGAACGTGACTACCGCGACGGGCGCAGTCGCGCCGTCGAGCGACATCTTCTTTGGCGGCAGCCTCAAGGGCTACGCGGCCTCGGTGGTCGGGCTGAGCGTCCGGTACGCGTTCTGAGCGGAAGTCGCGGCGGAACGCTGCGACCCGAGAGAGCGATGCGTGAGATGTCTGGGAGGGCGCCCGATGAGCCAGTGGAGCGGGGACTTCTGGAGGCGCGGAGAGACGCTCGGAGAGCACCTCGAGCGGCGTGGCGTCTCCCGGCGCGAGTTCCTCGGGTGGTGCGGCAAAATGGCCGCGCTCATGGGACTCGCGCCGCTCGCCCTCGACGGCGGGCCAGCGCTCGCCGCGGAGGCGCTGGCCCAGAAACTCGGCGCGCTGAAGCGCCCGGTCGTGATCTGGCTTCAGCTTCAGGAATGCACTGGCTGCCTCGAGAGCACGCTCCGCTCGTACGACACCGGAATCGGCGATCTCGTGCTGAACCTGATCTCGCTCGAGTACGTGGAGCTCCTCATGGCTGCGGCCGGAGAGCAGGCCAACGCCGCGCTCGAGGAGGCATCGAGCCAGGAGCACATTCTTCTCATCAACGGCTCCGTCCCCCTCGGCGCTGACGGTGGCTATTGCACCATCGGCGGAGAGAGCGCCGAGGCGGTGCTCCGCAAGGCCGCCGCCAAGGCGACGCACATCCTCGCCGTGGGCGCCTGCGCCTATTACGGCTGCGTGCAGGCCGCGAGCCCGAACCCAACCGGCGCCGTCGGGATCCAGGATGTGCTGCAGGACCGCGCGGTGGTGAACGTGCCCGGCTGTCCGCCGATCGGGGGCGTCATCACCGCGGTGATCACCTACATTCTGACGCAGGGCCGTACGCCGCCCTGCGACCGCGAAGGCCGGCCTCTCTTCGCCTACTCGCAGCGGATCCACGATCACTGCCCGCGGCGCGCCCACTACGACGCTGGAGAATTCGTCTCCCAGTTCGACGACGCGGCCGCTCGGCAGGGCCATTGCCTCTACGAGGTTGGTTGCAAGGGGCCGGAGACCTTCTCGCCGTGCCCGGCCATCAAATGGAACGAGGGCACGAGCTTCCCGATCGATTCGGGGCACCCGTGCATCGGCTGCACGGAGAAGCACTTCTTCGATCGCATGACGCCCTTCTACTCCAAGCTGCCGACGGTGCCCGGACTCGGCTTGGAGCGCACGGCGAACCGGATCGGCGCAGTAGCCGTCGGCGCCGCGCTCGGCGGCATCGCGGCGCATGCCATCGGCTCGGCCGTCCGCCAGCGCAAGGAGCGGATTCGTGAAGAGACCGTCGTCTCGCTCCCCATCGTCGGCGCGGGCGAACACCAGACGCTGCGGGAGACCGACGAGAGCTGATCCCACGGAGGGGCCATGACCACCGCAGAGACCAAGCGTGTCGTCGTCGATCCGGTGACTCGGATCGAAGGGCACCTGCGGATCGAGCTCGAAGTCGGCGACGGCGCAATCAAGAACGCGTGGTCGTGCACGACTCAGTATCGGGGCATCGAGGTCGTGGTGCGCGGTCGCGACCCGCGAGACGCCTGGGCCTTCACGCAGCGGATCTGCGGCGTCTGCACGGCGGTACACGCCCTGGCTTCGATCCTCGCGGTCGAAGACGCGCTTTCGTACCCGGTTCCCGTGCAGGCACAGCTGATCCGGAGCCTGATCTCGCAGATGCAGATCCTACAGGACCACGTGATCCACTTCTATCACCTGCAAGCCCTCGACTGGGTCGACGTCGTGAGCGCGCTTTCGGCCGATCCCTCCGAGACGGCGAAGCTCCAGTCCGAGCTCTCCCCAAGCTGGCCGCTCTCCTCGGCCGCGTACTTTGCGGAAGTGCAGCGGAAGATCAAGGAATCCGTCTCCGGAGGGCAGTACTCGATCTTCACGAACGGTTACTGGGGGCATCCCGCCTACAAGCTGCCCCCGGCGGTGAATCTCCTGGCCGTTGCTCACTACCTCGAAGCGCTCGACTGGCAGCGGGACGTCATCAAGCTGCACACGATCTTCGGCGGGAAGAATCCGCACCCGAACTTCCTCGTGGGGGGCATGGCGTGCGCCATCAACCTCGACTCCGACGTCACCATCAACCAGGTCCGCCTCGACCAGCTGCAGCACCTCGTGGACAGGGCGGCGAGCTTCTGCGAGCAGGTCTACTTTACGGACGTCGTTGCGATCGCAAGCTTCTATCCGGAGTGGTTCCGCATCGGCGCTTCGAACCCGAACGTCATGGCGGTCGGGGAGGCCGGTGCGCTGCTGTCCGGAACACCGAGTCAGACCGGCGCGCTCCAACCAGGTCTTCTCCTCGGCGGCGACTACCACACGGTCGTTCCCTTCGAGATGGGGAAGATCGCCGAGTTCATCACCAGCGCCTGGTACACCTATCCGCAGGGAGACGAGGTCGGCCTGCCTCCGTGGGAGGGCGTGACGATCGGGCGCTACACGGGACCGAAGCCGCCCTACCAGTGGCTCTCCAACGACGCGCGCTACACGTGGACGAAGTGCCCCCGCTACGACGGGAACCCGGTGGCGGTGGGTCCGAATGCGCGGGTCATGCTCGGCTACGCGCAGGGCCTGACCGAGATCCGAGACCTGGTCGACGATTCGCTGCGCCGGCTCCGGCTGCCGGCGGACCCCTCGCTCCTGAACTCGACGGCGGGCCGCATGTTCTGCCGCGCCCTCGAGTCGGTGACGACGGCGCGCCGTATCCGCGCCAGCTTCGACTCCTTCTTGCAGCGAATCAAGGCCGGTGAGACCGCCACGTTCAACCCGGCGCGCTGGGAGCCTTCGACCTGGCCGGCGAAGTGCCGCGGGGTCGGTTGGATGGAGGCGCCACGCGGAACGCTCAGCCACTGGGTCGTCATCGAGAACGCTGCGATCTCCAACTACCAGGCGGTCGTCCCCAGCACCTGGAACTCAAGCGGACGCGATGCGAAGGGTCAGATGGGTCCCTACGAGTACTCCCTCGCCCACGGCGGCGACCATCCGCTCGTGGAGCCGTCGAAGCCCCTCGAGGTGCTGCGCACGGTCCACTCCTTCGACCCATGCCAGAGCTGCGCGGTGCAGGTCCTCGACGACGCTGGCACCGAGATCGTTCAGGTGAAGGTCCTATGATCAGGGTGATCCAGAAGGGCGGGTATCGTGTCGCCGTGCACGATCCGATCAACGCTGACGGATCGGACGCAGCAAACGTGCTGGAGCTCTGCGCCGCGGCCGCGCGCAACGGCTCGGGCGACGCCGTCGACCTTGCGATCGTGCGGAGCGCCGTCGAGGCGCGCGGCGCCGTGCCCTTCGCGCAGGGCTCGTGGAGCGGCCCGTCGCCCGAGCGGAAGTATGCTGTCGCGGAGCTGCGGCGCCTGCCGGACAATCGCGAGCTCCGGGTCGCGCGAGGAGATCTCGACGGCGTACTCACGCTCGCCGGCGCCAGCGAGGCGCGCCGATCCGAGGCCCGCCACGCCGTGGCCGCGCTCCGGAGCGAGGGCTACGTCCCGGTCGGTGTGGCGACGTCCGCTGCGGACGGCCGGTGGCGCTTCGAAGGCATCGTGCCCGTACGGGTCACGCGTACGCGCCCGGCGCTGAGGGACGCGCCGTATGACTTCCGCTACGTGCACGTGTGGGATTGGCAGCTCCGGGTCCTGCATTGGAGCTGGGCGATCCTGCTCGCGTTGCTCGCGATCACGGGGCTCATGATCAGCGAGGCGTGGTTTCTTGGGGGGGGAAATCTCACGCACGGCTTCGCATTCGGCTGGATCCGCCTGGTTCACTACGTCTCGGGTTGGCTTCTCGTCGCCGTCCTCTTGCTTCGGGCCGCCGGGCTCTTCTTCGGCACCACCCGCTACGAGCGCTGGAACGCCCTGACGCCGCTCTCCTTCCGAAGCCTGCGCGACGCCTTCGTCACGGCGAAGAACTACCTGCTGTTCCAATCGTGGAAGAGCCCGAGCTACATCGGCCACAATCCGCTCCAGCAGTGGAGCTACACCGGCGTGCTGCTGCTTCTCGTCGGGATGGTCGTGACCGGCTTCGCCATGTACGCGATGTACGAGCCCCGCAACTGGTTCTTCCAATGGTTCATGCCGCTCAACGACTGGATCGGGAACGCGAACGTGCGTCTCCTCCACACGGTTGGGATGTGGATCCTTCTCCTCTTCGTCCCGGCCCACATCTACCTCTCGGTCCTCTCGGCCAACGTCGATCGCTCGGGAACCATCTCGTCGATGGTGGACGGCGGGCGATGGCTGCGCCGCGGCATCAAGTTCGTCGATGAGGAGTGATGACGCCATGGGACGGCCGGCCGTGGTGCTCGGCCTCGGGAACCCGCTGATGGGGGACGATCGGGCGGGGCTGGCCGCGCTGGAGGCGCTCCGCAGCGCATTCGCCTTCGAGCCCGACGTCCAGCTGGAGGACGGCGGCGCGCTCGGACTCGCTCTCCTGCCGACGGTCGAGGACGCCGGGGCGCTCCTCGTCCTGGATGCCGTCCACCTCGGCGGAACGATCGGGACGGTGGTCGAGCGGGAGGGAGATGAGATCCCGCGCTGCCTCTCGATCAAGCTCTCGCCCCATCAGGTGGGGTTTCGCGAGACGCTCGCGCTCGCGGGGCTGCGCGGGAAGCTGCCTGCGCGGATGGCCCTCGTGGGTGTCGAGGTCGCGGGTGCCGAGTATGCGGAGCCACTCTCTGCGCCCGTTGCGCACGCAGTGCCGCGCATGGTGGATGCGGCCGTGGTCCGCCTCTCGGCATGGGGCTTCAAGGTGCAGGCCCGTGCCGTGAGCGCCGCAGGCCGCAAGATCCGCATCCGCGGCACGGTGCAGGGCGTGGGCTTCCGTCCCTGGGTCTACCACCTCGCGCGCGCGCGCGGGCTCGGCGGCGCGGTGCGCAACGACGCCTCGGGCGTGACGATCGAAGCATTCGGGGATGAGCCGGCGCTCGACGCCTTCGTCGGGACCCTGGTGCGCGAGACGCCGCCAGGCGCCGTGATCGAAACCCTCGACTGCTCGCCCGTCGACGCAAGAGCGACAGACGGGTTCGCAATCGCGGCAAGCGCGGTGGACGGCGACCTGCGCCTCTCGATCCCGCCCGAGCGCGCCACCTGCGACGCCTGCCTGGCGGAGATGGCCGACGCGAGCAACCGGCGGCAGGGCTACGCCTTCACGAACTGCACGCACTGCGGTCCGCGCTACACGATCGCGACGGAAGCTCCCTACGATCGCGCGGCCACCACGATGGCGGCTTTCGAGATGTGCCCAGCATGCCGCCGCGAGTACGAGGACCCGGGAGATCGCCGCTTCCACGCCGAGCCGAACGCGTGCCCTGCATGCGGACCCGCGCTCGTGTGGTGCGATGCAAGCGGCGCAGCGCTGGACGCGGAGGATCCCATCGCGGCGGCCGCCGCGGCGCTGCGAGAGGGCTGCATCGTCGCGGTGAAGGGACTCGGCGGATACCACCTCGCCTGCGACGCCACCTCGGAAGGCGCCGTCGCGCGGCTCCGCGCGCGCAAGGGCCGGGACGAGAAGCCGTTCGCCGTGATGGTCGGCGACCTACGCGCAGCTGCGGAGCTGGCGCACCTGGACGCCGGAGAGCGCGCGCTGCTCGAGGCCCCGGAGCGCCCGATCGTGCTCGCAAAGCGCCGTGTGGAGGCGCCGATCGCGGCGGCAGTCGCGCCTGACGCACCGCTGGTCGGGCTCTTCCTCCCTTACTCGCCGCTGCATCATCTGCTGCTCGCGGCGGTGGCTCGCCCGCTCGTCATGACCTCGGCCAACCGAGCCGAGGAGCCCATCGCATTCCGAGACGACGACGCCCGCGTCCGGCTCGCGGGTCTGGCGGATCGTTTCCTCATCCACGATCGCGTGATCGCGGCGCCGTGCGACGACTCCGTCGCGCGCGTGATCGCCGGACGCCCGACGATCCTCCGGCGAGGGCGCGGGTGGGTGCCGCGGCCCACGCGTGTCGCGCGCGCGTTCGCGCAGCCAGTACTTGCCTGCGGCGCCCACTGGAAGAACGCTGTCTGCATCGGCGTCGGCGACGCGGCCTGGCTTGGGCCGCACGTCGGCGATCTCGAGAGTCTGGCCGCGTACGAAGCCCTCGAGGAGTCGGTCGAGCGGATGTGCCACCTACTGCGGGTGCGTCCCGAGATCGTTGCCCACGACCTCCACCCGGAGTTCCTCTCCACCCGCTTCGCGCGCAGCTGGCCGGCGGCGGCCACGATCGCCGTGCAGCATCACCACGCGCATGTCGCGAGTGCCATGGGCGAGCACGGACTCTCCGGCCCCGTCCTAGGCGTGGCGTACGACGGAACGGGCCAGGGCCAGGATGGGGCGTCCTGGGGCGGCGAGATCTTGCTCGTGCGACTCGGGAGCTTCGAGCGCATCGCGACGTTCCGACCGCTCCGGCTGCCGGGCGGCGAGGTCGCGATTCGCCAGGTCTGGCGCCTCGCGCTCGCCCTCCTCGACGACGCCTTCCTGGGCGACCCTCCGCTCCACGTCTTCCCGCTCTTCGCGGGGCTTGCGCCCGACGAGCTCGCGCGCGTCCGGACTCTCCTCGCGAGCGGGTTCCCGATGCCGCTTTCCCACGGAGTGGGCCGCCTCTTCGACGCGGTGGGCAGCCTCCTCCTCGGGCGTAGCGTTGCCGGGTACGAGGGACAGGTCGCGCTGCTCTGCAACGAAATCGCCGCGCGCGGGCCGCACGCTCCTTATCCCTTCGATGTCGAGCGTGATGGCGAGCCATGGTTGATCGATCTTCGACCTATGGTGCGGAGCCTCGTGGCGGATTGCCTCGCGGGGGAGGCGCCTACGCGGATCTCGGCGCGCTTCCACGAGACGCTCGTGGCGGCCACGGTCACTGTCGTGTCGGCGGCCGTGCGGCGCCACGGGAGCCTCCCGGTCGTGCTCACCGGCGGCTGCTTCCAGAACCCGCGCCTCGCCAAGGGCGTGCGCGCCGCGTTGGCTGCGCACGCCGAAGTGTACCTTCACGCAGATGTCCCTCCGGGTGACGGCGGCCTCGCCCTCGGCCAGGCATTGGTGGCGGACGCCAAGAGTCGCTCATGTGTCTAGGAGTCCCCGGTCGCGTGATCGAGATCGACGGCCTTCTCGCCACCGTCGACTTCTGGGGCGTTCGCCGGCAGGTGCGCCTCGACGTGGTGGACGAGCCGGTGGCCGCTGGCGACTACGTGCTGAACCACGTCGGCTTCGCGATCCGGCGCATCCACGAGAGCGAGATCGAGACCACGCTCGCGCTGTACGAGCAGCTGCTGCGCGAGGCGGACGAGGACGATCTGATGGCCGCGGACGTGCGCGGCGAGGTCGAAGCTTCCGCGAAGCGTCGCGACAAGAAGGGGCAGTGAGCGCGCCCTCGCGCGAGGCGCAGGCGCGCCAGCTCCGCTTTCGCGATCCCGCGGAGGCGCGTGCGCTCGCGGCGAGGATCGCGCAGCTCACCGAACAGATTGGCCGTGATCCCGTGGCCGTGATGCACGTCTGCGGCAGCCACGAGCAGGCCATCGCGCGGTTCGGGCTGCGGGCCGTCTTCCCGAAGGCGCTCGACGTCATCATGGGTCCGGGCTGCCCGGTCTGCGTGACGGACGTGCCCGAGATCGACGAGGCCCTGGCGCTCGCCGAGGCTGGAGTGCGCGTTGCCACCTACGGCGACATCCTGCGTGTGCGCGGGAGCTCCCGTTCCCTGGCCGACGCGAAGGCGGCCGGGGCGCGCGTCGAGGTGGTTTACAGCGTGACGCAAGCGGTCGAGCTCGCGCGCGCGAGCGAGGGGCCGCTGGTCTTCTTCGCGACGGGCTTCGAGACCACCGCGGTGGCGACCGCGGCGGCGCTCCTCGCTGGCACGCCGCCGAATTTCAGCGTGCTCTCCGCGCACAAATACATCCCGCCCGCGATGGAGATCGTGGCCGAGATGCCCGACACGCGAGTGGAAGGCTTCCTAGCGGCAGGCCATGCCGCCACGATCACGGGTGCCCGTGTGTTCGAGGCCTTCGCCGCGCGCCACCGCCTTCCCGTGGTGGTGGCGGGCTTCGAGCCCCTCGACGTGCTCGCGGGCCTCGCGCGCCTTCTCGAGCTGGTCCGCGACGGCAGGGCCGAGGTCGCGAACATGTACCCGCGCTGCGTCACGCGCGAGGGGAACCGCGTCGCTCAGGAGCAGCTCTGGCGGGTGTTCCGGCCCATGGGGGGCTGCTGGCGTGGGATCGCGCACGTGCCGAACGGCAACCTGAGGCTGCGCGACGAATGGGCGCACGTGGACGCACGCCGGCGCTTCGACATCGACCTCGCTCCTCTGCGCGCGGACGCCCCCTCGGGCCTCCTGCGACAATGCCGCTGCGGGGACATCAGGGCCGGGCTCGCGAGACCGTCCGACTGCGCCCTCTTCGGCCGCGCCTGCACGGCGGACGCTCCGGTCGGCGCCTGTATGGTGAGCAGCGAGGGGACCTGCCGGATCTGGGCCCAGTACGGCGGCCACCCCGATCTCGAGACGGAGGCCCAGCAATGACTGGCTTGCCCGACGAGCGCATCGCGCTGAAGCACGGCACCGGCGGGCGCGCGATGCGATCGCTCGTGGAGCGCGTCTTCGTGCAGGGATTCGATGCCGCGCCCGGCGGCGGGATCGGCCTCAAGGAGATGGACGACGGCGCAGCGCTGCGTGTCGGCGACCGCTGGCTCGTGCTGACCACCGACTCCCACGTGATCCACCCCATCTTCTTTCCGGGCGGCGACATCGGCCGCTTGGCGGTCGCGGGCACGGTGAACGACCTCGCCATGATGGGAGCCACCGAGGTGCTGGCGCTCACGAGCGCCGTGATCGTCGAGGAGGGTTTCTCGAGCGCGGATCTCGAACGAATCCAGCGCTCGATGCAGGCGGCGTGTCGCGAGGCGGGAGCTCCGGTCGTCGCGGGCGACACGAAGGTGATGGGACGCCGTGAGATCGACGGCATCGTGATCAGCACGACCGGCGTGGCGCTCACCGACCGCGTCGTGACCGACCGGGGCCTTCGGCCCGGAGACGTGCTGCTGGTGACAGGTACGATCGGCGACCACGGCCTGGCGATCTTGGCTGCGCGGCATGGGCTCGCCCTCGAAGGCACCCTGGGTTCGGACGTGGCGCCGCTGAACGGGCTGGTGCGGGCCGCGCTCGCGGCCGGCGGCGAGGCTGTCGTCGCCATGAAGGACCCGACGCGCGGTGGTGTCGCGAGTGCGCTCCACGAGATGGCGGCGAAGAGCGGGGTAGGCATCGTCCTCGACGAGACCGCCGTGCCGGTGAGCGACGCAGCCCGGGCCGCGGCCGAGCTCGTGGGGATCGACCCGTTGCACGTGGCCAACGAGGGCAAGGCCTTGTTGGGCGTGCGCCCCGAGGCCGCGGAGCGCGTCCTCGCAGCGCTGCGCGCGCACCCGCTCGGCGCAGACGCTGCCCTCGTGGGACGGGCGGTGGCCGAGCGTCCCGGAAGCGTGATCCTCGATACCGGCGTCGGCCGCAGGCTCTTGGCGGAGCCCGACGGCGAGCTCATGCCGCGCATATGCTGACGGGACCGCACGTCGAGGTCGACCGCAAGGACGTTGTGGCGACGCTCACGCTGACGCGGCCGGAACGCGCCAACTCGCTCGATGTGGAGACCGCGCGCGCACTGCGCCGCGCCGCGCTCGGGCTGGCGCGCGACGAGAGCGTACGGGTGATCGTGCTTGCCGGCGTGGAGGGATTCTTCTGCACCGGTGCCGATCTCAAGTACGTCCATGCGGGCGGCGCTGCCAGCGAGCTGGCGTATCTTGCGCCGGCAACGGCCGGCGCGGACCGCGGCCACGGCGTCGTCATGAAGGAGATCGTGGAGTATCTCCACAGCACGATCGCGGAGATCGTGCGCGCCCCGAAGCCCGTCGTCGCGGCGGTCGACGGCGTGGCGGCTGCCGGAGGGTTCGGGCTGGCGATGGCGTGCGATCTCGTGGTTGCGAGCGAGCGCGCCCGCTTCGAGTGGGCCTACGCGCGCACGGGCCTCTGCGGCGCCGAAGGTCTCACTTTCCTGCTGCCGCGGCTCGTCGGGCTGCGCCGCGCCGTCGAGCTCACGACGCTCGGCTCCCGGCTCGACGCGCGAGCGGCCGTCGCGCTCGGGCTGGTGACCGCCGTGCACCCGGCCGCCTCCTTCGCCGCTGAGGTCGAGCGTCTCTGCGGGCAGCTCCAGACCTTGCCGCGGTCCTGGGCCGTCACCAAGGGGCTCCTACACCAAGCGGCCGGCATGGATCAGCTTGACCGCCACCTCGACCAGGAGCTCGAGCATCTCGTGCGCGTGGCGGACGGCGAGGAGTTTGCCGAGGGCCTAGCCCGCTTCGTGTCGGCGCGCGCGCCGAGCGTCCGGGAGCCGTGATGCACGAGTGGAGTCTCGTGCAGTCGCTGCTGTCGCGCGTGGACGAGGAGGCGCGTAAGCACGGAGCCGTGGCGGTGCGGCGCCTGGAGGTCTCGATCGGGGAGCTCGCGGGCGTGGAGCCGACGCTCTTCGATTCCGCCTACGAGCTCTTCCGTACCGACACGCTCTGCAAGGAGGCGCGGCTCGAGATCCGGTACGTCCCGGCGATGTGGGTCTGCGCGCAGTGTGGCGCGCGCATCGCGCAGGGAGCCGCCCTGTGGTGCGCCGCGTGCGACGGCCCGGCCCGGTTGGACGGAGGAGACGGGATCGTGCTCGAGCGCATCGAGTTGGAGGTGCCCTGATGTGCGAGGTGTGTGGTTGCGGCGATCCGGAGATCGTCCCGGTGGACGTTCACGAGAACCTGCTTTCGGGCAACGACCGTCGTGCCCGGCACAACCGCGAGCACCTGGCCGGCCACGGCGTGCTCGCGGTGAACCTCATGGGCTCGCCCGGTGCGGGCAAGACCGCGATGCTGGAGGCCACCGCGCGCGCCTCGGCTGGCTGGCGGCTCGGCGCCATCACCGCGGATCTCGCCACCGAGCGCGACGCCGAGCGCCTTCGCGCGGCAGGTATCCCGTCCCACGGGATCACGACGGGTTCGGTCTGTCACCTCGACGCCGCCATCGTGCACGAGGCCCTTCACAACTTCCCGTGGCACGGCCTCGACGTCCTCTTCATCGAGAACGTCGGGAACCTAGTGTGCCCGGCGATCTACGATCTCGGGCAGGCGGTGAATGTCGTGGCGCTCTCCGTGACGGAGGGCGAGGACAAGCCCCTCAAGTATCCCGTGATGTTCCGCCGGGCGGACCTGGTGCTCCTCACGAAGATGGACCTGCTGCCTCACCTGCCGGGTGTGCGCGTGGACGCGATCGAGCACGCGCTCGCGCGCGTGATGCCCGCGCCCGCGCTCCTTCCCGTGTCCGCGACGACCGGGGAGGGCACTTCACGGTGGATGGAGTGGCTCGCGGCACGACGCGAGAAGGGCGCGGCGCCGCGCGCCTGAAGGTTGTGAACGACTCTGCACGAGACCTGTGGAATGAGGTGGGCATGCGCACGCTGGAAGCGCTCGAGCGCGAAAAGGAGCGGCGGCAAATCGACGGCGAGGCCCTGTACACCCGTCTCCGCGCGCTGCGCGTATAGCGCCGGAAGGCCCGCGTGCATCACGGTGTCATGCCTCGGCTTAGTAGCGGCCGTGCTGCTTGAAGATGTAGTTCGAGAGCTCGATGTATTGGGTGTTCATTCGACGCATCAGGCCGTGCGCGGCACGTACAACCGTCCGCATGACCTTGTAAACGAGGTCGGGATCCCTTGCCACGAGCTGCTCGAAATCGGCGCGCTCGAGGCTGAGCACCTCGCTCCCGGCGATGGCACGCAGCCCCGTCTGGTGACGCGTGCCGTCGATGAAGCTCATCTCGCCCGCCAGGTCTCCGGGGCGCAGCACTGCCAGGGAAGCTGGGTCCCCCACCCCGGCGTTCTTCACGACCTCGAGCGCGCCCGTGAGGAGGACGTGGATCGAGTCGTCGTTGCCGCCTTCCTCGATCAGATACTCGCCGGGCGCCACGCGCCGAAGCTTCACAAGCGCCGCCAGAGCGCCACACTGCTCGCTCGACAGCTCCGCGCCGAGGCAAGAGGTCGATACGAAACGAGTCGCGGCGGCGTGGTCGAGGCTCTCGGGTTCCGGGGTCACTGAAACCTCACTCGCTACTCGCAACGGAATACACGAGGTTGCAAAGAGTTTCAAGCGGGGCCGAGCTGCTCGGTCGCAGGTTTGCCCCGGCCCCGACGTGGTTCGCATCTATCTGCCGCCGGATGCCAACTGTCTGCTCTCGGTCGCCGACCATTGCTTGCGTAGCGTCAACTACGTCAACGTCATCGTCGCGGACAAGCAGGTGCACCTGCAGTACCTCCCGATGGACGCGGCGATTGCTCACTGCACCAAAGGTGTTGGAATCTGGGACTGGGCAAGCAACGACCAGGGCGCCGAGCCCGATGTGAGAACTTCTTTCTGTTCGGCCTCACGGCGGAGCAGGTGGCGGGGAGCCGCGGCTGGTACAACCCCCGCTGGCACTACGAGAACGAGCCGGAGACGCGGGCGGCGCTCGATCTGATCGCCTCCAACCACTTTAGCCGCTACGAGCCGGGCGTCTTCGTCCCGCTGCTCGACGCGCTCCTCGCGCACGGCGACTACTACATGCACCTTGCAGACCTGCGGAGCTATCTCGAGGCGGACGAGCGGCTGCGCGCGCTGTACGCCCGGCCGGAGGAGTGGGCGCGCAAGGCGATCCTCAACGTCGCCGGCTCGGGGAGGTTCTCGAGCGACCGCACGATCTCGGAGTACGCGTCCGAGATCTGGCGTGCGAGGCCGTGTCCCGTGGCGTAGCGCGACGGTCCAGAGGCGGAGCAGGAGGAATCCATGCCGATATCACCCCTGGCGGGGAAGCCCGCCTCGAAGGACATCCTCGTCGATCTGGACTCGCTGGAACGTGAGTACTACGAGCGCCATCCGGAGCTGGCGGATCCCAACCAGCTGGTCGCCTTCGGCACCAGCGGCCACCGGGGTCGCCGCTTCGTGGCTCATTCGCGGGAGCCCACATCGCGGTTATCACGCGGGCCATCGGTCACTACCGTCTTGACCAGACTACCAGCAGTCCGCTCTACATGGGGAAGGAGGCCCTCGCGCTTGCCGGCCCTGCCCAGCGCACCGCCGTCGAGGTCTTGGCTGCCAATGGCGTGGAGAGTTGGGGGAGCACGACGAGGCGCCGTAAAGCAACCGGCTTTGGGGGCTCGGCTGTTCCGAGCGAGGGGGATAGCGGTTGCGGCATCGTCGTGCTCCCGTACGAACGCCGTGGCACGTCTCGTGCCAGGGGGGCTCCCCGCGTCGCAAGCGATCGGGAGTCGCAGTACTGCCCCCTCTCGGGCTAGCTGCCCAAATGACGTCGCGTGAGCCAACCGGTCGAGAGCACCCAAGTGTCGCTCGTGCGGCAGCCGCCGTACGACGCGGTCACGAGCCGCGCTATTGCGCGCCTCGAGTGGCACGTTCGTTGCGAACGGTTTTCCGCAAACAGAGCGGCCATGCCGCTCGCGAGGAGAAGTCATGTGGGAGGATTGGATCGCCGGCTCGCTGGCGCTCGGCGCGATGCTCGGCGGCCTGCTGGTTGGCGACGCGGTCGCGGCCCCGGCACCGTCTCAAAAGCAGCCGCGGGACGACGTCACCTGCCAGGAGTACCTTGCGCTCAACCCGGCAACCCAGCAGCGGATCGCCTACTGGATCGACGACTACCAGCTCGCCCCAGGCGAAACTACGATCCTTACCGTCGCCTTCAACCAGCTCGATGAGCCGATTCTGATGCTGGTGGCAGACTGCCAGGCGACCCCGATGATATAATGGGCCCGGGCGAGGCCGGCTGGGCGCTCTGATTCGCCACCATAGTCATTGGCTCCGGAGTAGTCTGGGATACAGCGCCGCACGTCGAGCGGACGTCACCGGTCTCCGCGGATGCTTTTCGCGGCCCGGCGGAACACCGGGCCGCGGGCGCGCGCTCGTGGTCGGGCCGAGCTCGCTGGTGACCAGGCCTGCGCGTTCGCGGAGCACTCGCCGGCATCCTTCGATCACTCGGCCTCGCCGCGACAGCCGCAGGCGGTGGGCTGCCAACGGCTCAGCACAGTGCCCATGGGACGGCATCAGTGCCCAAGGGACGGCATCTACGAGCGCCCCACGCCCGGCGGGCGTGACGTTGCAGCGCCCACTTATTGAGGGGGTCAACTCGGCGCGAGTCTGTCAGCGCGCCTCTAGTTCGACGTGGCGGCACGCTTCTTGCTCGAAAGCCAACAAATGCGACGATTGGAGGAAACATGAGCTTTCCGCAAACACCGACGAGACGCCCGCCGCACGCGCAACGTGCGTTGGGGATCGCTGCTGCCCTCGTCCTCACTCCCGTTCTTGTTCGCGCCGTGGAGCCGCAGCCCTGGGAACAGGAAGGAGTGACACAGATCGCATGGGAGCTTGCCGTAAGCGTCGCAGAGATGCGTGAGGCATTTCGACGGGAGCCGATAGCCGATCTCGGGTCCCTGCAGATGAACGCGCGCTATCGACTGGAAGAGAAGCTGCAGTTGCTCGACGGCGAGACGCAGGCGCTGTGGAGTCATCTGCAGAACGGGCAAGGTCTCGACGCGACGCTCCCCCTCTACGATCGGATCGGATCCTTGGCGCGGGACGCCCGCGAGGAAGCGCGCAAGCAGTCCGTCGCAAAGCCAGTTCAGGATAGAGTCGATCACGCCGAGGCGACTTGGGCGCGGCTCACTCCCTACTATGCCAAGGAAGTCGTATTGAGGGGCGCCCCATGAGATCGGCAGGTGCGCTGATGGGGCGGAGGGCGGGTCGGTGAATCGGCGTAGCGATCGAGAACATGGAGTGGGTTCCCTTCTTCGTGCCCGTCCCCTTCGCCGCGTAGGAGGTGACGCCTTGGCGAACGCCGACGAGCCCCACGTCTCCGAAGGTGCGGCCGCTCGGATTCTCGCCCGCTTCAGCGAACGGACGGCGGTTCGGCGCCTCGCGCGCGGGCTTGCGGGCGAGCTGCTGCTCGCCGATCACGAGGGCGACATCGTCGACCCGGGTGTCGATCCCCGGATCTTCACGCGCGTGCCCACCGATCTCGCGCCCGATCGCTACGCGTACGCCACGCTTCTCATGGGGGGCGAAGCCTACCTGCCCGGATGTCTCGTCGTCGGGACGGCGCTGCGCTGGCATTTGCACACGCCCGCGGCGCTCGTTTGCCTGGTCGATGACTCGGTCCCGCCGCGAGCGCGCGAGATGCTGGCTCGCATCTACGATCGCGTGCTTCTGGTTCCGCGTCTGCGCGCCCACGAGAGTGGCTACCCGAAGGAGCTGCTCTCGGACGCCTATCGGGACGTCTACACGAAGCTCCACATCTTCGACGCCCAGCTCCTTCCCCATGAGCGGGTCTGCTTCGTCGACGCCGACCTCCTGCCGATCCGCTGCTTCGACCATCTCTTCACCCTTCCAGCGCCCGCCGCGGTGATCGAGAGCGTCGACGCCACGAGCCAGTACGCCTACGTGCGCCACATGCATGGTGTCCGACACGGCGAGCCCGTCCCGCCGGCGATCCTCGAGATGACGTCCGACGACGACGTCACCGGCGGCATCAATGGCGGAGTGCTGGTCGTGAAACCGGACCGAGCGAGCTTCGAGGACATGGTCGCGCGCATCCAGCGACCAATGCCCGAGTGGGGTCCGCGCCACCGGAGACTCTACGACCTCGGCATCCGCTACGGCTTTCCCGAGCAGCACTTCCTCCAGGTGGAGTTCCAGGACGCGTGGAGGGCGATCGATCCGCGCTTCAATTCGATGCGCACGGATGTGCCGCACAGCTTCGGCGTGCACTGGATGATCGGAAGGAAGCCGTGGCTCAACCGAGGCAACCCCGGACGCACCGCGAGCCAGGCGCTCTGGTCCATGGCATGGGAGACGCTGCGGTTGCACCATCCAGAGATCTGCGCCGAGGTGGAGCAGCGAGGGCTTGTGCGGGACAAGCCCGCGTAGCGCGCACCCACGCGCCACCTGCTAAACGAAGGCATTGGATGAGCACGAGCTGGCGAGCAGGAGCAACGGCGGTGCTGTTGCTGGCGGCGATCGCGTCGGCTGACGAGACCTCGAGCATCGAGCAGGTGTTGAGCGACCTCAATCTCCCCGCCGATGCCGCGGTACGTATCCGCCGCGGCGAGATGGTGCATTCTGGTCCAAAGGAGTCGTCGGATCGTGAGATGGCCGTGGGCCTCACGTTCCTCGTCCAGCAGCCGCTTGCGGAGGTCTTGAAGGCCTTTCGGGCCGGTGTGGACTTGAATGCGGATCGTCAGCTCGCAGCCTCGGTCCCAATTCGCGGGCCTGGAACGCTTGCCGACTTCGCGAATCTGGTGGTCGAGCCGGACGGGGAAGCCGAGGCGCGGCGCTACCTCGCCGCACGCCCGGGGAATGGGCTCAACCTCTCTCAGGATGAGATCGGCAAGTTCAACACCCTCGCCGACCGCTCGAAGGCGCGTGTCGAGGAGCGGGTCAAGCTGTTGCTGCTCGCCCGCTACCAGGCCTATCTCGCGAAGGGCCTCGGCGGTATGGCGCCCTACGCGCGCCGCAATGGGATCTGTGAACCATCCACCGAGCTTCGACGCATGTCCGAGGCAGCACGCCTCCTCAAGCTGCACGCACCGGCGATGCAGCAGATTCTCCTCTCGTATCCAGAGCGAAAGCCCGCGGGGCTCGAAGAGCACTTCTATTGGTTGCGGTACGAGCTCGACGGCCGCCCGAACTACACCTTGCGACACCGCCTGGCCTTGCAGGTGGGAAGCACCTTCGCCGTCGCGGACCGCGACTTCTACGTGAGCCACGGCTACAACGTGTCGCAATCGTTCGCGGGATTGATTCCGGTGCCGGAGGGGACGCTGGTCGTCTACCGAAGTCGCGTCTCGACGGATCAGCTGGCGGGCATCGGGTCGTCCGTGAAGAAGGGGGTCGGACGCGGAGTGATGGCGGATCATCTGACCGCCATCTTCCAGCGCTCCCGCGACTCCTTCGGGGACAACGGACCTCGGCCACCTTGACCGAACGACGCTGGCTCCTCTTGCTTACCTGCTCCACAGAATGGAGATCACGCTCGACGTCCGAGCATCCGAAGCTCGCGCCGGAAGCTTCGCTGAAATTCTTCAGAGGGTCTTCGCCCCGCGTAAGCACGGTCTGCCGGAGCTCTTCCGGCGACAAGTTGGGGCGGAAGAAGCGCTCGAGGATGTGGTTGACGGTGGTGTCGGCGGCGCTCAGCACTTCCTCGGAGGAACGGAGCCGAATCCGGCTGAGAATGGAGTAGACGAGCGACAACCGCGCCGGACTCTCGAGCTGATGATCGAGGGCCTCGACCGTGAGCTTCGCGCCTTCGGCGAGACGCTCTCGCATCCGCTCGCCGGCTGGAGCGCGCTGGCAGCGGCCATGTGGGGGTGGCACCTGCCGGCGGCATTCCAGCTCGCGCTGCGCGTCGAGGCGTGGCACGCGGTCGAGCACGCGAGCTTCCTCGCCGCGGGCCTCGTGTTCTAGTGGCCGGTCGTGCAGCCCTGGCCTTCGCGGGCGCGTTGGCCGCGCTGGGCGATGATCCCCTACCTGCTGCTCGCCGACCTCCAGAACACGGCGCTGGCCGCCCTGCTCCCCTTCTCGGATCGCGTGCTCTATCCCTTCTACGCGGAGCTCGGCGGTGCAGCCCCGCTCGACGACCGGACGGCAGCAGGCGTGCTGATGTGGGTGCCGATGTCACTCGTCTACTTGATCCCCACCGCTGTCATCACGCTGCGCCTGCTCTCGCCGCGCCGGGACGTCATGCGCGCGGCGCGCTCCTTCCAATCAGCTCCCGCGCCACGTCCGCCACCCGGTCCGGCTCGAAGGCGAACTTCCGCTGCAGCTCCTTGAGCGGGGTCGATGCCACGAACGTGCGCATCCCGAGGATGCGGCCCCGGGAGCCGACGTGGCGCTCCTACACGTCCTCATGAGCCGCGTGCTGCGGGACGCCGAGGACTCGCACCGGCTCGCGGTGGCGACGGAACGCCGCGCGAATCAGGTCGCGGTTCAGACCCGCGATGAACTCGAGGGGAATCCCCTTCGGGCACACAGCCTCGCACTCGGCGTGGTTGGAGCAGGTCCCGAACTCCTCGCGGCTCATGGCGGCCACCATGTTGAGCGTCCGTTCCTCTCGCTCCGGCTGCCCCTGCGGGAGCGCATTCAGGTGCGTGACCTTGGCCGCGGTGAACAGCATCGCCGCGGCGTTCGGGCAGGCCG
>Ga0335071_10000685_pt1 | contig 36764 bp, 29 predicted proteins | sample Lox_Sample_15_FD_206724 | JGI IMG/M metagenome (GOLD analysis project Ga0335071, IMG submission 206724) | Soil microbial communities from Loxahatchee National Wildlife Refuge, Florida, United States - Lox_Sample_1.5 | ecosystem: Environmental > Terrestrial > Soil > Wetlands | place: USA... | reverse complement strand
GTCGCCACCGCACGAGTCGATGAATCTCTCGTTCTCCCGGAGCCCCGCGTCCCGTCGCTTCATCCCTCCCCTGTCGGTGACCTCGTAGCAGAGGACACCCCTGATCCCCACCTCCGCCACGGCCTCCCTGATCAGGTCCAGCGATCCCGCGATCGCATTGGGAGAGGCGTGGTGATCCACGATCGTGGTCGTCCCGCACCGGAGCGCCTCGATCGCGCCCGCGAGCGCGCTGTAGTAGATCGAGTCAGGATCGAGCGCGCGGTCAAGCTTCCACCAGATCCTCCCCAGGATCTCCCGGAAATTCACCGGCTTCCGTCCCGGGGGAGGCATCCCGCGGGAGAGGGAAGAATACAGGTGCGTGTGGGCGCACACGAGACCGGGAATGACGTACCGTCCCCCGAGGTCCACCGTTTCCTCTCCCCGGGCCGGCCGCAGGCCGCGGCCCCGCTCGGCAATCAGGCCGCCGTCGACCCGGATATCACACGCCCTGACCGATCCCTCAGCCGGCGACACCGCCATGCAATTCTTCAGGACCGTCTTCACGACAGAGGCACTCCCTTCCCGGCGAGCGATCGCTCAAGCGCGTCGATATCCGGCGCGACATCGAGGGGATCGCCCCCGGCTTTCCTCGCGCTCTCGATATCCTTGAGTCCGCTCCCGGTGATGACGACAAGCGCAGACTCGCCACGGCGGATGACCCCGCACGCCACAGCCTTCCTGAGCCCCGCCACACCCGCTACACCCGCAGGCTCCCCGAAGACTCCCCCCAGGCGCGCCGTCGCGTTCATCGCGGAGAGGATCTCGTCGTCGTTCACGGTGATCATCGACCCTGCGGACGCGGCAACGACCGCGATCGCCCTCCTCCAGTTGCGCGGCGTGCCCACCGCAATGCTGTCCGCCACAGTCTCCGCCAGGACGGGCACAAGGGAGGACCCTGACCGGAACGCGTGCACGATCGGCGCGGCGTGCTCCGCCTGGACGCCGAGGAGACGCGGAAGGCGGGGAATGAAGCCGAGCCGGTGCATCTCACGGAGCCCCTTGCCGATGCCGCCGATCGTGCATCCGTCGCCCACGGAGACCACCACCCAGTCGGGAACGGCGGCGCCGCACTGCTCCGCAATCTCGAGGCCCGCGGTCTTTTTCCCTTCCACCAGGAACGGGTTCGTGCCGCTGTTCCTGTTGTACCAGCCGAATCTCGCACACGCACGGGCGCAGAGGTCGAACGCCTGCTCGTACGAGCCGTGCACCCTCACCACCGTAGCGCCGAACACCAGGAGCTGCGCCACCTTCGGCGCCGGGGCCCGTTCCGGGATAAAGATGACGCTCGGGAGTCCCACGGAGGCCGCCAGCCCGGCAAGCGACGACGCGGCATTCCCCGTCGATGCGCATGCGATCGTCCGTGCGCCGAACTCGAGCGCCTTCATCACGCCGACAGCGCTCGCCCTGTCCTTGAACGATGCTGTCGGGTTCCTCCCGTCATCCTTCAGGAAGAGCCGGCCTGCGCCCACATCGGCCGCAAGGCGCGGCGCCTCGTAGACGGGAGTCCATCCGACCCTGAGCGGGGGACGCGGCGCCCCCGCAGGCACGGGGAGCAGCTCCGCGTATCTCCAGTGATCCAGCGGGCGGCGGGCCAGCGAGGCGCTGCCGAGCGCGGCGGCCACGCGATCGTAGTCGTACTGAACGTCAAGTATTCCGTCGGGGCCGCAGGCAGGGCAGGTCTGGACGTTGCCGTCAGCAACAGCCTTCCCGCACTTGAGGCACAGAAGTCCCGTGACGAATGCCGGGCCCGGGCCGCTCACGTGCGGGCCTCCGCGTGAGCCGACTTCAGCGCCTCCGCGGCAAGGGCGATGACCTCGTTGGTGGCGGGAATGCGGAACTCCGGCTCATGCGTGTGGCCGTCAACGGAGGATACCGCGTCCTTGATCGCAAGCCACACGGAGAACGCAAGCATGAGCGGAGGCTCCCCCACCGCCTTGCTTCCCGCAATCGCCGCCGGGTTGGGGAATCCCTCCAGGAGCGCAACGCGGAAGTCCCGCGGGATATCGTGCACGGCGGGGATCTTGTACGTGTCCGGCGAGTGGGTGAGAAGATTCCCCTTCGCGTCGTGGAGGATCTCTTCCGTCGTGCACCAGCCCAGTCCCTGCACAAATCCTCCCTCGATCTGACCAATATCGATTGCGGGATTGATCGATCCGCCCGCATCGTAGAGAATGTCCGTCCGCAGGATCGTGTGCGCACCGGTCAGGATGTCGACCTCCACCTCGGAGACGGCCATGCCGAACGCATAATAGTTGAACGGACGGCCCCAGCCGTTCTCCCGGTTCCACCCGATCCCGGGAACCCGGTAGAAGCCGGCGGCGCTGAGGCTCACCTGGCTGGCAAGCGCCAGCCCCACGGCGTCCCGGAATGGCATGCGGCGGGAGGGATGGGCACCGTCGCGGATGACGCCGGAATCGAAGACGAAATCCCTGACCGAAGAGCTTCGGTGGTCGGCGGCCGACGGTCCCCCGGCGGCCGGCGGCCCGGCGGGGGGCAGCGAGGCATCGACCTGGGAGGCGAGACGGAACTTCAGCATCCTCACCGCGTCGAGGACGGCCATCGCGTTGAGGTCCGTACCGGAGGAAGCCGCGGTGGCCGATGTGTTCGGGACTTTCGACGTGTTGGTGGCGCTCACGCGCACGGCCTCGAGGGGGATGCCGAATTCATGCGCGGCGAGCCTCCGGATCTTCGTGTGGAGTCCCTGCCCCATTTCCACGCCGCCGTGGTTGACAAGCACGCTTCCGTCGGCGTAGACATGGACAAGCGCGCCGGCTTTGTTGAGAAACGTCGTCGTGAAGGCAATGCCGAATTTCACCGGGGTGAGGGCGAGTCCACGCTTCACGAATTCATGCGCGGCGTTGAACGCATTCACGTTTCCGCGGCGCGACTCGTAGGCCGAGGATGCCATGATCCCCTCGTACAGGAGGGGGAGCCGGTTCCCTTCGACCGTCTGCCCGTAGTGCGTGAGATTGCGGCCGTCGCCTCCGTACAAATTGCGCCTGCGGATCTCCGCCGCATCGACGCCAAGCTGCCGGGCGATCCTGTCGATCACGGTCTCGATCGCCGCCATGGCCTGCGGCGCGCCGAACCCCCGCATGGCCGTGTTGGAAGGGAGGTTTGTCTTCCAGACGCGGGCGGCCACGCTCATATGCGGCACGTAGTAGGCGTTGTCGGCATGGAGCATCGCCCGTTCCAGGATCGCGAACGACAGGTCGGTCGCAATCCCGCCGTCCGCGTTGAGCTCGACCTTGAGCGCCTGAATCACGCCGTCGTCGCCAAACCCCGCCTCGTACCTCGTCAGGTAGGGATGGCGCTTCCCCGTGATGATCATGTCGTCGTCGCGGCCGAGTCGGATCTTCACCGGACGTCCCGCGGCGCGGCACAGGAGCGCGGCCCACGCGGCCACGTGATTTGCCTGTGTTTCCTTGCCGCCGAACCCTCCTCCCAGGCGCCTGACTTCCACGGCCACCTCGTGCGCACGGATCCCCAGCACCTCCGCGATAATGGCCTGCGTCTCCGACGGGTGCTGCGTGGAGGAGTACGCCGTGATATCGCCCGCCTCGCCGGGAATGCAGAGGCAGGCCTGCGTTTCGAGGTACCAGTGTTCCTGCGCTCCCGTCGAGAGTTCCCCCCTGATCACGCGGGGAGCCGCACGGAGCGCCGCCTCCGGGTCGCCCCGGCGCATCGTCCGCCCGGGACCGAGGAGAAGATTGCGCGCCATCGCCGCGGGGATGTCCAGCACGGGATCGAGCGGCTCGTATCCGATCTTCACGAGCGACGCCGCCTTCCGTGCCGTTGCATCGTCGCAGGCCGCGATCAGGACGACGGCCTGCCCCACGCACTCCACCTCACCTTCCGCGAGGCAGCGTTCGTCATGGATCACGGGACCCATCTGGTTGTTCCCCGGCACGTCCCTGTGGCACAGCACCGCGGCAACGCCGGGGAGTGCGCGGGCAGCCTGGAGGTCGATGCTCAGTATGCGGGCACGGGGATGCGGGCTGTAGACCACCCGCCCCGTGCAGAGGCCGGGAGGCGTCGGGATGTCGTCGATGTACAGCGCTCCGCCCGTGACGTGGAGCTCTGCGCTCTCGTGTGTGAGCCCGTCGATGTTCCCGGGGGACTTCACGGCTCACCCAGCGAATCATGCCAGAACCGGAGCAGCACGTTCCGCGCGGCGAGCGCCCTGAAGCGCGCGGACCCCCTGACGTCGGTGATGGGGGTGAAGTCCCGGTCGAGCGACTGCGCCGCTTCCTCGACGCGCTCGCGCGACCAGGGTCCCCCCGCAAGCGCGCGCTCCGCGAGCGCGGCCCTCCTGGTGCGCTCGGCCATGCCGCCGTATGCGAGAACCAGGGACTCGACGCTCCCGGAGGCATCCAGCCGGAGGCGGAAACCCGCGCTCAAGGTCGCAATGTCCATGTCGCGCCGCCGCGAGATTTTGTATGACCTGACAATCGCGCCATCCGGAGGCGGCAGCTCGACCGCCGCGATGAGCTCCCCGGCTGCGAGCGCGGTTGTCCTGTACCCCGTGAGGAATTCCTCCAGGGGCATCCGGCGTGTGCCGCGCGGGGACCGGAGGATGACCCGCGCACGGTACGCCATGAGCACGGGCGCAAGGTCCCCGATGGGGGAAGCCGTTCCCAGGTTTCCGCCGAGCGTAGCGCAGTTCCTCACCTGGAGCGATCCGAAAACGGAAAGCATCTCACCGAGCGCCGGGTACTGTCCCTGCATGAGCGCGGGCAGGTCCGCCAGCGGGACACCCGCGCCGATCACCAGCCCCCCGTCGGCGCGCTTCGCGTCCTTCAACTCCGCCACTGCGCCGACGTCGATCACCGCCTCCAGTGACTCGTGCTTCTTGGTCACACGCAGCGCGGCGTCGGTTCCCCCCGCGACGATGACAGCCGCGGGAAATTCCCCGAGCGCCGCGAACGTCTCTGCGATCGACGCAGGGCGGATGTATGTCCGGCCGGGCAAACGGACGGACAATCCTCCGCGCGGAAGTCCGGCAAGCGCCGCGACGACGTCACGCTCCCGCACGCTGAAGTGGTCGTGCGGGCCGCCCGCGCATGCGTCGCGCGCAGCGTCAACGATCGACCGGTAGCCCGTGCAGCGGCAGAGGTTCCCCGCAAGAGCGTCCGCGATCTGTTCGTCCGTCGGGGCGGGACCGCGCTTGAACAGCGCGAACATCGACATCACGAACCCCGGCGTGCAAAACCCGCACTGGCTCCCGTGGTGGCCGACCATCGCCCGCTGCACGGGATGGAGTTCGCCACGGGGCGAGCGGAGGTTCTCCACCGTGATCACCTGCTTCCCGTCGATCATCGGCAGGAACACCAGGCACGAATCGACCGGCCTGTAGCGCAGGGATCCTGCAGGCGTCGTCTCCGCCGTCACCACGGTACACGCGCCGCAATCCCCTTCGGCACAGCCTTCCTTCACGCCCCTGTGCGAGGGGAGCGACCGGAGGTATTCCAGGAGCGTGGCGGTCGGCCGGATGGAGTCCGGTCCGGCGAAGTCGATCTCCACCGGGTCTCCGTCCAGCAGGAATGTGATCGATGTCTTCATGGCTTCAGTGATACGCGGCCCCGAACGGCTCGCGGCACACATACCGTCCCCTGTGCGCGCCTCCAACCCACGCCCCCCCCTCCACGACCACTTCTCCTCCGGCGATCACGGTGCGCGGCCGCCCCTTCACCTCGAATCCCTCGTACATCGAGTAGTCGACGTTCATGTGGTGCGCTGCCGCCCTGATGACGCCCTGCGCCTCCGGGTCCCAGAGGACCACATCCGCGTCGCTGCCGACAGCGATCTCCCCTTTGCGCGGGTACAGACCGAAGAATCTCGCGGGAGACGCAGAGCAGAGATCCACCCACTTCTGCGCCGTGATCCTCTCCCTGTTCACGCCGTAGTGGAAGAGGAGCTCCATCCGGTTCTCGATACCGGGTCCCCCGTTCGGGATTCTCGTGAAGTCATTCCTCACGGCGTCTTTCTGTCCACCGAACATGAAGGGGCAATGGTCCGTGGAGACGACCTGGAGATGTCCATCATCAAGCGCGGCCCAGAGCGCTTCCTGGTCCCCCCTTTCACGCAGAGGAGGCGTCAGGACGTACTTTGCCCCTTCGAAGCCCGGGCGGTCGAGGTCGGCTGCGGAAAGGAGGAGGTACTGCGGGCAGGTTTCGCCGTAGACGCGCTGCCCCTGTTCCCGGGCACGGGCAATCGCTTCGAGCGATTCCCGGCACGTTACGTGGACGACATAAACGGGTACGCCGGCCAGTGAAGCGATCGTCACCGCCCTGTGCGCCGCCTCTCCTTCGGCGGCAGCGGGCCGTGTGCGCGCGTGGAACACGGGGGACGTATGACCGGCGGCGAGCGCCTCCCGGATCAGCTGCTCGATGACCCCGCCGTTCTCCGCATGCACGCACACCAGCGCTCCGAGCCTTCCCGCTTCCTTCATGATCCGGTACATCGTCCCGTCATCGATCATGAGCGAGCCGGGATATGCCATGAAGAGCTTGAAACTGGTCACACCTTCACGGACGAGATCATCGAGCGATCCGGGCGGGTCGGCGGCGATGTCCGTGACGATCATGTGGAGGCCGTAATCAATGACCGACTTCTCCCCTTTTCTCCGCCAGGCGTCGAGGACGGTGAGCAGCTTTTCCCCCCTCGCCTGCGTGGCAAAATCCACGATGCATGTCGTCCCCCCGAACGCCGCGGCCCTCGTTCCGCTCTGGAAATCATCGCTCGAGACAGTCCCTCCCACGGGGGCCTCAAGGTGCGTATGGACGTCCACGCCCCCGGGAATCACCAGGAGACCTGAGGCATCAATGGTGCGGTCGCCGGGGGCGGGGTGGAGCGAGCCGATTTCCGCAATCCGGCCATCCCGGATGCGGATGTCTCCGGCAAACTCCCTGTCGGCCGTAATGATCAGCCCGTGCGTAATGATAAGCGACACGACGTCCTTCCCATGAACAGCGCGGCCCCATCCGTTGGTCTGATGGGGCCACAGAATCTCAAATAGCGGATTGGCTCTTCCGATATTGTACTAAATCCCGTGGCGGAATTCAACACACGGGGGACGCAGTTCCGCACGCACATTCGACGTTCCGTACCCATTATTCGGCCGGCTCGGCCACCTCACATTCGAGGCGCCATGCTCCCCTGGCGTCCTTCCTCCATACGTGCAGATAGTAGCCGGAGGGATTCTTCGCTCCTGCCTTCGCCCGGAACGCGCCGTATGTGAAGCCAAAATCCCCCGACTTCGAGACGCCGGCGTCCATCGGCTGCGGGACGCGCACGGCGGTCCCCTTCACCAGGTAGGCGAGTATGTCGTCCTTGCCCGAGAAGGGGACGAGACCGTCCCTGAGCACACGGGCATGGGTAGTGAGGACGGCACGATAGGCTTCAACGGCACCACGCCTGACTACGTTTCCGCCGAACGTTCTGTCCAGCGCCATCAGCTCTTTCCGGATCGCTTTCGCGTCCGGCCGTCTCCGGGGGGGGCTGTACTGTTCGTGGGGGACGGTTTCAACAGGGCGGCCGAAATACTCCTCCACGATCCTCGTGGCGCCGGAGCCGACGTCCACCGCTACCTTCCACGTGCCGTCCTTCTGTTTCTTCCAGACCGAGAAGAAGAATCCGTAGCTGACCGTGGTATCTGGCTTCGACGCGTCCCTGTACCTCGAGGGCCCCATCGTGCATCCGAGGTCTCCCGAGGAGGCAACGTCGGCGAATACCGGTTCCCAGTAGAGCGTCCGGGCGAGGGGGTTGGCCGGGGGGGGAGAGTTTCGGGCGGTTTTCTTGTAGGGGTGCGGCTTCGGCGAGAGGGAAACGCCGTCATCTGCAAAGAACTTCATGAATGACGCCCGGATTCCTTCGCGGAGTGATGTGCCCGAAAACTCCCGCTCGGCTGCAACCAGTGTCTCGAGTGCCGGTGTGGGCGGCTTCTTCTGTTGGGCGCCGGGGACAAGGAGGAGAACCGCCAATGTGCAGGAAATCAGGGAACTCATAGCCGGGGCCTCATGTGTGGTGTGAGGTGGCACAATTGTCCAATGTACGACTTGTAATTTCCACCCGCCATAGTCATATTGATCTGACGAGCGACGCGGCGGGCGGGCAAAAATTGAAGAATGAAGGGAACCAGGGCGTTTTTCTGACCCTTTTGCCCGCCGTACGCATATCATAGGAAAGGTTAACGCTTCCGTCCACCACACCACACCCGGGAGGGGCAAGGTAATGCCGATTTACGACTATCAGTGCGGAGAATGCGGGAAGACGTATGACGTGTTTCACAAGGTGCGCGAAGTCGAGGAGGACATCGTCTGCCCGTCGTGCAGCTCCAGGAAGCACGTGCGGCTGATCTCCGCGCCGAGCGTCAGTGTCAAGGGGAGGGGCAGCGCTCTTCCCGACAACATTCCTCCCTGCGGCGACGCGTCGTGCTGCGGCGGGTCCTGCTCGATGAACTAGGCGCGGGACGTGTGCCGCATGAAGTACGGATTCACGCGCACAGTGCCGCTCCCCTTCGACCGTGCGGTCGAGCGGGTCACCGATGAGCTGAAGAAACAGGGCTTCGGCGTTCTGACCACGATCGACGTGAAGGCCACGCTGAAACAGAAGCTGGACGTCGAATTCCCCCGGTACGTCATCCTTGGCGCCTGCAATCCCCCCCTTGCGCACAGGGCCCTCCAGGCCGAACCAAACATCGGCCTCCTTCTCCCCTGCAACGTCATTGTCTATGAACAAGAGGAAAAAACCGTCGTAGGGGTATTCGATCCCATGATGATGGTTCCCCTTGTCGACACCCCCTCCCTGGAGCCGGTCGCCCGGGAGGTCAGGCAGAAACTGGAGTCAGCCCTCGCCGCAGTTTGACTTTGAAACCTCTCCGGACTATATTCGTATAGACGAATATAGTCCGGAGCCTCTTCCATGAAGTCGTTCGCCGCGGTATTCAAGGCCCTCTCAGACGAGTCCCGCCTGCGCATCATCAGCCTGCTGTTCTTTTCAGGGGAACTCTGCGTGTGCGACATCGAGGAAGTGATGGGCTGCACGCAGACAAAAGTCTCGCGTCACCTGGCCTACCTGAGGAAGGCGGGCCTCGTGGACGACAGGCGCCAGGGGCTCTGGATGCTCTATTCGATCGCCAGCCCACCCACCGGGGAGCAGAAGAAAACGCTCGACTTTCTCGCCAGCGTTCTCCGCTCGAACGAGGTCGCCCGGAGGGACGCCGAGCGGCTTGCGGGCAGGATCCGGAAAGGCTGCTGCGCGACGTACGCCGTCCTGAAACCGGGAGCGCGGCCGGCCGCATTTGAACTCACCAGTCGCTGAGGGAGACGACAATGTCTGATACAGACATCAAGACCGCTGTCAAAGAGAAATACGGAGAGATCGCGACAAAGTCCGGCTCGTGCTGCGGCCCCGCATGCGGGTGCGGCACGGACACGGGCGTCTCCGCCACGATCATTTCGAACGGCCTCTACGAAGGAGAAGACACGGAGCTCCGCTCGAACGCCGACCTGGGACTCGGGTGCGGCACGCCGACCGCGTTCGCGGACATGGAGCAGGGAATGACCGTGCTCGACCTCGGCTCCGGCGCGGGAATCGACGTCTTTCTGGCCGCAAGGAAGGTGGGGCCGGCCGGGAGGGCAATCGGCGTCGATATGACGGAGGCGATGATCCGGCGGGCCGAGGAAAACAAGACAAAACTGAACGCGGCGAACACCGAATTCCGGCTCGGGGAGATCGAGAACCTCCCGGTTGCCGCGGGGACTGTGGACAGGATACTGAGCAACTGCGTCATCAACCTCGTCCCCGACAAGCGGCGCGCGTTTGCCGAAATGTACCGCGTCCTGAAGCCGGGGGGGAAATTCACGGTGTCGGACATCGTTTCGCGGGGTGAGATGCCGGACAGCGTGCGCAAGGACATGTCGGAGTGGGCAGGCTGCGTCGCCGGCGCGGTCGACCGTGAAGCCTACCTGGACATCGCGCGGCAGGCAGGTTTCCGGGACGTCACTGTGGTCTCGGAAAGGGAGTACACGCTCCACCCGTCCCTCGCCTTCGGACTGCAGAGCATCACTGTGAGCGGAACGAAATGAGGGTGCTCGTTCTCTGTACCGGGAATTCGTGCAGGAGCCAGATGGCGGCCGGCGTCCTTGCTTCGCTCGACAGGCGCATCGACGTGCATTCGGCCGGCACATATCCTGCCTCGCGCGTACAGCCGCTCGCGGTCGAGGTCATGAAAGAAATCGGCGTGGACATCTCCGCCGCGTTTCCCAAGAACGTCTCGCTCTACCTGGGTGAGGCGTTCGATTGCGTGATTACGGTCTGCGACGACGCCAGAGAGACGTGCCCGGTCTTCACCGGGCGCGTCGGGCGGAGGATACACATGGGATTCGAAGATCCGTCGTTTACCGTGGGAGGCCGTGAGCGGAAAATCGCGGCATTCAGGCGCGTGCGCGACCTCATCCGGGTGGAGTTCGAGCGATTCTACCGGACGGAGATCCTTCCACGCCTCACATAGCATCACACCGTCATGCCGTCAGCCCGCAAGAGACTCTCGTTTCTCGACAGATTCCTGACACTGTGGATATTCCTGGCGATGGCGGCCGGGGTCCTGTGGGGATACCTGTTTCCCGGCATTGCATCGTTCTGGGGAACGTTCAGTTCAGGAACGACCAATATCCCGATCGCGGCCGGGCTGATCCTGATGATGTATCCTCCCCTCGCAAAAGTGAGGTACGAAGAGCTGGGCGACGTCTTCAGAAACGTGAAGATTCTCGGCCTCTCGCTGATCCAGAACTGGGTGATCGGACCCGTCCTGATGTTCCTGCTCGCGGTCGTGCTTCTTCCCGACCATCCGGGGTACATGGCAGGCCTGGTGCTGATGGGGCTCGCGAGATGCATCGCCATGGTGATCGTCTGGAACGATCTTGCCGGAGGCGACGCGGAGTATGCAGCCGGGCTGGTGGCGTTCAACTCGATTTTCCAGGTGCTCTTCTTCTCGGTCTACGCTTACGTTTTTCTGACCGTCGTTCCCGGCTGGCTCGGTCTCCAGTCGTTCAACGTGGACATCACGATCGGACAGATCGCCCGGAGCGTCTTCCTGTATCTGGGTGTCCCCTTTATCGCGGGCATTCTCTCACGGTTTTCGCTCATCCGGTGGAAGGGCGAAGACTGGTACACGCGCGTGTTCATCCCGAAGGTCAGCCCCGTGACGCTCATCGCGCTCCTCTTCACGATACTTGTCATGTTTTCACTGAAGGGGGATTACATCGTCCGCATCCCCCTCGATGTCCTGCGGATCGCCCTGCCGCTCACGCTCTATTTTGTGATCATGTTTTTCGTGTCATTCTACCTCTCGCGCAGACTGGGCGCCGACTACCCGAAGACGGCGACGCTTTCGTTCACCGCCGCCAGCAACAACTTCGAGCTTGCGATCGCCGTCGCGGTCGCCGTGTTCGGCATCAATTCCGCCGAAGCGTTCGCCACTGTCATCGGGCCTCTCGTCGAAGTCCCCGTGCTCATCACGCTGGTCAACGTGGCGATTTTTTTCGAGGGGAAGTACTTCCCTGCCGCCCGGCAGATTGCTTCGCTTCGCTCGCAATGACAGGAGCGGTCCGCTCGCAATGACGGGCTCCTGTCATTGCGAGGAGCGCTTCTCAGCGACGAAGCAATCTCTGTCATTGCGAGCGCCTTGTGCGAAGCAATCCATGTTTTTGTCATTGCACCGCACACCCGAAATGAGTAAGATAGGGGACTTTCCGTGACACAAGAGCGGAGTTCCCATGCCGACCGAGTTCCCCCGGACGCTGCGCAACGGCGTCATCGCCACCGCTGTCATTGTTATCCTCGTCTATGCATTCACGCGCCTCCCCTGGGGGGGCCAGTCCACGTCCGCGCAGGAGGCGGAGCCCGCAGCCTACGGCGGAGCGGACAAGTGCGCCTCATGCCACAAACGGGTCTCGCCCGACATCGTCCTGCAGTACTCCCACAGCTCGATGGCCCGTGCAGGCGTCTCCTGCCTGGACTGCCACGGCGTCGAGAAAACGAATCCCCTCGGGAAGGACCACGAGGGTTTTTTCATTACGGCAACGCCCACGCCCGCACGCTGCGCGAAATGTCACCCGAACGAGACAACCCAGTATGAAATGAGCAGGCATGGCGGACCGGCCTGGGCGGCGCTCTCGGGCCTTGACGATTTCACGCCGGAGCAGCGGAAAGTGGTCGAGGCGATACCGGAGGCGAACCGTGGCGCCAACGGGATCCTGACCGCGACCCGGAACTCCCTCTTCGACATCGAGGGTCCGATGGTGACCCCGATGGCCTGCCAGAGCTGCCACGCGATCGGCCGGCCGAACAGGGACGGCAGCATCGGCAACTGCAACAAGTGCCACCTGCGGCACGAGTTCTCGCTGGCGCAGGCGCGCAAGCCGGAGGTCTGCGGGCAGTGCCATCTCGGACCCGACCACCCGCAGGACGAGATCTACAACGAGTCGGCCCACGGCGTCATGTATCACACGGGCGGGGAGAAGTGGAACTGGGATCAGAAGCCGGGACGCCTGACCGTATCCGACATGCCTGCACCCACGTGCGCGACGTGCCACTTCAGCGGGTTCGGCACCGAAGGGACGACGCACGACGCGGGGCGGCGGCTCTCGAAGTTTCTCTTTGCGGCGGAGACCACCGACAGGCCGAACGCTGTTGAAGGGCGCGCGGCGATGAAGGCGGTCTGCGTCTCCTGCCACACGCAGCCGTTTGTGGACAGGCAGTACGCCAGCGCCGACAGCGTGACGTCACTCGTCAATCTGAAAGTCCGGGAGGCGAAGGGGATCGTCGAGGGTCTCGTGAGAGACGGCGTGATCACCGCTCAGCCGTTCGCAACGAAGATCAGCTACGACGCGTTCGACCTGTGGCACTACTACGGGAGGACGGCCAAATTCGGTGCGTACATGCAGGGACCTGACTACGTGCAGTGGCACGGCATCTACCCGCTCCTGAAGCAGCTCAATGCCGTGCAGGAGGACGCGCAGGCCCTCAGGGAACACCACGGGAGGAGGAAATAGCCATGGACAAGGTATCCGTCTTCCGGCTCGCGGATGTCCGCCTTCCGATGGAGAAAAACAGGTTTCTCCTCCTCTTTGCGGGGATCAACTTCGTTTCAACCGGTCTCGACGTCGCGCTTGCCCATTCGATCAATGCGTTCGTGCCCGTGTACGAGCTCATCCCGGTGTACATTGCCCCCCTGTGCGCGCTTTCCTGCTTCCTTCTCTCCTTCCAGACGAGACCGCGCGGGTGGCTGTCGCTCGCACACATCGCGCTGATGGCGCTCGGCCTGGCTGTGGGGGTGCTCGGGACAGCATTTCACGGAAACGCAGTGCTCAACCCGGGGGGGCACCTCACGTGGGCATGGGTGGTGTTCGGGTCGCCGATCCTCGCGCCTCTCGCATTCTGCGGCATATCGCTGATCGGGCTTTACGCGGCGACGAGCGAGGTGGAGGGACAGAGCGGCGTGCTGGACGTGCCGGGCCTCGGCACGTTCCGCGCGCCGATTTCCCGGGAGAGGCATTTCATCTGGCTGGTGGGACTGGGGTTCGCGGGGAGCGCGCTCACCTCGCTGATCGATCATGCGCAGTACGGCTACACCGCCTACAAGCTGATCGCAATTATCTTCGGTCTGTTTGCCACGACGGTCGTCATCACGATCGCCGTCTCGAAGGCATGGTCGCGGGCCGACGAGCTGATCTACTTCTGGACGATGATCGCCGCAATCGTTGTGGGAGTGCTGGGGTTCGGGTTCCACCTCTCCGCCGACCTCGCCGGAACAGGACAGCTCAGCCTCGAGCGGATCCTCGCATTCGCCCCGGTATTCGCCCCGCTCCTCTTCAGCGACCTTGGTGTGCTCGGGCTTCTGGTCGTGGCAGAACCCCGGCGGACCGGGGCGCAGCAACAGGTGTTCTCGGAGGCACACAGGACCTGACGGGTCGGCCCGGGAGAGAACGGCTAGTGCGGCCTCCGGAACCCCGGGCCGCGTATGATCCGCCCCGGCATCGCGCCCGTGTGGCGACCGTCCTTGAGAACCTGGACGCCGTTCACGAAGACGTCCACGACCCCTTCGGCGTACTGGTGCGGGCGGGCATATGTCGCCCGGTCTTTCACGAGCGCAGGATTGAACACGACCAGGTCCGCGTACCAGCCGGGGCGGATGTACCCCCGTTTTACGAGCTTCAGGTTCTTCGCGGGAAGCGACGTGAGCCTCCGGACCGCCTCCTGGAGCGTGATCACGTGTTCCTCACGCACGTACTTCCCGAGCAGGCGCGCGACGTTCCCGTAGGCGCGGGGATGAGGATTTGACCTGAGAAATACCCCTTCAGGCGCCTGGGAGGCTTCATCGGAGCCGAACGACACCCAGGGGCGCCGGATTTCTTTTCTGACGTTCTCCTCCGACATCAGGAAGTAGATGGTTCCCACCCTCGTGCTGTCCTCGATCACGAGGTCCATCATCGTTTCCACGGGTGAAGTCCCCCGCATCGCGGCAGCCTCTGCCAGCGTCTTCCCCGTGAGGGGCTTCAACTTCGGATTCTTGAACGCGACCAGGAGCACGTTGTCGGGGGAACCCGCTTCCAGGTAGTAGCTCTCCCATGAATCCGACTGCGTCGTCATTTCCCGCTTCAGCCGTTCCCGGACAGCGGGATCCTTCAGCCGCGCCGCCCACGCGCCGTATCCGCCTTCCTGCACCCAGGGGGGCATCGCGCCGTCGAGGCCCGTCGCAGCTGCGGTGTACGTGTAGATATCCGCAGTGATATCGATCCCCGCTCCGCGCGCGCTGTCAACGAGACCCAGCACCGGCCCGAGGATCGGCCAGGAGTCCCTGCCGCTCGCTTTGAGGTGGTAAATCTCCACTCCCACCCGCGCTTCGCGGGCGACGTCGATCATCTCCCGCACGGCATCGGGAAGGTGCTTCCCTTCGCTCCTGATGTGCGCTGTCAACCGGCCGCCGTATTCCCCGGCCACCGCGGCCATGGCCGTCAATTCGCCCGTCGAGATGTAGACATCCGGCACATAGAGAAGAGCTGTCGTAAGCCCCAGCGCCCCTTCCTCCATCCCCCGCCTGACGAGCGCCTTCTCCAGCTCGAGCTCCTCTCCTGTCGGCGGCCGCGCCGCGTAGTGAAGAACGTTCGCACGCACGGTGCCGGCCCCGATGAACGAAGCGACGTTCGGCGTGATGCCGCGTGACGCCAGCCTGTCGAGATATTCCCCCAGCGTCGTCCAGTCGACCGGGTAGCGGATATCCGACTGCATCGCCAGGGCTTCACGCCTGAGCGTATCGGTCAGGGGTCCCATGGAGAACTCGCCGAACACCTCGAGCGTCACCCCCTGGCGGATATCGCTCTCCGAACGGCCGTCGGCGATCAGCGATTCCTCCGCATGGCTCAGCATGTTGATGAAGCCGGGCGCAACCGCCAGACCCCGGACGTCCACCTCCCTTTTTCCCCGCAGCGCTGCGGAGGGTCCGACGTACGCGATCGTATCGGCGTTGATGGCGATGTCGCCCCGCCGGGACGCCGTCCCGCTCCCGTCGTAGATCACAGCGTTGCGGATGACGATGTCGTACCCGCTCTCCTGCGCAGACGCCCGCCCGAGGGAGAGCGCACAAACGACGAGAGCAGCGGAGAATCGGTTCATGCAGGCTCCCGGTCAGTTCTGCGCGACCGCCGACCGGGGCAGCAGGTCGAATGTCACGGCGACCTGCGCGTCAGGGCCCACGGTCACCTGGCGGACGTCGGTGTACGGAGGCTCGACCACAGGGGGCGTGCCGGGACCTCCGGACGAATTGCGCACGGCAATCCCCTCGTGCCACATGCGAACGGTATATGTCCCGGGGGGCACACCGTCGAGCCGGAATTTTCCTTCTTCGTCGGTGACCGTGCAGTACGGTGTCGCAGCCCGAACGATGTATGCGTTCATCCACGGATGACCGGCGTCGCAGGTGGTCATCATGGACTGCACCCCGGCGATGTCCGCGGTGCGGACGCGGGAATGAAAGTTCCGCACAGGCTGCGCGATGTTGAACACCGAGCGGAGACCCGCGTTCATGTCGTACGTATGCACATTGTGGAGGATGGGATCCTCGTTGACAATCTCCAGCTCATCCCCCGGTTTGAGTATGAGAACATGCGGCAGGTACTGGCAGTTCTTCTGCTGCAGTGTGGCCGTCCCCGCAGGCGGGCACTTTTTCCCCTGCGCGATCCCGTCAATCCAGACAACCGCGTACCTGACGCCGTTCCCTCTCCCCGTGACGAGCCGGGGGGAGGGCTTCCGCTTTCCGCACACCGCTTCATCCTTTGTGATCCGGTCCACCACGGTCGCGGGCGGCGCCGCCGCGAGCCGGACGAATCCCGCAATCGTCCCGCCGTGCGCCACTCCGGTTTCCCTGTACCGCACCTGCGCGAAGGCGCCACTGCCCCAGGCAACAAGCACGGCGGACGCAAGAATCAGATGCTCACGCGCTCTCATCTCGGAAGCCCTCCTTCCCGGAATTGTCAGTGTCCCCCTGCGGGCGGCGCGGCCGGCGGGATGGGATCATGCACGGCGTTCTTGACCGGCGGAAGCGACCGGAGATAGGCAAACATCGCCTTGAGGTCGCCGTCCGTGGCCTTGCCGATCATCTCCCAGGGCATCGGGGGCAGAATCGGCCGCCCTTCGCCCATATCCTTCCCGGTCCTGAGCGCCTTGATGAACATCGCCTCGGTCCAGCTTCCGAGCCCCGTCTCCTTGTCGGGCGTGAGGTTCCGCGCGATGCTCACACCCCATGGGCCGGCCCAGATAGTCAGATCCATCGAGGTGATCGCACCCCACTTCCCCGGGCCGAGCACGCCGTCCGGGATCGCCGGGATCGGCTGCCCCGCAGGCGAGCCCGACAGGAGCTTTGACTCGTCCACTGCGGGTCCCCGGGGCGTCATGACCTTCGGGGAGTGACAGTCGTTGCATCCGCCGAGCGTCACGAGATACTTCCCCCGCTCGATGAGCGCAGCGATCTTCGGATCCCGCTTCTGCGCCGAAGAGGTCGCCGCAACGGAAACGCACAGCAATACTGCAGCCAGCATCGTGTTGCTCTTCATTGTGCCTCCTGTTGTTGGGGTGTATGGGAATTCCTCCCTCCTGACCCTCCCCACGGAATTTTCCCTGAGGACGCAATGCGCCCAATGCGCGGATGTGCGCGGTGCGGGTAACTGCGGAAGAGATTGCGGTAACCGGTGGAAGGAACTGTGGATTCGAGGCGGTAAGATGCTGCGCGGAATGAGGCCGGGCACAGGCAGGGGGCCTGTGCCGGACGGCGACAACGACGACTGATCGAAATGCTCATTCCGGAGAATAGACAATGGTTGAGACGCCCCGTCCCCGGCAGGAGACGGGATTCATTCGACAATCGCCAAATCAAAGAACAGAAGATCAGAGGCCTGACACGATACGGAGCGTGACGGTTATTGTCAATACCGTCGTGCAAAAATAGGTCCGCGAGGCGGTCCCTTTGTTCCTTCAGAGCGGCTTCGGTGGCTCGACACGCCCGCGGGTCGGGTCTCCCGGAGGAAGAGGTACTTTATCGCCGAAAGCCTGAAGTCTTCTGACAAAATCTGCGAAGCAATCTTCTGTCATTGCCCCCGCGGGGGGGATGTATCCCTGTACTCGTTCGAGGTCACGTTTCTCGGGAGCAACCCGCCCGCGTTAGCCGTCTTCCAGCCGGCGTAGTACACAACCTGGCCGATCTTCACGATCCGGTCGAAGAGGATCTTGTCTACCGTGTCCGTCGGCCGGTGATAATCGGCGTGGACGCCGGTGAAGAAAAAGGCAATGGGGACGCCGTGGCGTGCGAAGTTGTAGTGATCGCTCCGCCGGTAGAACTGGTTGGGATCGCGATCGTTGTCGTACGTGTAATCCAACCCGATGTTGTTGGACTCGCGGTCCGCCGCCTGCACGATGCTGTCAAGTTCGGTGCTGATCTTGTCGGAGCCGATCAGGTAGGTATAGGGCCCGCTGCCGCGGGCCTGGTGGGCGGAATCCATCCTGCCGATCATGTCGGTGTTGAAATCCGCGACTGTGCGCTCGAGCGGCACCGCGGGATGGGACGTGTAGTACTCGGAGCCGAGAAGGCCCTTCTCCTCACCCGAGACGGCCAGAAACAGGAGGCTGCAGCGCGGCTTCATGGGGTTCTGCGCGAATGCGTGTGCCAGCTCGATCACCATGGAGGTGCCGGAGCCATTGTCATCAGCCCCGTGATAAATCGCCCCGCCGGCGCCGACCCCGAGGTGATCGAAGTGCGCGGAAAAGACCACGACGTCGTTTTTCAGAACGGGATCACTCCCCTCGATCATGCCCACCACGTTTTCCGCGCGGCGCTCTTCCGTCGCCGTCCTCTCAGTGATGGTGACGGTGACCGGGTCGAGGTTCATCGGCCGGAAGATGGAATCCTCCGCGGCCATCCTGCGGGCCTCGCGGAGTGTTACACCGGAAGACTTCAGGATAGCCTCCCCCACAGCGGGAGAAATGAAAAAGGTGAGACCGCCTGACCGGGAGGGCGTGGAGGATTCCCCTTTCAGAACCATGCGGCCCCTCCCGACGCCGGCTGAAGCCATCTGCTCGATCACACGCGGAAATGACACAGCCCCGGTGTCGTCCGCCAGGATCAGCGTGGCCAGCGCCCCGCGATCGTGCCGCCCGAATCCGATCAGCCGCCTGAGCGCAGAACCCTCCGGAGCCGCCCCCTGGCGCGATCCGGCAAACAGGAGGACCACCGTTCCCGCCGGCACAGGTTCTCCCTCCGGCGGCCGGTTATCCATGTACCCGACGCAAACAACGTTGCCGGAGACCGTGGTATCCCGGGCGCCGAAGGCAATCACGCCCTTGCCCCACGTGAACCTCGATTGTTCGAAACCGTTTGTAACGGTGATGGCGGATGAATCGTCGGGGCGGAGAATTTCCACGCCGTAGTGCTGGAGGTAGGACCCGCTGTCCCCCATCGGCCGAAGGCCGAACGAGCGGAACTGCCCGGCGATATACGCCGCGGCAAGTTTCTCCCCCGGGTATGATGTCTCCCTCCCCTGCAACGCGTCCGACGCGAGGTAGGACAGGTACGTCTTCACGTCCGCCGCGTTAATCGATCCGAAACCGATCCTCGCCTCCGGGTCCACGCCCGTCACCTGTGCGGCGGCACACGCGACCGGGAGGATGAACATTGCTCCCCACTTCATACACTTCCCTCCGGGTGTTTCTCTCTCAGCTGTCAGTATGGACCGCTTGTGGCGTCAGAGACGCCACTCGCGATGACAGAACATATCGAAAGGAGGAACGGGTTGCAAGGTCTTTCTAGGCAAGCCGCGCAAAGCGGCGGTTGGAATCGGGGAAGTCAACGCCCATGGAGAACCAGGTCAACGCACCGAACAGGATCCCGGCGCCAATCGTGAGCCATCCAAAACTCAACAGGCCGGGCGCAGGGTCGGACGGAATGCACGTCACGACCGCCCCTCCCGCAATCGTTGCAGCGCCGATCCACTGGTACAGGCGGAGACCAGCGATGAGCCGCGTCTGGGGCTCGCCGCGGTATGCCTCCTCCACGAAGCGGCCGAGGCCCGTCATGATGAGGTAGAGCGCCCCGATGACCGAGAGGGGGGCATGACCGAACCAGAGACGTGTCAGCAGAACCGCGATCACGACGTTCCAGAGGATCGAGTAGAGCGGCGTGGGATGCACCGGAACGCCTCCCAGGTCGGACAGGCGCGTGACGCGGCTCCTCGGATGACGGTAGACGATGCCTATCGGGGGAGGGGCAGGGCTCCCGTGACAGCACCCCTGCACCAGGCACCTCAGGCGTCCGAATGACTGCACCCATGGACCTGACACGCTGTATGCCGCGAGCAGCAGCCAGGGGTCCGTGCCGAACAGCGGCAATGACAGGAGAGATCCGATGATCACACCGACAACACCGCCGTAGTATCCGTAGGGACGGAGAAGGCTCGGCGACCCTTCAACCACCTGCGCCCAGATGCCGGAGACGACGAGCGCGGAGCAGGCGACAAACAGAAACGCGGCCGCGTGTTCCGCACCCACGAGGAGACCCACGATCACCACCGCAATCAGCGAACCCATTCCCGCGTACATGCCATGATTGATCACACGGAGCGATCCGAAGTGCCACTCTTTCCACGAATTCGCGATGCGCTCGGCAGTGCGCCGGAGGAACTCCCAGATGGCTGAGATATTGCTCACGGCAACGTAGAGGAGGATCCCCCCCGCGACGTCGACGAGCGAGTGCATCCCGGTCGCGACGCAGCTCGCGGACACGAGCGCCGCGATCGTCCACCAGGCGTATTTCCAGCGCGGCATCCCGGCCGCCAGCAGCCGGGCGGCCAGCAGCGCCCAGAAGACATGGTACGAGGGGAACGAATTGGCGGGCGTGTCCAGCGCCCGCTCAAGTCCGAGGAGGTCACCCGCGGGGCCGGAAGCGACAAACTCGCGCGGCGGCGCAATCAGCGGGATGCACGAGAACAGCAAAGGCATCAGGACCGTCGCCAGGCCTCCCTGCAGCGCAAATGCACGCAGCGTTCTTCTGTCCGGCGCAGCAAGCGGCGCCAGCAGGACAAGGAGGTATGTGCTCGCGTAGAACACCTCCGCCCACTCCACCACCGGGAGACGATACTCGAACGGAAGGTACGACCGGGCGGCATCCGGTGCGACGCCAAGCAGCGCGGTGGCCTTGTACAGTACGGCCCAGGGAACAAGGACGAGTATGTAGACCGACAGCCGGTCCCGCAGTGAGGGGCGGAGCTCGTCGCGCGGCGGCAGCCTCAGGTACGCGCCGGCATGAATGTCCCCGAACCGCTGGCGGAGATCGATCCGCTCGTAGCCCAGGACAAGCGCGACGCACCCGAGCGCGACCACGGGTGTGACGAGCCAGAGTCCCGCCGGCGAGCCGGACATGAGAGCGAACCCCGCGCACGCCAGTGTGAACCCCACGTAGATCGGGTGCGGGAGAAGTGCGTACGCGCCGCGGGTCACATAGTTTTCCGGCGGATACGGGTTCATCGGGAGTCCGTCTCCGTAACGGAGCAGCGAGAGCATCCCCCATCCCATGAACAGGACCCCCGCCGCGGCAAGGAGCACGCCGACGGGTTCCGCCTGCACCACCGGAAGCACGATAGTGCGTTCTGCAAATGTCCCCCAGGCAATGAGCCCCGCGGGGAGCAGGAACACGAACAGCGTTCCATACAGGAACGGGCCGATATGCGAACGGATGAGTTTCATGGCGTGTCCCGGATGAATTGTCGGTGCGGCAGCGTCTAGAGACGGACGCATTCGTCGATCATCGCCAGATCGTCTATCCTCTCTTCGCCGGCGGGAACGACAAGCGAGAGATCGGCGCGCGAAAGATATTTCGTGCCCCGGGGATCGCGCGTGAACGCGCGGATGAGCCTCCGGAACAGCGGTGACCGGACGTCCTGCTGGTCGATGAAGCCCGAATCCTGGACCGGCCGCACCCGGTGCACGCGGGCGTTCACGCGGCCTCCGCCCGCCGTCCCGGTGATCACGTAGTCGCCCGCCGCGGCCGCGCCGCCGGACGACCCCCCGCCGGCCGGGTCGGGTGCGAATGTAAGCTCGCCGGAGAGTACGCCCGCACCGTTCTGCATGTAGAAACGGGAGCAGACGCTCTCCCCTGTGCGGGAGTGGGCGTGGACGTACGTGAGATCGAGCAGGGGATGGTGCGCGCGCCCCCAGTACAGCATCCGCGCGGGGACGAAGGGGGGAAGGCACGTGGATTCAAGAGTGTCGGCGTATCCGAACGCCCCGCGGGGTTCCACGACCGTGCCCCCGAGCGTGATCGTGCCGCTGACCGTGTACCTGAGCGCGACAGGCATCCAGACGATCCTGCTCTTCCGGCCGGCGGGGATCTCCACGGGCGCCCCCGTCCCGCCGCTCCCCTGAGCGAACGTGAGGTTCACCGTGAAGTCGTCGCGCACCAGGAACAGCGTGCACCCCCGGTCCCCGACGCGGATCTCTCCGCAGGGAAGCGCGAGCGCGCAGTCCGTCATGCCCCGGCCGGACTCGCGGTGGCCGGCGAGCAAGCACGAGCGCGAGACTGGGGAGGCGCCGGGAGCGGCAACATGCACCGTGAGCGAGCGCATCGTCCTTCCCGCGAGTGTGATGTACGCGAAGTAGACGTAGGCGTATTCGCCGTCCGGCGTCAGATAGTCAAAGTACCATTTCCTGAGGAGGAACATCAAGTCGCCTCCAGGTGCGCGTGGATCACGCGGGAAAGCTCTGCGTCCCCGTGAATGTCGTCGTCCGCCCCCGGGGGGCTCATGTGATCCGCGAGGCACACGGGCGCCAGGCGGCCGCCCCGCACGGTTGCATCGGGGCAATGATAGCAGATCTCCACGCAGCCGCGCTCCGCGTTGAAGTCGGGCACCGACTGAACGACGATGGAATGGAAGCGGACATCGCCCAGGGCTCCCGGGCGCGGGAGGAGCCGGAGGAAGCTGCGAAGGCGGGACAGGTGCATCGATGATTCGAGCAGGGCTGTCGCCGCGAACAGCGCGCCCGAGACGGAGAGTCCCGCCGTGGCGGCAAACATGTTCCGCCCCGCGAACACGCGGTAGACGCGCCGCATCAGCCTGACAAAGGCCGGGGAGAGGGGGACGGTCTCCCCCGTCGCTGCATTGATGTAGTACATGTACACCAGCCACCGGACGTCCTCGTCGTCCAGGCTCGACGGGATGTACGACGAGGCCTCGACGGACAACCCCCGGCGTATCTCCGCATCGACATCCGCCATGTCCGGGCGCCCGAACGCGGGAGGGACAGGCAGCGCCATCTCGCGCCCCGGCCGGGCAAGCGTCGCCAGCATCCCGTCAAAATGCCGCAGTGTTGCGTAGCGGCGCATCAGGCCGGGAATTCCTGCGATATTATCACGGTAGAGCGTCGAGGAGATCGCGAAAAACACGCCGCGCCGCTCGAACTTGTCAAACAGCGTGGAGCACATCAGATCCATCTCCTCCCGGGAGATACCCTGGCCGGAGTCCACGTGCAGCACGATCCTGTCGATTCCCGCACTGACCAGCGCGTCGAGCAGGCGGTCCGACCCGTCGCGGAACAGCACGATGCCGTTGGTGAGAAGCTGACAGTAGACGTCCCGTTCCTTGACGAGCCGCACGACGGCGGGAAGATCCGGGTGGAGCGTGGGCTCACCGCCGAGTATGGAAACAGTCTCCAGCCTCCTGAGCCGGCACAGGCTGTCGAGCTCGGACCCGATCTGGTCGAGAGGCTTGACGATGTTCCGGGTCAGGTTGTAGCAGAGCGCGCAGTGCCGGTTACAGGTGTAATTCGTCTCGAGCACCGCATGCGGGACCTCCGCCGCCGGCGTCTTGAGCGGCCGCAGCGCCGGGCCGATCGCCAGCTGCATCCGCTTCATGGGTTCCTCCCGTCTTGTGCGGGCTCAATGTCGGTGGAATGTTGATGCGAATTGTCATAGAATTGTTAAAAGAGTGTCCCCTTGCCGCACACCCCCGGAGCCACCGCGCATGACCGGAACACAGGAAGCCCGCCTCTTCAATGAGCGCGTCACGATCGACGCGCGTACGCCGTACTTGATCTATCTCCCCGCGGACTACGGGAAGGACGATACGGCTTATCCGCTCCTCCTCTTTCTCCACGGAGCGGGGGAAAGGGGGGCCGACGTCGGGATCGTCAAGCGACACGGTCCACCCATGCTCGCGGCATCCGGCAGGGAGTTCCCCTTCATCCTCGTATCGCCGCAGTGCCCGGAAGACGAATATTGGTCCGTTCCCGTCGTGAAGGCGCTGCTTGACAGGGTGCTCGCCACGCACAGCGTCGACCGGTCCCGGATATACCTGACCGGGCTCAGCATGGGAGGCAACGCGACATGGAGGCTGGCGATGGCCTTCCCGGATCTCTTCGCGGCAATAGCGCCCGTCTGCGGCTGGGGGGACGCACAGAGAGTCGGCGTGCTGAAGTCCGTCCCCGTCTGGGCATTCCACGGGAAGAAAGATCCCGTCATTGTTGTTGAACGGGGGGAGAGCATCGTGAACGCGCTCTCCGCGGCAGGGGGCAACGTCAGGTTCACCGTCTATCCGGGAGCGGGACACGATTCATGGACCGAGACGTACGACAACCCGGCGCTCTATGCGTGGATGATGGGGCAGAGGAAAAGATAGATTGCCTCGCAGAAAGCGCTCGCAACGGCAAAATGCGCCGGATTGCTTCGCAGAAAGCGCTCGCAATGACAGAATAGCATGCGCTCGCAATGACAGAATAGCATGCGCTCGCAATGACAGGGGGGCGACCCTGTCATTGCGAGCCGCGCCTGTGGCGCCGCAGGCGCCATCTCAGGCGAAGCAATCGACGCTCTTCGTCGTTGCGAGCGAAGTCCGTCTTCCGGACCACGCCGCTTTTGGGCGTGGCAACCTGTCTTACTTCACCGGGTTCCCGTCGCTGTCGACGTAGTGGAGCTCGCCGAAGTTCAGGGCCCTGACCCCCGCCTCGATCTTCGCACGGTCGCCCACGATCACCCAGGTGAGGCTCTCGGGGCGGATGACAACCTTCGCCGCCGCCGTCAGGTCACCGACCGTCAGCGCGCGGACACGCGAGGGATACAGAGCAAAATAGTCGTCCGGGAGCCGGTACCGTATCAGCTCGCCGATCGACCCGGCAACCGCCCCCATCGTCTCCCAGGTACCGGGCAGCGTTAGCGTTTCGACGTCCTGCGCTTTCGCAAGCTCCGCCGGAGTGGCCGGACGGTCGGCGACGATCGCACGGAGCTCCTTCGACACCTCCGCCATTGATTCCTTCGTCTTGTCGGTCTGCACCGGCGCGTACGCAAGGAACGGCCGCTGCGCCTCCGCGCCGATCAGGACCGACCCCGCCCCATACGCCCAGTGCTTGTCCTCCCGCAGGTTCATGTTGAGCCGGGACGAGAACACGCCCCCCAGGACCGTATTCATGGTCTCCATGGCGATGTTTCCCGGATCCGACTTGGGAGGCGCCACCTCTCCCGCGATGACGACCGACTGGAGTGCGCCCGGCTTGTCGACGATGTACACGCGCGGCTTTGCCGGGAGAGCGACCGTGCTGATGTTCTTCTTCGGCACATCCCCCCGCTGCCAGCCGCCGAAGAGTTTCTCCAGCTTCGGCTTGATCGATTCCATCGACGTGGCGCCGACGATGACGAGCTCGGCGTTGTTGGGCTTGAACCAGTTCTCGTGGAACTTCACGAGATCGTCGCGGGTAATCTTCGATACCGACGCTTCGGTGCCCGAGCCGGTGAACTGTGTCGCGTACGCGTGCCCGGAGCCGTAGATGAGTGACGGAAGCACGCGCAGGGCCATCGGGAACGGGGAAACCTTCTCCTGCTGGATCCGCGCCAGGAGCTGCTTCTGCTGCCGGAGAAAATCCTCCTGGGGGAACGTGGGGTTGAGGATCACGTCGGCGAACAGATCGAGGGATGCGTCCAGATTCTCGGCCAGCGCGTTGAGCGACACGCGCGATCTGTCGAGGTCAGAGCCCGCCGAGAGATTTGCACCCAGGTTCGCCGCCTCATCGCTGATCTCTATGGCGTTCCGCCGTTTCGTCCCCTGGGTGAGCATCGCAGTTGCAAGGCCCGCCGTCCCCGGCACGGCAAACTGATCGGATGCGTAGCCGGCATCAACCAGCATCGTCAGCTGCACCACGGGAACGCTTTGCCGCTGCGCGAGGACCACTTTCAACCCGTTGGAAAGCGTTGCCCGCTCGAGTGCCGGGAACCTGGCCTCGGGTGGAGCGCCCGTCAACGGGAGCTTCGACCTGTCGGCGGTGTCGGACGAGGCTTTGTACTCCGGGAAAGGGAACACTTCCAGTGCGTAGAGTCCGTCGGAGAGCCATGCGCGCGCGGCGCGGAGGATGTCGTCCTTCGTTGCGCCAGCGATCCCTTCCATCAGGTGCTTGTACATTGCCGGGTTCCCCGCGTAGGCCTCGCCGCGCGCGAGCACGTCGCTCTTGCCGCCGAAGCCGCCGATCCGTTCCACCCCCCGGATGAATCCCGACCGGACGCGCGTCTTTGCGCGCTGCAACTCATCGTCCGTCGGTCCGTCCTTAAGGAAGCGTGCGACCTCTTCGTCCACTTCCTTTTCGACCCTCGCGAGGTCGCCCCCCGGCCGGGCCGTTGCTTCGATCGTGAACAGGCTGGCGATTTCCCGTTCGTCCAGCGACGCGTTCACGGTCGTGGCGATCTGATCGTCGTAGACGAGCCGCTTGTAGAGCCGCGAGCTCCGGCCGTCGCTCATGATGCTTGCCGCCAGCCGGAGATACTGTTCATCCGTCGATCCCCACTCCGGAACATTCCACACATCATAGATGCGCGCCTGGGGGACGCGGTCCTGCACCGTCTCGTGCCGCGTGCCCGTTCTCTTCGCAACCCAGGACCTCTGCTTCGCCACGGGCGGACCCGGCGGGACGTCGCCGAAATAGTGTTTTACCTTCTGCAGCGCCGAATCCGTCTGCACGTCTCCGGCGATCACCAGGATCGAATTGGCAGCGCCGTAGTACGTCTTGAACCACTCGTGCACGTCGTTCAGCGACGCGGCATTCAGGTCGTCCATGGACCCGATCACGGTCCAGGAGTACGGATGCCCCGCGGGAAACGCATTTTTCGCGATCAGCTCCTCCGTCACCGCGTACGGCTCGTTCTCCCCTTCCCGCTTCTCGTTCTGCACCACACCCCGCTGCGTGTCAAGCTTCTTCTGGTCCAGCACGCCGAGCAGGTGACCCATGCGGTCCGATTCCAGCCAGAGCGCGAGGTCGAACGCGGAGGTGGGGACGTTCTCGAAGTAGTTCGTCCGGTCCTCCTGCGTGGTGCCGTTCATGTCGGTCGCCCCGGCCTTTTCCATCGGACCGAAGAGCCCTTCGTTGAAGTGCTCGCTGCCGCTGAACATCAGGTGTTCGAACAGGTGGGCGAAGCCGGTTTTCCCCGGCTTCTCATTCTTGGAGCCGACGTGGTACCAGACGTTGACGGCGACAATCGGGGCCTTGTGGTCTTCGTGGATGATGACGGTGAGGCCGTTGTCGAGCACGAATTTCCTGTACGGGATATCGATGTCGCCGGCGGGCTTCTGAGCGAGCGCGACAGCGGCACACAGGACGAGCAGGAACTGCACTGCGGCTGTACGTAAACGCATGGCTGACTCCGAGAGGTTGGTGGATACGGCCGGCAGACCCGGCACCAGAGGTACGTGCCGCCGCCGGCGAAGTTTCACGCGTGACTGGAAAAAGGCCTCAGGAACTGCACCACCCCGCCGCGGCAGATTGCCACGCCAAAGGGCGGCGTGGTCCAAAGAGCGGACTTCGTCGCTGGGAAGCGCTCCTCGCAATGACGTGGGCTCGGGACCTACCGCGCCACGCCGAGGTAGTTGCCGTACCCCACGACGATGGTGGAGAAGAGGAGCGTCGCCAGACCGAACGCGAGCTTGGTCCTGGTGGAGCGGCTGCTCCCCTTCCATTCTTTCAGGGCGATACCCCAGAGAGAGCTGAAGATGATGATGCTCGCCATGTGGATCGTCCAGCTGGAGAATTTGTAGTTCCCCATCTGCGTCTCCCCCATGGTGTAGAAGAAGAACTGCATGTACCAGACGATCCCGGCAAGCGCGCTGAAGAAATAGTTGTTGAGCATCGGGGCGCGGTCCGGACCGGAGGCCGCGGCGGCGCCCGGCGCCGGGTCGCCGTTTGCGGCAGGACGGATGTCTTTCCGGAAGTACTGGTACCCCGTCCGGTTACGGAAGTTCAGGATGACGCACCAGACAAAGTTGGTCGTGAAGCCGCCAAGCAGGACGACGCAGAGCTTCGGGAGCCCCGTCCAGAGCGTCGTCGTGCCGTGCTGGGCCGAAAGGACGGCGATCGGGGAGGCGGCATCCAGCCCGAATGCAAACGATGCGCTCATGATGCCCGAAAACGTGGCCACCAGGATCCCCTTGGTGAAGTTAAATTCCTTGATCGTCGCCCTTTTCTGTTCCTCGGTCATCTCCCGTTCCTTGCTCCGGCCGGCCAGGCCCGCGATTGCGATGCCCGCAAGGCAGACGAACACGCCGAGGAGGATCACCTGTCCCGACGGCGTCCCGAGCACTTTCGACGCGAACTCCCCGTGGAAGATCGGCGGGATCAGCGTCCCGAACGCGGCACAGTAGCCGAGGGCGACACCCATCCCGAGCGACATGCCCAGGTAGCGCATCGTGAGCCCGAATGTGAGACCGCCGAATCCCCACATCGCACCCCAGAAATATGCCCAAAGGATGCTGTCCATCGGCGCCTCGTGAAGCACGGCAAGGAGGCCGCTCGTGTTGATCGAGGCAAGCACCCACGGCGCGATGATCCAGCTGAAGAAGCCGCCGACGAGCCAGTAGACCTCCCACGCCCACTTCTTCACGCCCCGGTAGGGCACGTAGAAACTGCCGGAGGCAAGGCCGCCGAGCCAGTGAAAGACGACACCGAGAAACGGGTTGGAAACCATTGTCAGATCCCCTGGTGAACGACGCAGTGAATATACTCAAACAAGTTTGATTTTCGCACTCCCCTTCCATATTTTTCCGCCCGACATCACAGGGGCGCTATGACACCGTTGGAGGCACGCACGCGTGTCGGGCTGTTCGGCATCGGGCTCGACACATACTGGCACCAGTTCCCCGGCCTGCGGGAGAGGCTCGAAGGCTACCTGGCCCGCATCGAGCGCCGCATCGCCGGCGCGGAGGTCGTGCCGGCGGGCCTCGTCGACACAGTCGAGAAATCGGAGGCCGCGGCCGCGCTGTTCCGCACGCGCGACGTCCGCCTCGTATTCCTGGCCGTGACAACGTACGCACTTTCCTCGACCGTGCTTCCCGCCGTGCGGCGCCTCCCCGTCGTGGTGCTGAACCTGCAGCCCGAGCCCGCGATCGATTACGCCCGCTTCAACGCCCTCGGGGACAGGGGCGCGATGACCGGCGAGTGGCTTGCCTTCTGCCAGGCCTGCGCGGTCCCGGAGATTGCCAGCGTGTTCAACCGCGCGCGCATTCCGTTCCGCCAGGTAACGGGCACACTCGACGATCCGGAGGCGTGGAAGGAGATCCAGGACTGGGTCGATGCGGCAGGCGTCGCAGACGTCCTGGCTGGGACCCGACTGGGTATCCTCGGCCACTATTATAACGGAATGCTCGACGTCTACTCCGACCCCACGCAGCATGCCTCGTCGTTCGGTGTCCAGATCCAGCACCTGGAGATCGACGAGTTGAAGGTCGCCCGCCGGGCCGTGACGGACCGGGAGATCGCACTCAAGGAAGAGGAGTTCCGGAGCGCATTCGAGGTCACGGGGGACTGTGCCCCCGGGGAGATCACGCGCGCCGCACGCACCGCCTGCGCGCTTGACCGGATGGTCCGCGACAGGGGTCTCGGCGCGCTCGCCTACTACTACGAGGGGACGCCGGCAAGCGAAGAGGAGGACATCGTCACGTCGGTCATCGCCGGGAACTCGCTCCTCACCGCACGTCATGTCCCGGTCGCCGGGGAATGCGAGGTGAAGAACGCGATGGCGATGAAGATCATGGACGCCTTCGGCGCGGGGGGGTCGTTCAGCGAGTTCTATGCGATGGATTTCAACGAGCAGGTGATCCTTCTGGGGCACGACGGCCCCGGCCACCTGGCGATCGCGGAAGGGAAGCCGAAGCTGAAGCCGCTCGGCGTCTACCACGGCAAGCCGGGGAAGGGACTCTCGGTCGAAATGAACGTCAGGCACGGTCCCGTCACGCTTCTCTCCGTCGTCCAGAAGGCGGAGGGGACGCTGGCGCTCCTGGCGGCGGAGGGAGAGTCCGTTCCCGGTCCCATACTCGAGATCGGCAACACCAACAGCCGCTACAAATTCCCGCTCACCGTAAAGGAGTTCGTGGACGCCTGGAGCCGCCAGGGTCCCGCGCACCACTGCGCCATCGGGACCGGGCACGTCGCGTCACGGATCCGCAAGCTGGCGTCCCTGCTCGATCTGGAGTTTGTGCAGGTGTGCTAGCTCGATCTGTCATTGCGAGGAGCCCTTCTCAGCGACGAAGCAATCCCAGCGGGGATTGCTTCGTGGCGCCTTCGGTGGCGCCAAGGCGCCACCTTCGGCGCCACTCGCAATGACGTGCCTGCAACTATGAAGCCGTCTTCCTTCTCCCCCGCCACGCGGCGAGGAGCCAGAGGAGAACGCTTGCGACCCAGGCGTAGAACAACGCACGGCGAACGAAGTACGTGTGCGCCCCCTCGGTCGGGTACAGCGAATAGGCGAGCTGCGGCTTGAAGAGATACCTCTCGAGGTTGGCTTTCAGAAACGTCCTATCCTTCAGGAACCCGGTGTAGATATCCCGGACGTCTTCCACGTCGGGAGGACGACGGTACTTGAGAATCGATCCGACGGGGAATTCCTCCCTGACCGCGTTGTTGCAGAGCGGAAACGGCACGGTTTCCACGGTGTCCCTCCCGGCGATCCCCGGACGGCCTTCCCAGAGCCAGTCGATATACATGCGCGCGAACGCGCTGTCGAACGCGTTGTGCTGGTTGAGCTGGTAAAGCTCCGCCGTGTTCAACACCTGCCCTGCCCTGTCGGTGATGTAGATCTGGCTCTGTGAGAGGTCGACGTATGCCCACCGGCCCTGCTCGCGGACGAACGACTCGGCAAACGCATGACCGGAGTAGTCGATCGTGTTGTCCTGCGTATGTGCGTTGAAGACAAACCGGGTGGGGATGCCCGCGCGGTTTGCCCAGAACACCCACACGCGCGCGTGCTCCGTGCACCACCCCTTCCCCGTGCCGCTGACCAGCTCGTTGTAGAGAAGCCAGGGATTCTCCCACCGCTCGTCGTCCTTCGGCACTCCCCCGCAGCCCTTGAGCTTCGGCCGGAGATAGCGCGTGAGCTTCTCCATCCTCACGAACGTCGGATCGGTCTCGTGGATGCCCACCTCCTGGTGCACGATCCGGTCGGCCTCCGCCAGCGCTTCCGGGCCGACGTAGGCGTAATCATCCGCCCAGTCGGCTACGGCGAACTGCTCGAACTCCCCGCACGGTACCGTGGAGCGGACCACGTAAACGTCCGGCCGGGCAAGGCCCGAGGCACCGTAGAATTCGCGCGAGTAGAACCGGATCGTGATCTCCACGGGAAGGCACTCCCCTTCCGGGACGGGGAGGAGCCGGTACGTATGAAGCACGCTGAACGTCGTGTCGATCCGGAACGACGGGGTCATCCCCGACGCCTGCTGCTCATTCCCCCCGTCGGTCAGCACGCGCCACTCCCTGATGTCCTTCGCACACGCCAGCACAAGACGGATCCTGTTCCGGTCGTCGACCTCCCACCGCCGGATGGTGGGGACGTCCAGCGAGTAGTAGAGCGTCGCGTAGGAGGCGGGGAAGTACGACGACTCCCATTCCCGCGTGAAGAAAACGTACAGATTGATCGCGAACAGGAGCAGGACAAGCACGGCTCCCGCGTAAAATCCGAATTTCCGGTTCTTCATGTCATTCGCCTTTCACAGAGTCACAGTGCACAGCCCCGTCCTGCCGCCTCCCGCCGGCGGTCCCCCGGCGTCATTCCCCCCAGATCGTCGCCACGATGTCGCGCGCGCCTCCGTGGTCCCGGTGCTCGCAGAGGTAGATCCCCTGCCACGTGCCGAGGTTGAGCCGCCCGTCGGTCACGGGAATCGTGAGACCGGCCCCGAGGAGGGACGCCTTAATGTGCGCGGGCATGTCGTCGGGTCCCTCGGTGTCGTGCGTGTAGTACGGGGCGTCCTCGGGCGCGATCTCGTTCATGTGGCGCTCGAGGTCGGACCGGACGCTCGGGTCGGCGTTCTCGTTGATCGTGAGCGACGCCGACGTGTGCCTGATGAACAGGTGCAGCAGGCCCCGCCTGACCTGCGCAAGCTCGGGGAGCCGCGCGAGCACCTCGGAGGTCACCAGGTGAAACCCGCGCCTCCGCGCCGGAAGCGTAAATTCCTTCTGTATCCAGGCCACAGTCGTCTCCTCGCACCTCACCGCATCGGGGCGCCGTACTTCGTTGCGAACGTCGGGGCCGCCGCCGCCATCGCCAGGAACGTGTCGAGGGGAACGGTTGCGAACTCCGGCCCGAGCCGGTCCAGGATCCCCTTCACGCGCGCGATGTCGCTCCACTCCCTGACGTGCAGCAGGAGAAAATAGGGACGCGCGGGGTTGAGCGCGGCAAGCTCCCGGATGTCGGCCGCCGCCTCCGCGTCGTCGCGCTTCTCACTGAGATAGTAGTCGTACGAGACGAACGGCTTCCCGTCCCGGACCGCGAACGTGTGTGCCGGACGGTAGCCGTTGACAATCCCGAGCACGCCGGGCATCCCGCGGAAATACGCATCCACGATGTCCTCCGGCACATCGTCGTCCACGCCGTCGCTGGTCCAGTACGCCGCGTGGTCCATGATCTCGAACACGTTCAGGTCGAGCGTCTTCATCATGCCGTAGGCCGTGTCGATCACCGCGGGGAGCAGCCGCGGGGGAATCGCCTTCGGGTACATGTACCCCGGACCCGACAGCGAGCCGATGAAGTAATCGTTCGGCGTGGCCATGTCGTAGAAGTACTGGAGCATCGCCGGCGCGAGCCACGACCAGTTCATCGTCACCTCCCAGGCGTAGGGGATCTGCCCCCTCCCGGGTTTGGTCCAGGCGCCGAGGCCCAGGCAATCGGTCTGTATGCATGAGATGTAGACCTTCTTCCCCGGCGTGACGCGCTGGCCCGGCTTCACGTTGTGGTTGTTCCGGTAGCGGAACCCGGGGGAGAGCCCGATCTGATGATTGAAGCTCATGTTCGGGAGCGTGTGCAGCCCCTCCACGCGCAGCCCGTAGCCCGAAGCGAGCGTGACGTGCTGCGCCTCGAGGTCCTTCGCGTAAGAATGCCAGCCCATCACGATCGCCAGCGGCTTCAGGGAGGAAAAGACCTTCCGCGCGAACGCGTACTCGAGCGTGTCCTTCGGGTTCGTCGAGGCATCCGTGAAGAAGCATGCGTGGTGAATCCCGAAATCCGCGATGCCGGGCTTCATGACGCTGCCCCCCTCCCCGCCCATGTAGACAAGGTAGTCCCTGTTGCACGCCGGCCAGTACTTCGCGAAGGCCCATTCGTAGATCTGGACGTCCGTCATTCCCGCAAACTTCCCGCGGAGATCTTCAGTCATCCGGAGGCCGTGCCGCTCCGCGAGCGGGATAAGATCTTCCGTCACGACGATCGCGCGGTTGACTCCGGCGGCCGTGAACGCGACGATCAGCGATGTGCGGACGTGCGTGTCCCACACCACGTACCCCTTCGCGTAGCGCGCGAGCGTATCGAGCGCTTCCGCAGGCGTCCGGAGCCCGGTGAATACCATCCCGCGCGACGACTTGTAGTAGTCAAGGAGCGGATCGCAGAATGTGTAGTCCCACTTCGGCGGGTAGCGGAAATAGAGCCTCGGCGCCCCGATGTTGGCCACTCCCTGGAGTGAGATCAGCATCGCGCTGGAGGGAAGGGCGCCGGTGATCTCCCAGTTCTCCGGGAGCGACATGACGTAGTGTTCGGGCTGATCGGCCGGAGCCGCGCCGGCGGCGTGCCAGGCGAGGAGCAGCAGGACCGTGAGGCGTTTCATGGCCGGACCTCCTTCCGCTCGAAGACGAGCACGACGGGCGTCGGGCGGCTGGACCGGCGTTCCGTGAGTGTCAGCGTGTTCCCGCCGTCGCCCAGCACATATTCGCGCGTGGTCGTCACCGTCGTTTTCCCCTGCGATGTGACCACGGGCTGCACGGTCACCGTCCGGATGTCGCTCCCCTCCACCTGCCAGGAGCCGGAAACGGTCCTCTCGTCGCCGGCGCTCGACAGGACGCCCATCAACCAGTTGTCAGGCCACTCGACGGAGCAGACGACGGACCGGACAGCCTTCCCGCCGGGCACAAACCGAAACGTGTCCGCGTATGCCACCTGGCCGCGGTCCAGCCAGTTGTGTACGATCGACACCCGGTCGCCCCTGACGGAGATTGCGAGCCCCAGTGTGCGTCCCTTCCATGCCGCGATTTCGGTGCTCCGCGCAGGGACGCTTGTCCAGGTCCCGTCGATCGATGGTCCGTCCGGGAACCCTGAGAGACGGCACGGCAGAATGAGCAGGGTCAGCGCAACGGCACGCGCGATCATCGCGTCTCCTTCTGCGGCCGGACGAGGAATCGCTCTTTGAACGTCGGGTCCTTCCCGGCCATCGCCAGGAAGACGTCGAGCGGAACGACTTCAAATTCCGGCCCGAGCTTGTCCAGGATCCCCTTCACCCGCTTCACGTCGCTCGACTCGCGGATGTGCAGCAGCTCGAAATAGGGCCTGCGTGGATTAATCCGTGCCAGCTCCTGGAGGTCGGCAACCGCGTCCGCTTCCGGCCGCTCGGGGGACAGGTAGTAGTCGTACGACATGAACGGCCTTCCGTCCTTGACAGCGAACGTGTAGGACGGCGCGTACCCGTTGACGAACCCGATCGCTTCGGGCATCCCCTCGAAGTACATGTCGACAATGTCCTTCGGCAGATCGGAATTCCCCTCGACGGTCGCCCCCTCGGAATAGTCCATCGTTTCGAACACGTTGAGATCCAGCACCTTCATCTGCTCCCGGGAAATTGCAATGAGCTGCTTCAGGAGCTTCGGAGGGACGGCTTTCGGGTAGAGGTAGCCGGGACCCGAAAGGCAGCCGATGAGGAAGTCGTTCGGCGTGGCCATGCTGTAGAAGTACTCGGCCATCGCGGGCGCCATCCAGGTGTAGTTTGTCTCCGCTTCCCACGCATAAGGGATCTCGCCGCGGCCCGGCTTGAGCCATGCACCGAGGCCCATGCCGTCGGTCTGTATGCAGGTCACGTAGACCTTCTTGCCCGGGGTGGGGACATCGCCCGGCTTGAGATGGTGGTTATTCGTGTATCTGAACCCGGGCGACGCCGGTATCTGCGCGCTGAAGCTGAGGTTGGGGAGCGTGTGCAGACCGATCACCCGGTGGCCGAATGACGAGGTGAGGCGGACGAATTCCCGCTCCAGGTCCTTCCCGTACGAATGCCACCCCATGACGAGCGACATCGGCTTCATCTCCGACAGCAGCTTCGCGGCAAGCGCATACTCGGTGGTGTCGGTCACGCGGCAGGAGAGATCGCTGAAGAAGCACTTCTTGAATATCCCCCAGTCCGCCACCGCGGGCTTCATCACCGGTCCCGCATCGCCGCCCAGCCAGATGATGTACTCGCGGCTGCAGCGGTCCCAGTACTTCTCATACGCCCAGGTGTAGATCTTCGTGTCGTTCCACCCCGTGAACTTGCCGCGGAAATCCTCGACCGGCTTCAGTCCCGCACGCTCGACCACCGGGATCATGTCCTCGCTCACGACCACGGCGTCCTCAAGTCCCGCCACCGTGAACGCGACAGTAAGGGACGAGCGGACGTTCCTGTCCCACACCACGTAGCCTTTCACATACTTCCTGAGCGCCGCGATCGCCTCTTCGGCCCCGTGAAGCTCGCGGAAGCTGTAGTTGCGCTTGTCCCTGTAGAAGTCGTACACCGACTGGACGTACGTGAACGGCCAGTTTTCGGGATAGAGGATGTAGACGCGGGGACCGCTCCTGTTCACGATTCCCTGCAGGCTGATCATGAACGCCTGCACCGACAGTTTCCCCGCCACCTCCCAGTTGTCCTCGAGGCGGATGACGTACCCGTCGGCGGAGCCGGCCCGCTTCAGGAGGTACTTGACCGGCGGCCCGGACGTCCGCGTGGAACGGTTCACCTCGTAGACGAGCGTCGAGCCGTCCGGAGAGAGCGTGAACAGGCCGGTCTCGGTTGCGGGAGACTCCCCCTGCGATCCCCGGAGCCTGAACGACTCTTCCAGGCGCACGGTCCCCGCATCGGGGCGCCATGCCCTGATGTCGCGCACGGAACCCACGGGCATCATCAATCCCATGAAGACATTGGAGGGAAACACGCGGCTCTTCACCGGAACGTGCGTCACCCCGCCGCCCAGCGGAAGGGCGAGCGAGTCGCGGAAGCTCCGGCCGACGCCCCAGGTGCGGATCAGCGTGAGGCCGGGCCCGTCGAACCGAAGTTCGACGGCGAGCGCCGCATACAAATCGATGTCGGTGCTCTTGTCCCTGATGAGCTCCCAGGATCCTTCGATGCCTTTGTCCTGTGGCGCCGCAGGTGGCGCCGCAGGCGCCGGCGCGAGCGCGGCCAGGAGCATGACGGCGAGAACGAGTACGGATGAACGCTTCATGGCAATTCTCCCTGGAACACGTGTGTGCGAAAGGGGTCGGGTAGTCGGGCGGAATGCGGATCGTCGGCCTGCCGCTAAAAAGTAACCACTGTTTGCAGAAGAAGCAACGTGCGATTGATTCTGACGGCAGGGTGTCGTAGGTTGCGCCCGCGCGGCGCGCGCGCCGCATCATCCCGCATATGGAACAGGAGCACACCATGACCGCTGCAGAGCGAAGAACGGTCTCCTCGGGATCACCCTATGAGCCCATGATCGGAATCTCGCGGGGAGTCCGCTGCGGGAACGTCGTGGCGATCTCGGGAACGGCACCTCTCGACAAGAGCGGGCGCACCGTCGGTCCCGGCGACGCCGCCGCTCAGGCGCGGCGTTGTCTCGAGATCATCGCGTCGGCGCTGGAAGGACTGGGAGGATCGCTCGCTGATGTGACGCGCACCAGGATA
>Ga0335071_10000683_pt1 | contig 36765 bp, 21 predicted proteins | sample Lox_Sample_15_FD_206724 | JGI IMG/M metagenome (GOLD analysis project Ga0335071, IMG submission 206724) | Soil microbial communities from Loxahatchee National Wildlife Refuge, Florida, United States - Lox_Sample_1.5 | ecosystem: Environmental > Terrestrial > Soil > Wetlands | place: USA... | reverse complement strand
CGAGGGGGTCGGGGTTCTATCTTCTCACTTTCTTCATTCGTTTCCATGTTAACACTCCATCCATCATTAGAGTGTCAACCCCTTTTAGTCCTAAATCAGTCTCATGATCTGGTTGCTAGCACAGTTGTCGCAGCCGTGGACCAGTCGGCATAAGGCGGCGTGGGATTGGCGCTGTTTAAGTCCACGTAGAACACAGTCGCCAATGAATGGAACATGACGAACAACCACGTGGTTACAACCCAACTGAATTGGCGCAGTTTCATGCTACCTTCTTGTGAATCTGACTAATCATTATCATCCGGCCTTCTACTTTTCAAGACAAATCGGGCACCCGGCATCGATTCTGGCTCTATGATTTCTTCTCTTGCTCGCGGAAAGCCGCTGCAGGGACTTCCACTTCCGCCTTGGTGCCGGTCATAGCCTGGTGCATCGTGTCGGGGCACAGATCAATTCCGCCCGGCCACTCGACGCAACCGAAGTCGGGATTGACGGTGACGGCATTGAAAACTTTCGTGTCCAGCAATTTCAGGAACACGCCGCCGCGCCGTTCGGGTTCAACGTCAAAAATGCCGCTCAGGCCGTCGTTGAAAGTCACTTTCAAACGGCAACCCGGCAACGGTTCGGCGGAAATAATCCGGTTCATGTCTCTACTCTACTCCAAAGGCGCGATTTTGGAAGGTTCTTGATTTCGGCTGGCCAAATCCCACGCCTGCTGCAATTCCGCGCGATGCAGCGTTGCCCATTCGAGAACGAGCGCCTGCGCCCGCCGCCGCATGTGGCCTTCGGCCACTTGAAGCGTGTTGATGTTCACCTTGATCTCTTCGCCCTGATACACGGCGTGAAAATGCGGGGGAGGATGGTCGCTGTAAAACATGCGAATGATAATCCCATAGAACCGGCTCAGTTCAGGCATATCGGCAGGCTAGTAGGTTTTAATCGACTGGCAAGACTCCGGCTTGCGTGCTGGCGCAAAACGGTTATAATCAACATCAATGAAACTTGCGTTGGCTGGTTTGATTTACCTGGTGCTCGCCGCCGTGCTGTGCACGGGGATTCTGTTGATGGTCGCCGGGAACCCCTGGCCGCTCCTCATTTCGTTCGTCCTCTACGTCGTCGCCTTCGGCAAAATCGGCTGCCTAGCCCAACACTGATTCGATTGCGGATTGCAGATTTCGGAGTGCGGGATTATGTCTTTGACAAACAATCTGACGCAGGATGCGTCACCCTCTCCGCCGTGAAGCGGGGGAGAGGGGCGGGGTGAGGTGGCGCTGACGGACATAAATGTCAGGATTGTGTTGGTTTTACATTTAAAATCCCCTCACCGGTCGCTGCGCGCCATCCTCTCCCCGCTCGGCGGGGAGAGGAAATGAGGTCCGTTGTTTGTCAACGACATAATTCCACGGAGTGCAGATTGCGGAGTGCGGAATTTCTGGATCGGGACCTGCCCGTCTTGGCAGACCCGCTATCCTCCATCCTCAATTCTCCATCCTCGTCTCAACGACCGGGCACGGTCCATTGCCGCTGCATGGCGGCGACGATTTGCTGCCAGCCGGCGCTGGTGCCGGACCTGACTCCGGCGAAGATTCCGGTCGCGTAAGCCGTCGCAACCGACGTCCCCTGGACGCCCCACGCCTGGCCGTTGAAAACCACCACGCTGCCGCCCGGCAACGCCAGTTGAATCCAGAGCCCGAAATTGGCATAAGGCGCCAACTGACCGGGTTGCTGCAATGCGGTGACGGAGATGACCCCGCTGTCGGCCGCCGGATACATCGGAGCCGTCACCGGCTGGTTGCCGGCCGCCGCATAGACCGGGATGCCGGCTTTTACGGCCTGCTGAAGCAGGTTGGCCAGCATCGGACTGTCATTCGGGCCGGCCAGGCTCAGGTTCAGGACAGTGGCCCCGGCGTCCACGGCCTGTTGAATTCCCAGGGCAACGTTCCAGGTGGTGGCATTGGCGCCGGAACCGTAAACATCCACCGGCAGGATTTGCACCGAGGTGCCGCCCGGCGATTGCTGCGCGATGGCCTGCAGGATCGTGTAAGCCATCGTGGTGCCGTGCGTAGGATCGCTGGCACTCATCGTCGTGTCGCCGGCCACCGACACCTGCTTGAGCAGGAACTTGTCGAGCGTGCTGCCGAGCGATTGCACCGGCGTGTCAATCAGGCCGACGATGACCTTGCCGGAATCGCCCGGCGGATTGAGCGTCAGCGACAGCGGGGACGCAGACGCGCCCGGCAGCGCCTGGGCGGGCGGCGGCGCGTCGTAAACGTAATTGTAATCCACCTCGGCCACGTCGCTGTTGTTCTTCAACTGGCCCAGCGCCGAGTCCGTGGCGGACGCCTTGTCGAACAGCAGCCGGTACAGGCCGAGGTTGTCGTTGCGGCCGGTGATTTTGGCGCCCAACGATTTGGCGAGGGCGTCAACGTCCGCGCCGGGTTTGAGTTTGACCAGCAGCTCGTTGGGGACGTAACGGGGCGAGGTTCGCGGCGGCGGCACCGGCTGGGTCGCGTTTTTCTGCGTCGTGCGGAAGACGTAGAGATGCGGGAGAGCGTTGGATTGCGGCACAAGCGCAAAATTCAGATCGCCCAGGAGCCGCTTCAGGGCTTCTCCGGACGGCAGATCCTTGAATTTGGCGGACGCGGCGCGGGTGGTGTCCGGCTCCACAAACACATTCCAGCCGGCCTGCCTGGCGATCTGCTCGAGCAGGGGCCACAGCGGCATGCCGCGCACGTCGGCGTCCACCCTGCCGGTGGCGCGATGCCAGGTGATGGTATTGGTGTCCGCCGCGTTTGCTTCAAGGCAAAGTGCGGCCAGCAGAACACAAATGACAGCTCGAAACCTCCGAAAAACAGGCCCGGGAAGCGATGTAGCGTCCGGCCTATGGCCGGAAACACAGGGTTTGCCAAGCCACCCATCGAGGCACAGCCTCGACGCTACACGTTGTTCAGAGGTCTCAATTCGTCTAAACATTGCCAGCCTTCAAGATGGCACAAGACTCGACGTCTGGAAAATGAAAACGCAAGCGACCGGTTACGGGTGACGTGTCTTGCCGCAGTTCAAAAAAAACGGCTGGAAGCCGCCAGCACCCGCAGCCAGGATGGCTGCGCTACGTAGCGCACGCTTCCAGCGTGCGGGTTGAGGCATCTTCCAGATGCCCAAGGCCCACCGGGCTTACCTATGCCTAAAGACAGGATCGAGATGGACCCCGGGCTGGCCGATGTGAAAATTTCGCCTTCCGCCCGGCGTGAAGGCTATTATATTTTGCGCGTGATTGATTCAGATGCGAAACTCGCCGCTTTTCTGCCGGCCCTGGCGGATGCCACCTGGCTGGCCCTGGATACCGAGGCCGACAGCCTGCATGCCTATCCGGAGAAGGTCTGCCTGATCCAAATCAGCACCACGGCCGGCGACCGGCTGATTGATCCGCTGGCGCGGGTAAACCTGGAACCGCTGTTCGCGCTGCTCAAACATCACGAGCTGATCATGCACGGGGCGGATTACGACTTGCGGCTGCTGCACAAGCATCATGCGTTTCGCCCCCGCGCGATTTTCGACACCATGCTGGCAGCCCGGCTGCTGGGCGAGCGGCAGTTCGGCCTGGGTTCGCTGGTGGAACGATTTCTCGGCGTGAAGCTCGACAAGGGGCCGCAGAAGGCCGACTGGGCCCGGCGGCCGCTCACCGAACGGATGGAAGTCTATGCGCGGAACGACACGCATTACCTCAAGCCGCTCTCCGACAAGCTGAGACTGGAGCTCCAGCAAAAGAACCGCCTGGCCTGGCATCGCGAGTCTTGCGCGCGCCTGATCGGCGATTGCCTGAGGCCGCCGGCGACTGACGGAGATTCCGCCTGGCGCGTGAAAGGCAGCTATGGGCTGAGCCGGCCGGCGCTGGCCGTACTGCGCGAACTCTGGCGCTGGCGCGAAACTGAAGCGGTCGCGGCCAACCGCCCGCCATTTTTCATTTTGAGCCATGAAAAGCTGGTCGCCCTGGCCGGGGCCGCCGCCGGGCATCAGCCGGTGGAACCCCTGTTGCCCCTGCGCCTGTCGCCGCGCCGCTGGGACGGCTTGACGGCTGCCATTCGAGCCGGGCTGGCCGTGCCGCACGACCGGCTGCCGGAGAAACTCCGCCATTATTCCCCTCGTCCCACCGAGGCGGAAATGCGCCGTTACTGTGAACTGGAACGCTGCCGGGATGCCCACGCGCATCGACTGGGGATTGACCCGACGGTGATTGCTCCGCGGGCGACGTTGGGTGATTTGGCGCGGAACTGGGACCGCCATGCGCCGGAATTGATGAACTGGCAGCGGGAACTGCTGCAATCATAAATCCGAACTTCAGCGCAGAACCCGCTAATTGCATCATTTACACCTGATTCGGCCACCCCTGACGCCTGTGCGCTCAAACGCACATTGAGCTGGTCAGGATTCTCTGTCAGATTAAGTCCACCAGGCAACAAACGAGGCAATCAAATGAAATCAAATTCTTTTGGATTGGCAATCGTTGGCTTATCTCTCATCGCATCGCCGGCATCGGCGGTCAACCATTACGTCGACCTGAACAGCTCCAACCCGGTGCCACCTTACTCCAGTTGGGTGACGGCGGCGACGAATATTCAGGATGCCATTGATGCTCCGGATGTGGGTCCATTTGTGGTTTACGTGACCAACGGGATTTATCAGACCGGCATCACGACCAACAACGGCTTGAACCGGGTGACCCTGCGAAACTCCGCCGTTTTGGTACAAAGCATTAACGGCCCGGCTGTCACCAGCATCAAAGGTTACCAGGCGCCGGGAACGACCAACGGGGCGAGCGCGGTGCGCTGTGTTTACCTGGCCAGCGGCACGATGCTTTCCGGATTCACGTTGACCAACGGCGCCACGATCAGCGGCGGCAACGGCGGCGGCGTGTATTGCCAGTCCATTTCAGCGGTCGTGTCCAATTGCATCATCACCGGAAATTCGGCCGGCGGTTCGGGTGGCGGAGGTTATTCAGGCTCGTACTCCAACTGCGTCATCTCCGGCAACACGGCTTTCACCAATGGTGGCGGGCTTTATGGCTCATACAACAGCGTGGCCGCCAACTGTCTGATGGTGGGAAACTCGGCCCAACTCGGGGGAGGCGTTTATGGGATCACGCCGTATAATTGCACGATTGTCGGAAACACCGCTTCTGTGTCGGGCGGAGGATACTACGGCACCCCCGGGGCAGGGTACATGTACAATTCTATCGTCTATTACAACAACTCTCCCAACGCAAACACCTGGAATTGGGACTCGACCAAGATAATTTCCTGTTGCACCGTGCCGATCTACGTTGGAAGCGGCAATGTCACCAATGAACCCCAGTTCGTCAATCTGGCGGGCGGCGATTTCCACCTGCAAGCCGGGTCGCCCTGTATCAACGCCGGGGCCAATTCCGCGGTCAAGGGAAGCCGAGACTTGGATGGCAATCCGCGCATCGCCCTGGGCATGGTGGACATGGGCGCTTACGAGTTCCAGTCGCTCATTCATTACGTCAATCTGAACAATCCCGCACCGGTGTCGCCGTACACCAACTGGCCTGCGGCCGCGACCAATATCCAGGACGCGATAGACGCGGCCAATGCCGGAGAATTCATTGTTGTCAGCAACGGTGTTTACCGGACCGGCGGGCGGGCGATTTACGATGCAGTGACCAATCGCATTGTGGTCAACAAGGCCGTGACCGTGCAAAGCATGAACGGGCCATCCGTTTCCAGCATCGAAGGGCAACATGATTTCACACCGGGCGCTCCGATCTTCGGCATCCGCTGCGCTTACCTGACGAACGGCGCAGTCCTGGCCGGATTCACGTTGACCAATGGAAGTTCGCTAAAAAGCGGCGACGCCATCCTCGCGCAAAGCGGTGGCGGGATCTGGTGCGAGGACAACACCGCCGCCGTGTCCAACTGCGTATTCACCGGCAATTCCGGCACGATGTACGGTGGCGGGGCTTTTCGCGGCACCTTGCTGAACTGTGTTTTGACCAACAACGCTTCCAGCTTTGGTGGCGGCGCCTGTTCCAACCTGCTCGTGAGCTGCGCGCTGGTCCGCAACGTCTGTTCGTATAACAATTTGAACAGCGGCGGCGGAGCGTATTTCTGTACCTTGAGCAACTGCCTGATCGTCGGCAACCAAAGTCTGGGTGGCGGCAGCAGTGGGGGCGGCGTATTCGCCAGCACGGCGTACAGCTGCACCTTGAGCAACAACTTCGCCAACAACGGCGGGGGCGCCTGCTTTGGCGCACTCTATAATTGCATTGTTTCCAGCAACCGGGCCGGCGCCTACGCTGGCGGCGTGTGTTCGAATGTGCTGAACAATTGCCTGCTGAAATACAACTATTCATATCTCAACGTGGCCGGCGCCTACAAAAGCACTCTTGACAATTGCACCGTGGCCGCCAATACGAGCATGTTCAGCATTGGCGGTGTGCAAAGTTGTGGCTTAACCAATTGCATCGTCTATTATAACATCGGGCCAAATTATCAGGACTGCACGCTGGTCAATTGTGACACCATTCCCGCCGCCATCGGCGCCGGCAACATCACCAATCCTCCGGCTTTCGTCGATATGGGCCACAGCGATTTTCATCTACAGACCAACTCGCCCTGCATTAACGCTGGCGACAACGCGTCAGCCCCCGGCGTCACCGACCTTGACGGCAACCCGCGCATCATCGGTGGCACCGCGGACATGGGTGCGTATGAAAATCAGTCCCCTGCCCTGCTCGCTTACTTCACCTGGCTGCAGGGCTATGGCCTGCCGACCGATGCCGGCCACATTTACAGCGATAGCGATGGCGATGGCATGAACAACTGGCAGGAATGGATTGCGGGGACGGATCCCACCGATCCAGCGTCTCTGTTGAAAATGACCACGGTCACCAGTGCTGTTTCGGGCCTGACGGTGACCTGGCAAAGTGTGAGCGGGAAGACTTATTTCCTCCAAAGCAGCAGTAATCTGACCGCGCAACCGGCCTTTTCCACCATCCAGAGCAATATTGTGGGTCAAGCCGGGACGACGAGCTACACCGATACGAGCGCCTCCGGTCCCGGGCCATTCTTCTATCGGGTGGGCGTCCAATAATCAGAAAGCCCAAATCCCAGACTACAAGCTCCAATGCGCGGCACGCATTCCGGTTTTGAAATTGGTGCTTCTCTGGGGTTTGGGGTTTGGCGATTGGGTTTTTGCCACCAGGCGCATGCGTGGCTTGGCATTCCTGAGCCGGAGATGAGGCGGCCTTGATTTCCGCCGTTGCGTCGTCAATGGAAATTATTTAATAATGTGCGGAGTTATGCCTCACAAAACTCCTGCCGCCAATGGTTTGCCTCCCCGTCGCATTGCTGAAGTCGCCGCCGAATTGGGCCTCGACACTGAACGCATCCTGCCGCACGGCCACTACATCGCCAAGATTCCGATCGCCGAATTGCAGGCGCGACAGAAACAACCCGACGGCCGTCTGATCCTCGTCACCGCCATGACGCCGACGCCGCAGGGCGAAGGCAAAACCACTGCCACCATCGGCGTCGCCGATGCCCTGCGCCGGCTGGGGAAAAAGACCATGTTCTGCCTGCGCGAACCGTCGCTCGGACCCTATTTCGGCATCAAGGGCGGCGGCACCGGCGGCGGGCGGGCCCAGGTGGTGCCGGCCGAGGATATCAACCTGCATTTCGTCGGCGACATGTACGCCGTGGAAAAAGCCAACAACCTGCTGTGCGCGATGGTGGACAACCACCTGCAGCACGGCAACGAACTTGGCCTCGACCCGCGCCGCATCGTGCTGCGCCGGGTGATTGACCTGAACGAGCGCTCGCTGCGCGACATCATCATCGGCCTGGGCGGACCGCTGCATGGCGTGCCGCGGCGCGATGGTTTCAACATCACGCCCGCCTCGGAAGTCATGGCCATCCTCTGCCTGGCGAAGGATTTCGGCGACCTTGGCCAGCGCATGACCAACATGGTCGTCGGGTTCACGTACAAGGGCGAACCGGTGCGGGCCGATGCCATGCAAGCCGTGGGCGCCATGCAGGTGCTGCTGCGCGACGCCATCCATCCCAATCTCGTACAATCGCTCGAAGGCACACCGGCTTTCGTCCACGGCGGGCCGTTTGCCAACATCGCCCAGGGCACCAACACCAGCGTTGCCACACGCCTCGCGCTTAAACTGGCCGATTATGTCGTCACCGAAGCCGGTTTTGCCACCGACCTCGGCGCGGAGAAATTCATTGACCTCAAATGCCGGACCGCCGGCCTGAAACCAGCGACCGCGGTCATCGTGGCCACGACCAAGGCCATTACGTATCACGGGGGATTCACCGACACCGGCGGGTTGGGCAATCTGGCCAAGCACATCGAGAACATCCGGCAGTTCGGCATCGACCCGGTGGTGTGCCTCAGTCATTACCCCGACGACAAGCCGGCCGACCAGGCGCGCATCATCAAGTTCTGCGAGCAACAGGGGGTGGAAGCCGTGGCGTCCAAACACTTTGACCAGGGCAGCGCCGGCGCCACCAAACTGGCCAAGGCCGTCCTGCGTGCGATTGAGAAGAACAAACGCAAATCCGTCCGGTTCATGTATCCGCTGGAAGCGCCGACTGAAAAGAAAATCGAAACACTGGCCACGCGGCTCTATGGCGCCGACGGAGTGGACTTTGACCGCACGGCGCGAAGCAACCTGGAACTGCTCAACACACTCGGCTTCGGCGAACTCCCGATTTGCGTGGCGAAGACGGCCATGTCGCTTTCGGACGACCCCGAACTGCGCGGCCGGCCGCGCGGGTTCCGGGTGCGGGTGAACGAGCTGCGTCTTTCCGCTGGGGCGGGTTTCATTGTGGCCGTCTGCGGCAATATCGTCACCATGCCCGGTTTGCCCAAGGTCCCTGCTGCCGCCCACATCAAGATGTCACCGACGGGTCAGGCGACCGGGCTGACCTGAAAGGGATTTGCGATATTCGATTGACGATTGACGCTCGTTTCCACTTGCGTGCGCTCGATCCCGCATTTCATCCCGGTAGCAGCCGGGGTGATTAGGCTCTGACTTTGGAGGCCGCGGAAGGATTGTATCACTTTTGGCTCGCTTTTCATGCAGGCAATGATACTAATGAACCGAGCTTCAGAATCGGTTTATGAAAAGGTGCCTCTTCCCAACAACCGTTGCCGTCTTCGTGTTGTCCTCTTTCAACGTCCCCGCCACGGTGCATTATGTGGATTTGAACGGCACCAATCCGACGTCGCCCTATACCAGTTGGGCGACCGCCGCCACCAACATCCAGAACGCGATTGATGTCGCCGCGACCGGGGACCAGGTTCTGGTAACGAACGGCATTTACCAAACCGGCGGCCGGGTCGTTTCAGGAGTCACCAATCGGATTGTCGTGCCCGGCGGCATCACGGTGCAAAGCGTCAATGGGCCGGCAGTGACACTCATTCGCGGTTATCAGATTCCCGGCACTACCAATGGCGCGAGCGCCGTGCGCTGTGCTTACCTCGTCGGCAATGCCGCGTTGATCGGCTTTACGCTGACCAACGGGGCCACGGGCAGCGGATATGATTACGGCGGCGGGATTTGGTGCGACACCACCAGTGCGCTGATCTCCAATTGCGTGCTGACCGCCAATTGCGCGGCCTATCAAGGCGGCGCCACCTTCCACGGCACGCTGGCCGGTTGCACGCTCACCGGCAACGTGGCGTTCGACAGCGGCGGCGCGGCTTACGGCGGCGTCCTCACAAACTGCGTTCTTACCGGAAACCTCGCCTGCGCCGTCGGCGGCGGTGCGGCCTATCAAAGCACCTTGTTGAGTTGCACGCTGGCCGGCAATACGGCCTACCGGGGTGGCGGCACGGAAAGCTGCACCCTGATCAATTGCACAATTACGAATAACCAGGTGATCTGTTGCGGCGGCGGAGCCCTTTACAGCACTTTGAATAATTGCTCGCTCATCGGGAATTCCTCGGTTTATGGAGGCGGCGGAGCAGAGATTTGCACGTTAAGCAATTGCGTGCTCAACGGTAATTCGGCCCAGACCGGGGGAGGCGCGTACGGTTGCACGATGTACAACTGCACCCTGAGCGCCAATGCCGCCACCGACGGTGGCGGCACGTATGGCGGCAATCTGGGAAACTGCATCCTCACCGGCAACACGGCGCAGAATAACGGCGGCGGGGTTTGCGGCTCCGGCCTGCTGACCAATTGCACGCTGACGGCCAACTCGGCTATGAATAACGGCGGGGGCGCTTACAGCGGCACCCTGGGGAATTGCGTGCTCACGGGCAATACGGCGCAAAATATTGGCGGCGGCGCCTGCGTCAGCACGCTATACAATTGCGCGGTTGCCGGCAACGTCGCCGGTGCCAGCGGAGGCGGGGTCATCGCCAGCACGCTCACCAATTGCACCGTGACCGGAAATGCCGCCCCGGCTGCCGGTGGTGCCACCTCCAGCACGCTGGTCAATTGCATTGTTTATTACAATTCCGCGGCAATCGATGCGAACTGTTCCAGCAATAATACCTTGAACTATTGTTGCACCGTGCCGTTGCCGGTCGGTGCGACGAATACCATTACGGCGGCCCCGCAACTGACCAGCATTTCGCACCTCAGCGCCGGCTCTCCGTGTCGTGGCGCCGGCGATGCGACGTCGATCACCGGTAGTGACATTGATGGTGAAGCCTGGGCCAACCCGCCGTCCATCGGCTGCGACGAGCCGCGTCCGGCTACCGCCACGGGCCCGTTGAGCGTGGCCATTCAGGCGGCCTATACCAACGCTTCCCCAGGATACGCGCTGGATTTTGTAGCCGCCATCGCCGGCGACGCCACGGCGAGCCGGTGGGATTTTGGCGACGGAACGGTCGTGAGCAATTTGCCCTACGCCTCGCACAGCTGGACGGCAAGCGGTAACTACACGGTGGTTCTGACTGCATACAACGCCAGTTATCCAGGCGGCGTGAGTGCCACGGTCAACGTTCATGTGGTCACGGCGCCCGTCCAATATGTGTCTCTTTCCAGCCCCAATCCGGTGGCGCCGTACACCTCCTGGACCACGGCCGCGACAAATATTCAGGATGCCGTGGATGCTGGATTCGTTGGAGGCGTGATTCTGGTAAATGACGGCGTATATAACAGCGGCGGCCGGGTATTGGTGGGTTCCACCAACCGCCTGGTGGTGACCAAACCGATGACCATCCGGAGTCTCAACGGGCCGGCAGTCACAACGGTTGACGGGGCCGGCCTGATGCGCTGCGCTTATCTGGCTGACGGCGTCGTGCTCGCCGGGTTCACTTTGACCAACGGAACGACGCTGGCCAGCGGCGGCGGTTTGTGGTGCAACTCCGCCAGTGTGGCCGTCTCCAACTGTGTGCTGGCCGGCAACTTTGCCGGCAACCAGGGTGGCGGAACGTTCAACGGGACACTCAGCGGCTGCACACTCGGCGGGAACAGCACACCGGGCAATGGCGGGGGCGCCTGCCTTGCCGTGCTGGTCAATTGCACGCTGAACGGCAACCGGGCAACCAATTACGCCGGCGGCGCGTACTCCAGCACCCTCACCGGTTGCACGCTCGCCGGCAATTCAGCGCTCTTTGGCGGCGGCGCAAGCGACAGTACGCTGGATCATTGCACGCTCACGGGAAATTCCGCCAGCGATTCCTGCGGTGGAGCCTGGGGCGGCACTTTGGTCGATTGCCTGATCACCGATAACACGGCGGTGAACGTCGGCGGTGGCGTAGCCAGCGCCACGTTGAACCGGTGCACCCTGTCGGGCAATGTGGCCGGTGACACGGGCGGCGGCGCGTTCAGCAGCACCCTCAACAGCTGCGCGCTCGCGAACAACTCTGCCCGCAACCGCGCCGGCGGCGCCTACCTGAGCACGCTCACCAATTGCACCGTGACCGGCGACTCGGCCTTCACGGGCGGCGGCGCCGATTCCTGCACGCTGAATAATTCCATCCTGTTTTATAACCTGGCGGCCGTCTGCGCCAACTACTCTGCCAATTCGATTTTGAATTATTGCTGCACGACGCCGCTGCCGCCGGGCAGCTCGAACAACATCTCCGCCAGCCCGCAACTCGCTTCCGCCTCTCATCTCAGTGCCGGTTCGCCCTGCCGTGGGGCCGGCAGCACGGCGCTGGCCGCAGGCACCGACATCGACGGTGAAGCCTGGGCCAACCCGCCGTCCATCGGCTGCGACGAACTTCATCCAGGCTTGGTTGCCGGCGCGCTGAATGTTGCGATTCAAGCCTCCGCCACCAACGTCGCCGCAGGATTTGCGGTGGACTTTGTCGCTCAGATTTTTGGACCGGCGGCGGCCAGCCGCTGGGATTTCGGCGACGGCACAGTCGTCAGCAACCAGCCCTATGTTTCGTACAGTTGGGCCAGCCCGGGGGATCACGTGGTGACCCTGACGGCGTACAACGACAGTGCCCCGGGCGGCGTCAGCGCGAGCGTGACGGTGCAGGTCATCCCGCAGCCGGTCCATTATGTCTCCCTGGACAGCACCAATCCGCTGGCTCCTTACGCTTCTTGGGCGACCGCCGCGACAAACCTCCAGGACGCCGTGGACGCGGCGTCGGAATACGGCGCGCTCATTCTCGTTACCAACGGCACGTATTCGAGCGGGATGCGAATTGTCTATGGCGGCCTGCCCAACCGCCTGGCCGTCACCAAACCGGTGCTGGTCCTGAGCGTTAATGGCCCAAACGCCACCTTCATCCAGGGCAACCCGGGCAACGGCGACAGCGCGGTGCGCTGCGTTTATCTGGCCGATAACGCGGTGCTGTCAGGCTTCACCCTCACGCAAGGAGCCACGTTGGCGGGCGGTGACTCCAGCCGCGAGCAAAGCGGCGGCGGGCTCTGGTGCGAATCGGCAGCGGCTGTCGCCACAAATTGCGTCCTCGTCGGTAACTCGGCCAACTTCGGCGGCGGCGGCGTGGCCGGCGGTTCGCTCATCAACTGCCTCATCGCCACCAATTCCGCCTCCAGCGAAGGCGGCGGCGCAGACTACGCCGCGTTGGCCGGTTGCACACTCTCTGGAAACTCCGAGTCCGACTGGTGGAGCAGCGGCGGGGGCGGCGCGTGTTTCAGCGTCCTGACCAATTGCATTCTGTCGGGAAACTCCGGTTATTATGGCGGGGGCGCCGCTTCCTCCACGCTCACCGGCTGCGAGCTGGTCGGAAATTACGCCGGGAATGCGGGCGGCGGCGCGGGCGCAAGCCGGCTGTCACTTTGCACCGTTTCCAACAATAGCGCCTACTGGAGCGGCGGCGGTATGGAAGGGACCCTGCTCGACCGCTGCACGGTGACCGGGAACAAGGCCAGTTACGGCGGCGGCGCCGAAAATTCCACCCTGCGCAGCTGTGTCCTCACGGCGAACTCGGGCCGGTTTGACGGCGGCGGCGCCGACGGCAGCACGCTCAACAACTGTAATGTGATCGGTAACTCCTCCAGCGCCGGCAGTGGCGGCGTTTCCGGCAGTTGCGTGTTAAACAATTGCATCCTTTTTTACAACACCGGTTCGGCGACTCCAAACTATCCGGCGGGAACCGTCTTGAATTATTGCTGTACTTATCCGCAGCCGCCGAATGGCGCGGGCAACATTGCCGCCGACCCGCAGCTCGCCGGCCTGTCACATATCAGCGTGGCGTCTCCCTGTCGCGGGGCCGGCAGTGTCGCTTACACCTCCGGTTTCGACATTGATGGTGAATCGTGGCTTAACCCGCCGTCCGTCGGCTGCGATGAAATTCACGCCGGGGCGGCCACGAATGCCTTGAGCGTGGCCATTGCCGCCTCCTTCACCAACACCACGCCCGGTCTGCCGCTTGACTTTACGGCGCAGATCAGCGGCCAAGCCACGTCGAGCCGGTGGGAATTTGACGACGGGACGGTGGTCAGCAACCAACCGTATGCTTCGCACAGTTGGGTGAATCTCGGTGATTATCCGGTGGTGTTGCGCGCGTTTAACGATGCTTACCCGGACGGCGTCAGCGCCACGGTCACGGTCCACGTGGTGACGCAACCGGTATTTTACGTCGCCCTCAGCAATGCCACGCCGGTTGCGCCGTACACTTCCTGGGCCACCGCCGCCACAAACATCCAGGACGCCGTGGACGCCGTCAACGCCGCCGGCGCGCTGGTGCTGGTCGGCGACGGCGTGTATCCGAACGGCGCGCGTCTCGCGAACAATGACGTGCCGCACCGCGTGGTCATTGACAAACCGATCACGGTTCGCAGTGTGAACGGTCCGGACGTCACTTCGATTCAAGGCCAGCCCTACGACGGCAGTTACGGTGCGATCCGCTGTGCTTATCTGACTGCGGGAGCCACGCTCTCCGGTTTTACCCTGACCAACGGCGCAGCCATGCCGGGGTGGGCGGAAACGTCTTCGGATAACCGGACCTGCGGCGGCATCTGGTGCACAGCGCCCACCGCCGTGGTCTCAAATTGCGTCATCGTCACGTGTTCGGCGGCGGATGCCGCCGGCGGCGCCTACGGCGGAACTTTGATTAACTGCACCCTGACGAACAACAGCGCCGGCGCCGGCGGCGGCGCTTATGGCAGCTCACTGATTAATTGCATCCTCGCGGCCAACTCGGCCGGTGGCGGCGGCGGCGCGTATTCCAGTTCGTTGAGCTGGTGCCAGCTGACCGGAAACTCCGCCGACACGGGTGGCGGCGCAGGCCTGGGCACGCTCAACAACTGCACCTTCATCGGCAATCATGCCGGTACCGGCGGCGCGGCGGACAGTTGCTCCGTGAGCAACTCGGCGATGGTTGCCAATTCCGCAAGCGATGTCGGGGGCGGGGCGAATGCATCCCTGCTCTACAATTGCACGCTCACCGGCAATGCCGCGACCAATTCCGGCGGCGGCGTTTTCAACTGCACGAACTTTGACTCGATTGTCTATGACAACTTCGCCCCAGCCGGTTCCAACTGGTTCAACAGCAGTTTCAGCTACTGCTGCACCGTGCCGTTGCCCCCGGGCGGCTCCGGCAATCTTTCCGCCGACCCGCAATTGGCCGATGCCTTTCATCTCAGCACGGGCTCTCCCTGCCGCGGCGCGGGTCTTTTCCCGCTCACGTCGGGCTTCGACCTCGACGGGGATGTCTGGCTCAATCCGCCCTCCATCGGTTGCGATGAATTTCAGGCCGGCACCATCACCGGCCCGCTCTCGGTCGTCATCGCGACGCCGTACACCAACGTCGCGGCGGGGTTCCCGTTGAGTTTCCAGGCGGTCATAGCCGGCCACGCCGCCGCCTGCCAATGGGATTTCGGTGACGGCACGGTGGTCAGCAACCGGCCATTCATCTCCCACACGTGGGCCAGTCCGGGCGACTTCGCGGTGGTGCTCACGGCTTACAACGAAAGCTTTCCGTTCGGTGTCAGCACGGCTCTCACCGTACATGTGCAGGCACCGATTCACTATGTCGCTTTAAACAATCCTTCGCCAGCGGCTCCTTACACGTCCTGGGCCACCGCCGCCACCAATATCCAGGACGCGGTGGACGCCACATTCGTCGGCGGCACCATTTTCGTGTCCAATGGCGTCTATCAAACCGGTGGGCGCGTGGGGTCCAGCTTGTGCAGCAATCGCGTCAGCGTCACGCGGCAGTTGACCCTGCTGAGCGTGAATGGTCCCGCCTTCACCGTCATCGCGGGCGCGCAGCCCAGCGGCCCCAATGCCGTCCGCTGCGTGTCGCTGGTCCGCAATTGCGTGCTCGCCGGGTTCACCCTCACCGGCGGCGGCACCCGCACAGATGGAGACGGCGATCTGGACCAAAGCGGCGCGGGCCTGTGGTGTGATTCCGCCAGTCTGGTCGTTTCCAATTGCATCATCACCGGCAATAGCGGCAGCGGCATTGGCGGCGTTCAGCGCGGCAGTCTCCATTACTGCGTCATCAGCACCAATTCGCCGGGGGGCGCCTCCGGCAGTGTGCTGGACCATTGCACGGTGGCGGGGAATTCGTCCACCGGCGCGGGCGGATGCACCCTGACCTTCTGCCTCATCGAAGGGAACTCCTCCTATGACGCCGGCGGTCTCTACGGCTGCACGCTGACCAATTGCATCATCAGGGGAAACTACGCCTCGCGTTACGGCGGCGGGAGCGAAGCTTCGACGATGTACAACTGCCTCGTCATCTCCAACACCGCCGGCTATGGCGGCGGCGGCCTCTACAATGATTGGGCGTATAATTGCACGATCGTCAACAACTCCGCCGGCAGTTACGGCGGCGGCGTGCTCATCGCCAGTTGGCTGGCCAATTGCATCCTCGACAGCAACGCCGCCCCGAATGGGCCGAATTACTGGAGCGACAACCTGAATTACTGTTGCGCGACTCCCTACTACGGCGGCGGCCCCGGCAACTTTACCGGCCCGCCCCAGTTCGTGAACCCGGCCGCCGGAGATTTCCACCTGCAAACCAACTCACCGTGCGTCAACACCGGCGACAACGGATCCGCTTCTAGTGGCACCGACCTCGACGGCAACCCGCGCATCGTTGGCAGCGCCGTGGACATCGGCGCGTATGAACTACAAACCGTGATTCCGTTCCAGGCGGCGATTCAGGCGGCATTCACCAACTCCGTGCCCGGTTATCCGGTCAGTCTCGCTGGCTATGCCTTCGGCGGGGCGGCAACGTCGAGCTCCTGGGATTTCGGTGACGGGACCACCGCCACCAACACGCCGACGCTCTCCCACAGCTGGAGCTTGCTTGGCGATTACACGGTGGTGTATCGCGCCTTCAATGCCGGCCACCCGGCCGGTGTCAGCGCCACGCTCACGATGCACGTCCTGCCGGCACTGGTGTGTCACGTGGATGCGGCGGGCACGAACCCGGTTTTCCCATACGCGTCGTGGACCACGGCTGCGACCAACATCCAGGACGCGGCCGACGTCGCATCGCTTTACGCGACGGCCTACGTGCTCGTGACCAACGGAAATTATCAGACCGGCGGACGCGCGGCCGGTGCCGCGCTGACCAATCGTGTGATCGTCCCGGCCGGAGTGACCGTCCGCAGCGTCAATGGGCCGACGGTGACGGCGATCCAGGGCAACCCCGTGATGGGTGACAGCGCGATTCGCTGCCTGTTGCTGTCGAACAATGCCGCCCTGGGCGGGTTCCGCATTGTGTCCGGCTCAACGCGAAACGCGGGCGATGCTGATCTGGAACAAAGTGGCGGCGGCGCCTGGTGCGCGGACAACAGCGTCGTCCTGTCCAACTGCACCTTTGTCGCCTGTTCGGCCAACAACAACGGTGGCGCTGCAATAAGGGGAACATTTTTGAATTGCGCATTTATCACCAACTCGACGGTCAATGGGAATGGCGGCGCCGTGGAGGGCGGCACGCTTGGCAGCTGCACGTTGCTGGGCAATTCCGCGCCGGGATTTGGCGCGCGCGGAGGCGGCGTGCACGGCAGCATCGCCATCGGCTCGACCTTTGTCGGCAATTCCGCCTTCTACGGCGGCGCCGCGGAATCGAGCACGCTCAGCAATTGTGTGGCTACTTTCAACAGCTCGCCGTACGCCGGCGGCGCCGGAAACAGCTGCACCTTCTACAGCTGCCTGCTGGCAACCAACACGTCCGGCTATGGGGGAGGTGCGGCAACCTATGGGTCGGCCCAAAATTGCGTCTTTCTCGGCAATTCCGCTCCGAACGGCGGCGGCGCCGCATGGCAAGTCTCTCTGAACAACTGCCTGCTGGTTGGCAATGCCACCGGCGGCAAAGGAGGCGCCGCAAATTCCTACAGCAACCTCAGAAATTGCACCGTGGCCGGAAATTCCGCCGGGAGCAGCGGCGGCGGTGTGGACTCCAGCACCCTGTGGAATTGCATCGTTTATTCCAACACCGCGCCGAGCGGGTCCAATTACTCCGCCAGCACCTTGAATTTCTGCTGCACCATGCCGCGGCCAGCCAGCGGTTCGGGCAACATCACGAACGGACCGGCCTTTGTCAATCTGGCCGGCGGCAATCTGCGGCTGAAGACCACTTCCCCCGCCATCAACGTCGGCACGAACGCGTACGCGCCGGGCAGCCTTGACCTCGATGGCCGCCCGCGCATTGTTGGCAGCACGGTGGACATGGGCGCCTACGAATTTCAGGGCGCCGGGATGAGCGAATTCATCGGCTGGCTCCAGCAATACGGCCTGGCCACGGACGGCTCGGCGGATTACGTGGACGCCGACGGCGACGGCCTGAACAACTGGCAGGAATGGCAGACCGGCACCAATCCGACCAACGCGCTGTCCGTGTTCAGAATGGCATCGGCCCGGGCGACCAACAATCCGCCGGGACTGGTAGTCACCTGGCAGAGCGTGAGCGGTATCAGCTACTTCCTCCAACGCGGCACCAACCTTGGTGCGCCGCCGGCCTTCTCGACCATTCGGACCAACATCACCGGCCAGGCCGGGACGACCAGTTACACCGACACCAACGCCACCGGTTTCGGCCCGTACTTCTACCGCGCCGGCGTGCCGTAATCCGGTCCGCCGATTCCCATCGGCGGCTACAGGCTGAACGGGCTACTGCGCCTCAAAGCCCAGCCTTGAGAAACTCCACAACTAAGCTTCAATCAAGCTGATTCTCTCCTTGAATTGATGTAGATAACCTGATAACATCGGGGCGTTAATAGAAAGGGCTTCGATGAAACGACTCCTTTTGCAGCTGGCTGCCGTCGGCACTCTGACTTTCCATCTCAACACGTCCGCAACGGTGCGCTACGTGGACCTGAACTGCGCGAACCCGGTCCCGCCTTACACCGACTGGAGCAGCGCGGCGACCAACATCCAGGACGCGGTTGATGCCGCGGCGGACGGCGACCAGGTGCTCGCGACCAACGGAGTTTACCAGACCGGCGGCACGATGACGGACATGACCAACCGGGTGACGGTGATCAAGCCGATAACGGTGCAAAGCGTCAACGGTCCCGCGGTGACGGTCATCCGGGGGTTTCAGGCGCCCGGCACGATTACCGGCGCCGGCGCGGTGCGGGGCGTTTACCTGGCCGGCGGCGCCTTGCTGTCGGGCTTCACGGTGACCGGCGGCGGCGCCAACAACTATGCCGCCGGAATCTACTGTGCTTCCGCCAGCGAAATCATCACCAACTGCGTGGTGACCGGCAATAACTCAGGCGCGTATGCCGGCGGAGTTTACTATGGCACGCTCTACAATTGCGTCGTTTCACAGAACGCGGCCATCTCCGACGGCGGCGGCTGTTATCACAGCCATTTGTACAACTGCCTCATAGCCACCAACACCGCCAACAATGGCGGCGGCATCGGCTATGGCTTCCTCGACAACTGCGTCCTGGCCGGGAATTTCGCGCGCACCAGCGGCGGCGGCACGTTCCTCGCCAGCAGCCTGAGAAACTGCACGCTCACCGGCAACCGCGCCAAACTCCAGGGCGGCGGAGCCTATGGCACGGGCGCTACTTACCAGAATTGCATCATTTACTACAACTACCTGGCCGCCGGCGGGAGTCCCTTTACGAATGTCTATGATAGCGGTCCCGACATTAAGAACTGTTGCCTGACGCCCCGGTTGGTCGGCGGAAATGGCAATCTCACCAACCCGCCGGTCTTCCTGGACTCCGCCGGCGGCAATTACCGCCTGCACCTCGGCTCTCCCTGCATCGATGCCGGCACGAACAGTGTTGTGTACTGGTCCACGGATATGGACGGCAACCCGCGCATCGTTGCCGGCACGGTGGACATCGGCGCCTACGAGAATCAGTACACGGGGACGGTGCATTACGTAAGTTTGACCAGCACGAACCCGCTGTCGCCCTATACCAATTGGGCGACCGCGGCGACCAACATTCAGTCCGCCGTGGCCGTGGCCTTGGACGGTGAGACGGTCGTTGCCGGAGACGGCACTTACAGTGTCGGGAGCGTGACGGTTTATGGTTCGGAGGCAAACCGCGTGGCTCTGACCAATGGCATCACGCTGGTGAGCCTGAATGGGTCGAAGGCGACGAGGATCGCGGGCGACACGCAAACCCGATGCGTTTATGTGGGCAGCAACGCGACGTTGAGCGGGTTTACGCTCATCTACGGCCAAACGAGAAGTTCCGGCGATCCGGTGCGGGAACAAAGCGGCGGCGGCGGCTGGTGCGAATCGTCGAACTCGGTTGTCGCCGATTGTCTGATCACCAACTGCACGGCCTGGCAAAACGGCGGCGGTGTATTCGGCGGCACGCTGTATCGCTGCACAGTGGCAGGCAATATGGCCAACAACTCCGGTGGCGGGGCATTTTCGAACACGGCCTGGGATTGCGCCCTGGTCAACAATTGGGCGACATCTGCCGGCGGCGGGGCGGCTTCCGCCAGCCTTTTTAACTGCCTGATTGCCAGCAACAATTATTCATCCGGCGGTTACGCCAACGGCGCCGGGGTGTACCAAGGAACGCTCTCGAATTGCACGCTCATCGCCAACGGGAAAATCTACGGCACCTCCGGCGGCGGGGCGTATCGCAGCACCCTCTTCCGATGCCTGTTATTGACCAATTATTCCACCTACGGCCCGGGCGGCGCCCAGTACAGCGAGTTGCATGAGTGTACCCTGATGGGGAATCAGGGCTCGAGCGGTGGCGGCACCTATCAATGCACCAATTACAATTGCGCCCTGCTGGGAAACCTGGGCAGCGGCGGCGGGATGTACGGTGGCATTTCCTATAACTGCCTCGTCATCAGCAACACGTCCGCTTCCCAGGGCGGCGGAGCTTCCTGGGCAACCCTCTACAACTGCACGGTCGTCGGCAACACCGCCACCAACGGCGGCGGCGGCGTCAATGCCAGTTCCCTTTACAACTGCATTGTCTATTCCAACTCGGCGCCGACCGGCTCGAACTGGCTGGCGTCGTCCTTGATTTATAATTGTTGCACGATCCCCGCGCCGTCCGGATACGGTAATATCACGAACGCCCCATCGTTTGTGAATGCGCCGGCCGGTGACTTCCGATTGCGGTGCGGCTCTCCCGGCATCAACGCCGGCAACAATTCGTACGTGACTGTGGCGACCGACTTCAACGGCAACCCGCGCATCACAGGCGGCGCCGTGGACATGGGCGCCTGTGAATTCAATCCAATTCAGGACTTGGTGCCGCAGATCCGTAAAAGCTTCAACTTCGATAATTTTGCGGCTGGCTACCCGGTGTCCTTTGCCGGCCTGGTTGCCGGCTGCCCGGATTATTTATGGTGGGACTTCGGCGATGGAATCACGGTCACCAACCAGGCTGCCGCGAGTCACGCCTGGGCCGGGCCAGGGACGTTCGACGTGGTCTTGACGGCGTATTCCGCCAGCCTGGGTTACGGATTGTCGGCGACGACCCGGGTTCAGGTGGTGCAACAGCCGGTTTATTATGTGGATGCAAACAGCCCGGGGCCGGTCACACCTTACAACAGTTGGTCCACGGCGGCACGCTCCATCCAGGACGGCATTTACGCGGGCAACACGCCGGGACGCCTGGTTCTGGTGACCAATGGCATGTATTACGGCCAGGTCGGCGGAGCCATCCAGTGGAAGAATGTAATGCTGACGAACATCGTTGTGGTACAAAGCGTCAATGGCCCCGGCGCCACCATCATCAACAACTACTATCCTTACCGTGTCGCCTGCGTCGGCAATTACTCCGTATTGGACGGATTCACGGTAACCGGCGGAAGCGCTTCGTCAGGAACCAATCTCTACCAGGACCAGTGCGGCGGTGGCCTCTGGTGCGAGTCCAACGGCATGGTCACCAACTGCACGATCACGGGCAACACCGCCGGCTACGGCGGCGGGGGCGCCTATCAGGGGATATTTTACAATTGCGTCTTTACGAATAACTCGGTTCCGAATCTGAATACCAACGGCGGCGGGGGCGGGGGCGCCTATTCCGGCACCTTTTACAACTGCCTTTTCATCAGTAACACGGTCGCGGGCGCTCCCGACTTCGGTGGCGGCGGAGCCACCTGTCAAAGCGTCTTGTACAACTCTTTCGTGCTCGGCAATCAGGCTCTGAACATGGTGCGGGGCGGAGGTTGTTACGGCAGTGTGCTTTCCAACTGCGTGGTGATGTACAATCAGGATCTTAACTACAACGGCGGCGGAGTCAGCTACAGCACGCTTTACGATTGCACGGTTTGCAGCAACACCGCCTCCCGCGGCGGCGGAGGTGCATCTTCCACCTTCTGGAATTGCCTGTTGATCGAGAATTGCGCCACCAACGGCGGCGCGACCGCCTGGAGTTCCCTTCACAATTGCCTGGTGGTCAGCAACCTGGCGGCGAACTACGCGGGAGGTGTTTACAATGGCTCCAACTGCTACAACTGCACCGTGGTAAAGAATACCGCGTATCGCGGCGGCGGATTATACGGAACCACCTACCCCTGCCTGATCTTCAACAGCATCATTTTTGGCAACACGGCTTCGAGCGTCAGCCAGGATTGGGAAGGCTTGGTTCAAAGTTATGACAGTTGTTCCATCCCTAGGCTGAATCCCACGAGCCCCAGCTACGGTAATATCACCAACGACCCGGTTTTTGTTGATGCCGGCTTCCACCTGTCCGCCGCTTCTCCCTGCCGCGGCGCCGGCAGTCCGCTCTTCGTCAGCGGAACCGATCTCGACGGCGAGGCCTGGAACAGTCCGCCCTCGATGGGTGCCGATGAAGTTTATGACGCCGATTTCGCCGGAGCTTTAACTGTGCTCATTCAGGCAGGCCAAACCGACGTGCTGGTGAATCGTTCCCTGGGCCTGGCGGGCCAGGTCACCGGCCGCGCCGCACGACTGGACTGGTCGTTCGGCGATGGGACCACCCTCAGCAACGCCAATTTCTTCACCTCTCACTCGTGGACCAATCCCGGCGATTACTCCGTCACCCTCACCGCTTACAACGCGGATTATCCCGGTGGCGTTTCCACTGACCTGTGGATCCATGTTCAGCCGCTCAAGCCGCCTTTGCTCCAGCCCACTTCTTTTTCCTCGTCTCCCGGCAATGGCTTCGAATTCCAGTTCGCCGGCCAGTCCAACGCCATTTACACCGTGCAAAATGCCACCAATCTCGCGCCGCCCGTTGTCTGGCAGGACCTGCAGACGCTGGTCAGCACCGGCGGCGTGGTCCGGGTCAGGGATACCAACGCCACCTGGGGAACCAGCTTCTATCGCGTGGGCGTGCAGTGACCTTCTCGGAGTGCGGTGATATGTCACCGCAGTCCAAATTTATCTGACGAGTTCAAACGCGAAACCCTTCAGGTACTCCGTCTCCGGTATCATCGGGATGACCGGGTGATCCGGGCTTTGCGCGTAGGTCGCCACCCGCCGCAATACGTGGCGTGTGTCGTAGGCGGCCGACAAAATCACGTCCTGGAAAGTCACGGTGTCCACGTGATGCGAACAGCAGAACGTCGCGAGCGTGCCGCCCGGCCGGAGCAGCTTGAGCGCCCGCAGGTGGATCTCCTTGTAGCCGCGCAGCGCATCGGGCACCGAAGCCCGATTGCGCGTGAACGACGGCGGGTCGAGCACGATCAAGTCAAACTTTGGAACAACTTTTTCGTGCGGCTTGACGGCCGTCTGCGTCTTGAGCCAGTCGAACACGTTCACGGCTTCAAATGAGCATTGGTCCGCCACCCCATTGGCAACGGCATTCCGCTTCGAGGCCTCAACTGCCTCGGCGCTCTGGTCGAGCAAATGAACATGGGCCGCGCCGGCCCGCGCGGCGTGCAGGCCGAACCCGCCCAGGAAGCTGAAGCAATCCAGCACCTGCGCGCCCTGTGCAAATTGAGCCACCGCCTGATAATTCACCTGCTGGTCGAGATACAGCCCCGTCTTGTGCCCTTCAGCCAGGTCGGTTTCAAATTTCAGCCCGTTCAGATTTACCGTCACCGGCCCACTCAATTCGCCGGCCAGAATCCCCTGCCCTTCGCCCAGGCCTTCGAACTTGCGCGACGCCATGTCGCTGCGCTCGAGAATCGCCCGGGGCGAGAAAATCTTTTGCAGCGCCGCGACGATTTGCGCCTTGCGCTGGTCCATGCCCAGCGACGAAATCTGCACCACCAGCACATCCTTGCCGCCTTTGGTGGGGCGAGCGTACTCGCGAGCCGGCTCACCAGCAGCCTCGCCGTACGCATATTTGTCCACAATAAGTCCGCTCAGGAAATCGCTTTCGGCGTTGACGACGCGGAAGGACGTGGCTTGCGGGAGATGTTTTTGCCGGATGGCCAGCGCAGCGCGAATCCGTTCCTCGAAAAACGCCTCGTTGACCTCAACCCGGTCCGGCGACAGGACACGGACATTAATTTTTGATTTGGAATTGAAAAAACCGGTGCCGAGCAGGCGCTGGCGGTGGTCTTTCACCTGGACGAGTTCGCCGTCAACCGGTGGATGCGTCAGGCGCAGAATTTCCGTGTGATAAATCCACGGGTGGCCGGCCACGATGCGGTCGGCCTCGCCCGGTTTCAGCAGGACAGTGGGTAGTGATTCCATGGTTTGTAAACAGGTTTAGTTGGAGTCCACGCTTTGGCGTGCTGTACGAACAAGCTGAAGCTTGAATTCCAACCCGGATATCAAGCCAGAAACGGGCGTCCGGGGAAAGAAAATGTTCCCACCCGGCATGGGCAAAAGCTGTAATGATAGTAATTATTTGCTTGAATCGCGGCCGAAAGAGGCGGATATAAAGACAAGCCTATGAACTCCAGCGGCACAGTGAGCGCCTTGTTGCACCACAAATCATCCGAACTCTGGTCCGTGGCCCCGGAAGCCACCGTTTTCGAAGCCATCAAGCTGATGGCCGACAAGAACATCGGCGCGCTCCTGGTCATGTCCGGCGGGAAACTGGCGGGGATGTTTACCGAGCGCGATTACACCCGCAAGATCGCGCTCCAGGGCAAAACCTCCAAGGAAACTCGCGTGCGCGATGTCTTGACCCGCGAAGTGGTTTCCGTCGGCATGAACCATTCCGTCGAGGAATGCATGAAGCTGATGACCGAACACCGCGTCCGGCATCTGCCCGTCGTGGAAGCGGACAAAGTCGTCGGCCTCGTGTCCATCGGCGACCTGGTGAACTGGATCATCTCCACCCAGAGCGCGCAGATTGACCAGATGGCGCAATACATTTCCGGCGGTTATCCGCAGCATTCCACCTGACTGCCCCTGCAAAGTAGCAGCGGACATGAGTCGGCTCCAATTCTCGAAAGAACCTGGTGTTATCGGGGGTTGATGTAGCGTCGAGCCTCTGGCTCGAAATCAGGGCAAAGCACCGATCCTACCCGGCAAACGACGACACCGCCGAGAATTCCAAAAGTGGTTTGAGCCAGCTTACGCTGGCGGCTACGAAAGGAACGATCCTTGGAGACTGTCTTAAAATATCTGTCTGGCCTACGGAGTTGGGAAGCTCCGTGAACCCGCAGTCAAGATGACTGCGCTACCGCGTAGCGCAGGCTTCCAGTCTGCGGGATAAGGCGACAGCCTGCCGCCAATTTCGAATTTTCAGCCAGCTACGGCTTGGCCGGCGGCGAATTGGTGGCCGGCGCGGTCGCGGTGTCCTGAACCCGCTTGGCCGTGAAGTCCTCCTCGGCGAAATCACCCACCTTGCGGTGGAACTTGATTTCGTCGCCGGCAATCTTGCCGGTGTATTCGATGCGGATGTCGTTGTCGCCGAACTTGAACGGTTCCACAAAGAAAATGCCGTTGGTGGTGATGATGCCCTCGGTGATGACCACCTCATTGGTGCCCATCTCCCGCTCGCCGACGGCTTTGCCCGTGAGGTTGGTCCCGGCCACCTTGAATTCGAAGGTATATTTCTGCAGGCCGATCTGGCTGTCAAACTGGCCTTTCCATTTTCCGGCGACGTTGTCTCCGGCGCGCGCGGTTCCGGCCAGCGCCAGGGCGCCGACCGCGATGATCAATAGTTGGGTGAAAATTTTCATAGTTGGTTGCGATGAATTTGGTTTGGACCGTCACAGGAAGCCAAAAGAGAGCAATGTTGGCAAGCACGACTGTGGAAGCGCAAATCCGGATGGAACGGCGGAGGGCCGCCACACTCCAAAGCACTGACGCGACTTCTTACCACTCACGACGGGTGCGAAGCGTCCTGGAGTGCGCCAGTCCTGTGGCGCTTAGGCGCGACCCGTCCTCCGTAACAGCAATACTGCGGAGGGTGGAGAAACGACACCGCGAGGACTCGTCCCGCCGTAGCCAGGCGAAGGCGGAAGGCACAGCGCATGTTGCCGGCAGCGATTTGGTGTTAGGAGTTTTGGTCATTTGAGTATTTCCTTGGGGAATGCCTCACCCACAGGCCAATCATTTATCCCCTTGGCCTTCCACGCCAAGATTAGGATACATCCCACGAACAGAATAGTAATTACCTTCTCAGCCACGAACAAATAACCTTTCCATGGATGCGACCCCGAGCAATAAAACGCCATGCCAATTCCGATCAATCCAGCGGCGAAGAAGAATAAAATAACGGCAACGTAGTGAGCCTTAAGCAGGAAACGAGATTTATTCTTCAGGCCCCAGCTATGAAATCCATAAACGTTGCCAAGATCTGATGACTGACAGTTCTTAACAAGGCTCTTTTCAAGAGCCGCCAAATAAACGGCATCTCTACGCATCCGAGATACCTCACCTACCCAGACAGCCGCAGCATTTCCACGCGCTGCGGCTGACGCTACGCGCACAGCCGCGCGCCGCCAAATCAGGACGTGCCGGCTCGTTGAATCTGTGTAACGTCGAACCTGCGGCTCGAAATCGGCGCACAGCGCCGACACTTCACCGGACGGTACTGCCGCGCCGCCTGGCCGAGCGGCAGATCGGCCCTCCCAATGAAATTGGCACCATTCCGACTGCTCTGCAATTGCGTGACACCGCCTCCTTCTGCGGGTACATTCCCATCGTTGTTGATTTCGTAAATCGTATATCGCAAATCGTATATCACTATGCGTTCTGACATCGTCAAAAAAGGCTTTGAACGGGCGCCGCACCGTGCCCTGCTCCGCGCCACCGGCTCCATCGAGTCCGAGGCCGACTGGGACAAGCCGTTCATCGCCATCGCCAATTCCTACACCGATTGCATCCCCGGCCACGCCCACCTCAACGAGGTCGGCCTGCTCGTCAAACGCCTCGTGCGCGCCGCCGGCGGCGTGCCCTTCATCTTTAATACCATCGGCGTGGACGACGGCATCGCCATGGGCCACTCCGGCATGCTCTATTCCCTGCCCTCGCGCGAGCTCATCGCCGATTGCGTCGAGTCCATGCTCAAGGCGCATTGCTTCGACGGCATGGTTTGCATCCCGAACTGCGACAAGATCGTCCCCGGTATGTTGATGGCCACGATGCGCGTGAACATCCCCACGGTGTTCGTCAGCGGCGGGCCGATGGCAGCAGGCATCGCCGAACAAAAAGCCGCGCACGAGGACCTCGCCGGTTACCTGCAACCGGCCGCGGGCAAGTCCGACCTGATTTCCGTGTTCAAAGGCGTCGGCGAACTTCAGGCCGGCAAAATCACCGAGGAACAGTTGAAGAAGCTCGAACAAACCGCCTGCCCGACGTGCGGTTCATGTTCCGGTATGTTCACGGCCAATTCGATGAACTGCCTCTGCGAGGCGCTCGGCATCGCGTTGCCCGGCAACGGCACCATCCTCGCCGTGTCCAAGGAACGCGAGGCGCTCTACGACCGCGCCGCCCGCAGCATCGTCAGGCTCGTCGAGCACGACATCAAGCCGCGCGACATCGCCACGATCGAGGCGTTCGACAACGCGCTGATGCTCGACGTCGCCATGGGCGGCTCGACCAACACGATTTTGCACACGCTCGCCATCGCGCGCGAAGCAGGCATTCCGTACGACATCAAACGCATTGACGACATCTCGCGCCGGATACCGTGCCTCTGCAAGGTGTCGCCGTCGTCGAATTATCACGTGCAGGACGTGCACCGCGCCGGGGGCATCCACACTATCCTCGGCGAACTCAAGCGCATGGGCGCGCTCAACACCTCGTGCAAGACCGTCACCGGCAAAACCATTGGCGAGAATATTGATGAATGGGACGTGCGCTCGGAGAGCTGCACCGCGTGGGCCCGGACGGCGCGCGTCTCGGGCGCGTCTGCGATTGTGGTGGACCCGAATGACAAGATGGGCCCGGCCGCCCGCACCACGAGCGGCAACCTGGCGCCCAAGCCGATGCTGTTCTTCCCCGCCGACCCGCTGGCCATCACGCTCTGGCGCGATGCCGCCGCCTGGAACGCCGGCGATGTCGAGGCGCAAATCGATTTGTTCGACGCCAAGGCGACGCTGAAGCTGCCCGACGGTAGCGCTTTGAAGGGGCACGACCTTTTGCGGCAGAACGTCAAGGAACAGCTTCAGGCAGCGAAGGGGTTGGTCCGCGCCGAACTCGGCGAGTTTCGCGAGGAGCCGGTGCTCCTGATGTGGCGTTACGAGAAAGGCGGCACCCGGACGCCGCACGCGATGGTGCGCGTGAAGAAGCTCAAGAACTGGACCATCGCCCGCGCGGAGTTCGACACCGACCCGAAGCACCTGGCCAAGGTCAAGCCGAGCGGCCTGATGCCGTACGATTCGGCGTTCATGTTCGACGCGAAGGATTGCATTCGGACCAAGGACACCGCCTACACACCCGACGGCGGCTTGGCGATTCTTTACGGCCAGCTCGCGCCGGAAGGCAGTGTGGTGAAGACGGCTGGTATCAGCGCCGAGTTTTTCAAGAATTGTGGCCCCGGTTTTGTGTTTGAAGGACCGTGCGTGATTTTTGAAAGCCAGGATGACGCCTGCGCCGGGATTTTAGCCGGCAAGGTCAAGGCCGGCGACGTGGTCATCATCCGCAACGAAGGCCCACGCGGCGGGCCGGGCATGCAGGAGATGCTGTCACCGACGAGTTACATTGTCGGCATGGGGCTGGGCGACAAGTGCGCGCTGATCACGGACGGCCGGTTCAGCGGCGGCACGGCGGGTGCGTGCATCGGGCACGTCTCGCCCGAGGCCGAGGAAGGCGGGCCGATCGGCCTGCTCAAGGCCGGCGACCGCATCCGGATTGATTTCCCGAACCGCAAGATCGACATCTTGGTGCCCGAAGCCGAGCTGGCGGAGCGGAGGAAGAATTTCAAACCCGTGAAACGCGAGCTGGGCGGCTGGCTGGCGCGCTACCAGAAGCTGGTCACCAACGCGAGCCAGGGTGGGATATTGAGTGTTTAACCTGTCCGGCTGCCCTCTCGCATCGGATGGGAGAGGGAGAATTTTCCGCCGTCTATCATAAAATCGCGCGGCGATGACTGCCGAACGATCATTGGCAAATCCAGCACATGCGATTGCGGTGCCCTCGCCCGTCGGACGGGAGAGGGTCAGAGTGAAGGTTTTTCCTTTGTTTTACCTGAAAAAGATTGATTCCCGACCGTTGCGCCGCCACAGTTTCCTGCTCCCGGCGGAGAGGTGGCCGAGTGGTTGAAGGCACACGCCTGGAAAGCGTGCATAGTCCAAAAGGCTATCGAGGGTTCGAATCCCTCCCTCTCCGCCAGTTTGATTTTAAAAGGCCGCTAGGCTTGACTTCCTTCTTTCCTCTCTTCATAAACTACCGTCAAATACTATGATAACAAATCTAACGCCGAAGCAACTACGTCAGGCTGCATCCATCAAAGAGAAGATCGCAGCGTTACACAAAAAACTCGTGAAACTGGTCGGAAGCGCTGAACCCTCCGCTCCGGCCGGCCGGAAACGCCGGCGGATGAGCGCAGCGGGGCGTGCCCGCATCGCTGCCGCCGCCCGAAAGCGCTGGGCCCAAGTCCGGGCAGCAAAAAAGAAGTAAACTGCGGGATTTTAACGAGGAGGCTCCGACAACGCCGGGGCCTCTTTTTATTTGCTGGACCGGCGGCGACTCGCGTTGCAACGCCTTGATTTAACTCGGTGGTAGTGTCGGCGCTGCGCGCCGATTTCGAGCCGCAGGCTCGACACGACAATGCCCGGGGTTCCACCTTGCCAGCGATTTTCAATTACTTCGGTGAGGCGCCGGCAATGCTCAGTTGGATTTCGATGTCCTCGGCCACCTTGTCGTTAAACTGGCCGGGGTTGATGTTAAAATCGCTGCGCTTTATCATGAAGTTGGCGCGGATGACCAGCAGATCGCCTTTCTGATTCGGCAACCGGTCGCCCAGCTTGTCTTTTAGGTAAGTCAGCTTCACCGGCACGGTGATGTCCTTTGACACGCCCTTGACGGTGAACGTGCCGGTCACATCCGCCGTGGTGGTGTCGCCGGTGGTCTGCACGTTTTTGAATTCCTTGGCTTCAAAGCTGATCTCGGGATTCTTCGCCGCATCCAGCCATTTGTCGCTCAGCATGTGCTGCCGCTGCATCGGGTTGGGCAGCATGAGCGAACTCGTGGCAACGACGATCTTGCCCTTCGTCGCGCCCGGATCGGCCGGGTCGAAGGTGACGGTCCCGGAAACGCCGCTGGCGTTTCCGTTGATGGCTTCAAGCGGCGCGTCGAGCTTGAACCCGGCGTTGTTGACGCCCTTCGGGTCCTTGAAGTCAAAGGTTTGGGGTGCGGCGAGCACAACGCCGGCCGCGGTCAAGAGGGTCAAGATGGTGAGTTTGGTTTTCATGTTATGGTTTTGATGGATGAATTGCCTTGGTTTTACGGAACAGAAAGGAAACGCTAGCCAGTGCCGCGGCGCCGACACCGGCCGCGCCCAGAAAATCAACGCCCGGCACAAATTTGGATTGCCACTGTACTCCTTCCAGTCCGGTGACTGCGTCAGTGATTTTCGTCGGTACACGCGTCTTCGTCCAGCCGCAATTTGCCCCGGCCGCGGCCCAAAAAACAAGTGAGCCAACCAACAGCATTGCAGCGATGATCCGTAGCGTGCTTTTCATGCGTTCATCAGGCAGCTCAGTTCAGGTCGAACAACAAGACTTGTGCCGCCTTGCCGGCGGTTAGTATCAACTTCGCCTGCTCAGAGACCGCCGCCGCGTCGCCGGCGTTCAACACCTGGCCGTTTAATTTCACTTCGCCCTCGGCCACGTGGACCCAGGCATGTCGTCCGGTTGCCAGCGCGTGGTCCAGGCTGTCTCCGGCGTTGAGCCTGGCCAACAACAAATCCGCGTCCTGGTTAATGGCGATGGAGCCATCCCGACCGGCTTTGGACGCCACCAGATTCCACTGCCCGGCTTTCGCTCGGGCGAGAGACTTTTCCGCGTACCGCGGCTTGACGCCCGATCGATCCGGTTGAATCCAGATTTGCAGCAGGTGTACCGGCTCGGTCGGTGACGGGTTGAACTCGCTGTGCGCCACGCCGGTGCCGGCGGCCATGTACTGCACTTCGCCGGGCCGGATGATGCGGCCGTTGCCCATCGAATCCTTGTGTTCCAGCGCTCCGCTCAGGACGTAGGTGATGATTTCCATGTCGCGATGCGGATGGGTGCCAAATCCGCCCCCGCCGGCGATGATATCGTCGTTGATCACCCGCAAGCTGCGGAATCCCATATGGTTCGGGTCGTAATAGCCCGCGAATGAAAAGGTGTGCCAGGTGTCGAGCCAGCCGTGGTCGGCGTGGCCCCTTTCATTTGCTTTTCTCAATGTCATCATGGCCAGACTATGGCGCATCGGGAAAAGGCCGGCCAATACCTTGTTTCTCGCGTTGCGATAACTTTCAGGTATGATTGCGACATGGAACTGCGACACCTGCGTTACTTCGTGACCGTGGCGGAGTTGTTGAGCTTTACCCGGGCCGCGACCCGATTGCGCGTGGCCCAACCGGCCCTGAGCCGACAGATCCGCGATCTGGAAGATGAACTGGGCGCGCCGCTGCTCGTGCGCAACTCGCGCGGTGTGCGCCTGTCCGAAGCCGGCGCGGTTTTTTTGCCCGAAGCGAAAGCTGTGCTCCAGCGCGCGGCTGAAGCGGCCCAAGCTGTCCGCGCGGTCGTACGCGGCGAGCGCGGTGAAATTCACGTGGGTTACGCGCCGACCCCCACCGTGGAACTCCTGCCCTGCACGCTGCACGCATTCCAAAACCTCGCGCCCGGCGTGCGGGTGACGCTGCACGACCTGTCCACGGAGGAACTGTTGCGCGGTCTGCATGATGGCAGGCTGGATCTCTGTCTGATGGTGCGACCGGAGCCAAAGGCCCTGCGCGGGCTCCGGTTTGAGTTGTTGCGCGAATACCCGATGTGCGTGGCGCTGTCGCCCGCGCACCCGTTGGCGAAGCTCAAACGGGTGGTGGTGGAGCAGTTGGTCCGCGAGCCGCTGGTAGCCTATACCCGCTCCGACTACCCGGAGTATCACGCGATGCTGGTCGATTTGTTCCGGTCCACCGGCCAGAACTACCGAGTGGTGGCGGAACAGGACAGTGCCTCGGCCCTGCTCGCCTCGGTGGAAAGCGGTCGCGGGGTCGCGGTGGTGCCGGCGTGCATGTCCATCCTGGCGGGCGGGCGCGTCCGGTTGCGACCGTTGCATCCAGCACCGGATGCGCTGGCCGTCGGCACGATCTGCCGCGTGCAAAAACTCTCCGCCGCGGCGCAGAAATTTTTGCAGGCCGCGCGGGAAGTGGCCAAAGAGCCGGCCTTACCGACCTGATTTACCGCGCAGAACATCAACCCGGGAGCGCCGGCGTCCCGCCGGCATGACGAATTCTGCCAATCAAACACAACCCGCCAGCGAGACGCTGGCGCTCCCAGGGATTGAAGGAGACAACTTCGACTGATTTAAATCTTTGTCACCAGCTCAGCCTTCTCGTAACGGACCTTGGGCAGGCTCGCGTATTTGTCATTCGCCGCCCGGTATCCCAACGCGCAAGCCACTACGGTCGCATAGTCGCCGCCGGTCAAGCCGAGCACGCGGTCGTATTCGGCCGGATTGAGGCCTTCCATCGGGCAGGCATCCACGCCCAGCACGGCGGCGCAGGTCATCAAATTGCCCAGCGCGATGTAGGCCTGGCGGGTGGCCCACTCGTGGGCAGCCTGGCCGCGCGGGCCGTTGACGATGTCGCCGAGCATCATGTCGCGGTAAAAGTTCAGGGACTCGGGAGGGATTTTGCGGACGTCGCTGGTGCGGCGGATAAGTTTGTTCACGTCGGCCTCGGTCATCTTGGTGCGCGCGGTGAACACGACAAAGTGCGAGGCGTCCACGACCTGTTTCTGGTTCCACGAATGCGGGAGCAATTCAGCGCGCTTGGCCGGGTCCTGGATGAGAAGAAAGCGGTAAGGCTGCAAACCATAGGAAGTGGGCGTAAGCACAAGCGCCTGCTCGAGAGTTTGCCAGACGTCGGCAGGGATTTTTCTGACGGGATCAAAGACCTTGGTGGCATAGCGCCACTGCAAGGCGGCGAGGAGTTGGGGGTTGCTGATATGGTTCATGGTTCAAATTTAATTGGTCCGGCTGAAGGTGGCATAGGTTGGAAAAAAATCAAATTTAACCTTTGTCATCATTTGACATGATAGCGCTGGCTGTTAAGCTTGCGTTGATGAAGGAGTCGGTTTCCCTCCGTCGTATCGTCAGGTTCTGGGTCTTGACGATGTTGCCTTATGCGGCCGCGGCCCAGTTGCAGCGAGTGGCGAACAGCTCGCTGACCAATCTGCCGCCGCAGCCGCCGCAGTATGGGTACACGCTGGCGAACGCCTTTTCCACCGTGGCCCTGACCCAACCGGTCTGCCTTGCGTCGCCGCCCCAGGAAACCAACCGCCTGTTCATCCTGAAAAAAACCGGAAACATCGTGGTAATCACGAACCTAGCGGCGCCGACGCGCACTGTGTTTATGAGCCTGTCGGTTCTCTCGGACAGCGAGTCCGGCTTGCTGGGACTGGCGTTTCATCCCGGCTACGCCACCAACGGTTACTTTTTTGTCTTCTCGTCACGACAGATGACCACCACCCAGGGCTCCGGCCGGCACCAGTGCATTTCGCGGTTTCAGGTCACTTCCACCAACGCCAACGTGGCCCTGACCAACTCGGAGCTGATCCTGATCGCCCAGATTGATTCCGCTCCCAACCACAACGGCGGCGATTTGCACTTCGGCCCGGATGGATATTTGTATGCCTCCGTCGGCGACGAGGGCGCGCAGTACAACGGGAGCCTGAACGCCCAAGTCATCACGAACAAATTCTTTTCGGCGATCCTGCGTCTCGACGTGGACAAGCGTCCGGGAAATTTGTTGCCCAACCCGCACGCGGCCAGCACGACGAACTATTTCGTCCCGGCCGACAACCCGTTTGTGGGGGCAACCAATTTTAACGGGAAAACCTTCAGCGCGACGGCCGTCCGAACCGAGTTTTATTCCATTGGCTACCGCAATCCCTGGCGATACTCGTTCGATCTGGTGACGGGATGGCTCTACGTTGGTGATGTCGGGCAGGACCTTTACGAGGAGGTGGATGTGGTTCCGAAAGGCGGAAATTGCGGCTGGGCTTATTACGAGGGCAATCACCTGGCCTCACTCCTGTACCCCAGTCAGCCCACGATACTCACCAACCCGCCTCCCGGTTTGATTTTTCCGATTCAGGAGTATCCGCACAGCGGCACCGCGGGTTACACCGGCAACTCCGTCATCGGCGGCGTAGTGTACCGGGGCACGCGGATCTCCCAGCTATATGGCGCGTATGTTTTCGCCGACAACGGCAGCGGCAACGTGTGGATGCTGCGCTACGACGGCAGCAACACCGTGCCCTACCAGCCGATTACCACGGCGGCCGGCCCGTCCGCCATCGGCACTGACCCGCGCAACGGCGATGTGCTCATTTGCCAGTTGAATAATGGCCAGATCGGCCGGCTGGATTACAATTCCACCGTCACCGGCGCGCCGTTGCCGCCGACGCTCGCCGACACCGGCGCCTTTACCAATCTCACCACGCTGGCACCTGCCGCCGGCATCGTGCCTTACGACATCAACGTGCCGTTCTGGTCCGATAACGCCATCAAATCCCGCTGGTTCTCCGTGCCGGACGCGAATTTGACCATCGGTTTTAGTCCGACCGGCAATTGGAGTTTTCCGACCGGCAGCGTGTGGATCAAGCATTTTGAAATCGAGCTGACGAACGGCGTGGCCGCTTCGCGCAAGCGGCTGGAGACGCGCTTCATTGTGCGCAACACCAACGGCGTTTACGGCATCACGTATCGCTGGGATTCGCCGGCCAACGCCACCCTGGTGCCTGAAGCGGGCACGAATGACACGCTCGTCATCAACGACGGCGGCACGTTGCGCACGCAGATCTGGCATTATCCCGGCCGCTCGGAGTGTCTGGCCTGTCATACCTTGGCCGGCGGCTACGCCCTGGGCTTCAACACGCCGCAGCTCAACCGCGATTTTACCTACGGCGCGCTGACCACCAATCAGATTGCCGCGCTCAATGCTGCCGGCTATTTCAGCCCGCCCGTGACGTCCGATGTTCACAGTCTGCTCGCGCTCGCCGCCGCAACCAACACCGCTTACACCCTCGAATTTCGGGCCCGCTCGTTTCTCGCAGCCAACTGCGTGCAATGCCATCAACCCGGTGGTCCGGCCCAGCGCGCCGCCTGGGATGCCCGCATCACCACGCCCACATCGGCGGCCAACCTGGTTAACGCCGTTCCCGCGAACAACCTGGGCAGCGCGGGCAATCTGGTGATTGCGCCGCAACAGCCGGCCAGTTCCGTTTTGCTGACCCGCCTGGCCATGCGGGATCTCGGCAGCCTGCCATCCATCCAGATGCCGCCACTGGCGTCCAACCTTACCAATGCCCAGGCGGCCCAGCTCATCACCGATTGGATCAATTCCCTGCCCGCTGATGGTCGTCCGGCGCAACCGCGTTTTACTGATTTCGACACCGACGGGTCGAATTTTGTCCTACGGGGCAATAACGGCTGGCCTACCCAGCCGTATTATGTGCGGGCTTCCACCAACCTGCTGCTCCCCCCGGCAGCCTGGCCGGTGGTGCTGACCAATGCCTTCGACCCGCTGGGCAATTTTAATTTCACCAATGCGATGGGGCCGGGCGCGGCCAAATGCTTTTACATGCTCCAATTGCCATGAAGCCGGTCGCCTTGGTATAAGACCGGCGATGAACCCGTCGCCGCTTCGCATCCGTCGAGCCACGACTGATGACTTTCGCCAGCTCCAGGCCCTGTGGCACTCGATGCATTTCCCCTCGGAGGACCTGGAAAAGCGGCTGACCGAGTTTCAAGTGGTTGAAACCGCTGAGGGACAGCTGGCCGGCGCCATCGGCCTGCAAATCACCGGGGCGCATGCCCGGCTGCACAGCGAAGGGTACACCGATTTTTCCCTGGCCGACGCCGCGCGGGAATTGTTCTGGGAGCGCATCCAGACCATCGCCGCCCATCACGGCGTGTTGCGGTTGTGGACGCAGGAGACCTCGCCCTTTTGGCCGCGCTGGGGATTTCAGCCCGCCAACGCCGAACTCCTCGAACGCCTGCCCGCTGCCTGGCATGATTCCGAAGGCACCTGGCTCACCGTCCAGCTCAAGGACGAGGAAGCCATGGCCGCCCTGGAAAAGGAGCTGGCGGAATTCAAGGAGGAAGGAAAAAAGCGCGCTGCCGAAGTGCTGGACCAGGCGCGGTCGCTGACGACCACCATCACCATCATCGGCTTTGGCCTCGGACTGCTGCTGATCGGAATTGCGGTGTTTATTTTTGTGCGCCGGGGCCTAACCTTGCCCGGGCATTGACGGCAGCTGGAATTCGTCCGCGTGGTAGGAACTCCGCACCATCGGTCCGCTCGCAACGTGGACAAATCCCAGCTCCCCCGCCCGCCGGCCGTACTCCGCGAATTTTTGTGGCGAAACAAATTCGATCACC
>Ga0335071_10000682_pt1 | contig 36787 bp, 27 predicted proteins | sample Lox_Sample_15_FD_206724 | JGI IMG/M metagenome (GOLD analysis project Ga0335071, IMG submission 206724) | Soil microbial communities from Loxahatchee National Wildlife Refuge, Florida, United States - Lox_Sample_1.5 | ecosystem: Environmental > Terrestrial > Soil > Wetlands | place: USA... | reverse complement strand
TGATGCCGGTCGCCGCCTCGATTAGGTCAGCAATATGCGCTCCGCCAACGCGGGCGGCTGTCTCCAGAAAGTACAGCGTGCCGTCGCGTCCCTGAATGAACTCACTGTGCGACACGCCGCGCAACATGCCGAAGGCACGAAGCACTTTCTGGTTCAGCTCGCGTAGACCGACTTCGTCGGGTGAGCCTGCTGCCAGCGTACGTGTGGTGAAGATGTCGCCGTCATGCGAAACGTCCATCGGCGGGCGTCCGTACTTACTTGCAATCGAAAACAGCAGCTGCTTCTCGTAGGTAATGGTATCGACGTGGAAGATGTCGCCGGGCACGTACTGTTCCAGCAGGTAATACGACTGCCGATCGCCCAGATGGTCGACTTGCGACCAGAACTCATCGGCGCTGTGGACCTTCTTGACCCCAATTGACCCGGCCATGGAGCGCGGTTTGAGCACCCATGGCGGCGGAATGCGTTGTATGAACTCGTGCAGCTGTTTGTGGTTCAGGACGTGAATGAACTCCGGGACGGGAAGTCCGGCGTCGCGCGCTTGCACTCGCATGGCGAGCTTGTCGCGGAAGTAACGCGCGGTTGTGTCGCCCATGCCGGGCACGCGCAGATGCTCACGCAAAGTCGCCGCGATTTCTACGTCGAAGTCATCGAGCGGTACGATGCGGTCCAGCACTTCTGTCCTGGCCAGGTGGCTTATGCCCAGAAGCACGTCCTGCATCTTCCAAGTCCTGTCTTCATCGGGGACGAAGAAGATGTCGTCAATCGACTCGCGCGGCCAATTCGCGTCCTTGAGACTTAACGACGTAAGCAGGAGCGTCCGGCAACCCTGGCGCTTGCACTCCACCAGGAACTCGATTCCCTTGAAATAGCTGGCGAGGCACAGCACAGTTAAGGGTTGTGACGTGCGGGCATCGGGCGAAGCATCTGACAATTCAGCCTCCTCCACCGGGTAGTTACCTAAATTAACAGAAACGCAAGAATCGCACCGATACGTTCACCGCTAGCATCCTGCCAAGTCTCACCAGTCACGCGCCTACGCGCTTCGGCCACCGGTTTCGCGGAACAGGTGCAAATTGGAGCGCAAGGCGATGCTGGGATTCAGGTAGTGTGCCTTAGGAATCTCCGCATCATGCAGCAAATGCTCCGCCAGGGTGCGCACAGCTAACTGTCCCTGGCGATAGGGTCGCTGGTGCATGGAGGCATCGATGATGCCCGAGCGAAACAGCGGCAGCATCTCCCTAAACAAATCGGTCGCGATGACTCTGACTTTGCCTGCCCGACCCGCATCGGCGAGCGCGCGGCACACTGGCAGACAATTCACGGTGTTGATGTAGATGCCTGCGAGATCGGGGACTCTCGCCAACAGCTTCCGTGTTTTCCGGTAGCTCTGATCTGGGTCTTCGTGGCCCTCGATGACCTCGACAATGCGGCCGTGCTGACAATACTGCGTGAAGCTGGCCGTAAATCCTTCCGCTTTCTCCCGGTGATCGACAGTCTTGAGCATGCCGGTGACGATGGCCGCCCGCGCGCCCTGAGCAACGAACTTGGCCATCAACTCTCCGGCAATGAGGCCATTGAGGCGCGGATCGACGCAAACGATGGAGGAACGGTGGCTGGCCGGCGCATCGGTGGAGACGCAAACCACGCGCACGTCATGTTCCTCTGCCGTGTCAATGAGCGGCGTCATGACCTCCGGATTGCCGGGGGTAACGACGATGCCACGAACGTCAGCATCAAGAATTTTCCGAAATGCCTGCCGCTCACCTTTTCCCAGCTCTGGTACGGGCTGGAGCAAAAAGTCGATGCCACGGTCTGTGTAGCGGCGGACCTCTTCGTGGATGCCCTCCCACATTTCGTTGTAGAAGTAGCGAATTTCCTGCGGCACGCACACGCCAACTCGCACCCGTCGTCCTGTGGACAGGGAGCGAGCGGCGAGGTTCGGGCGGTAGCCGATCTTCTTGGCAATGGCGAGCACGCGTTGCCGGGTTTTTTCATTGATGCCCGGGCGGTCGTGTAGAGCCCGGTCGACTGTGCCGATAGAAACGCCCGCCATCTCGGCAATCAAGGGAATTCCGCTTCGTCGTGCGCCCATAGCAGTGAAAGCCCCCACATGGCTCTCCCTTCATTTATATCACCGTTAACGTACACGATTTGCCTTTTCTTTCATTGCGATCCGCGTAATAATCCAGAGGAGCACTCTGGAAACCAAGCCTCATGGCACCCAAACTTCTCGGAATTGATGTAGGCACCGGCGGAACCAGGGCGGTGCTGATCGACGGAGCAGGCCAGGTCATCGCTGCCCGTACTTCGGAGCATAGGGCATTCGCGTCGCCGCAGACGGGCTGGGCTGAACAGGACCCACACGACTGGTGGCGCGCGACCGGCGAGGCTGTACATGAGGTAATGAGGGTCTCCAATACGTTGAATTCGGAGATCGCGGCCGTCGGATTCTCCGGCCAGATGCATGGCGCCGTCTTGCTCGATGCGGATAGCAACGTATTGCGGCCGGCGCTGATCTGGTGCGACCAGCGCACGGCGGACGAAGCGGCTGAGCTGACGCAACAGGTTGGCGAGAGCCAGATCATTGCCTGGACGTGCAATCCCGCGCTGACGAACTTCACGCTCACCAAGCTGCTGTGGGTGCGCAAGCATGAACCACACCTGTTTGAGCGCTTCCGCACTCTGCTGTTGCCCAAGGACTATGTGCGCTATCGGCTTTCCGGCGAGTATGGCATGGACATGGCCGACGCCTCCGGTACCCTGCTTCTGGACGTTGCGAACCGTCGATGGTCCGCGGAGATGGCGACAGCGACCGGAATCGGCTTGAGTTGCCTGCCGCCCCTATTCGAATCGCCCGAGGTATGCGCTTCGGTCTCGGACGAAGGAGCGAGAGCAACGGGTTTACGCAAAGGCACGCCACTCGTTGCGGGCGCGGGCGATCAGGCAGCGGGAGCGGTTGGGCTGGGCGTCGTGCGTCCCGGCGCGGTGCACACGACCATCGGCACTTCCGGCGTAGTCTTCGCCGCAACGGACAGTCCGGCGCGGGATCCGAAGGGTAGACTTCACACATTTTGCCACGCGATTCCCGGTCGCTGGCACGTGATGGGCGTCACACAGTCGGCGGGGCTTTCCCTGCGCTGGTTCCGTGATAACTTTGGCACCGTCACACAGGATGGTCGCGACCCCTACGAGCGGCTCTCCGATGAGGCATGGGATATTCCACCGGGATGTGACGGGGTGCTGTGGGCCCCGTATCTGATGGGTGAGCGCACGCCGCATCTCGATCCGCTGGCGCGAGCTGCTCTGGTGGGTCTGGCGGCGAACCATGGCCGCGGGCACGTCGTGCGCGCAATTATGGAAGGCGTCGGCTTCAGCTTGCGCGATTCCTTGTCCATCTTTGAGGAAATGCAGGTGCCTGTCGAAAACATACGGCTTGGTGGCGGCGGAGCCCGCTCCAAACTGTGGCGTCGAATTCAGGCCGATGTCTACGATCATGCGGTGCAAGTTGTCGAGGCCGAAGAAGGCGCTGCCTATGGCGCGGCGCTGTTGGCAGGCGTCGGCTGTCGGGTCTGGTCGAGCGTCGACGACGCTTGCGAAACGGCGGTACGCGTGGCGTATGAAGTAGAGCCGGATCCCGCGACGGTGGCAGTTATGCGGGCACAGTACGAAGCCTACCGTCGACTCTATCCGGCGCTAAAGGCAATTCGCGGAAGTTGAAAAACAGCTGCACTTGACGATTCATGGGAGGGATCATGTCAAACGACCAATACAGCCCGCGTCCCGAGCACAAGTTTACATTCGGTCTGTGGACCATCGGCAATCGCGGCCGCGATCCTTTTGGCGAAGCAGTGCGGCCCACCATTCCGCCAAACGATATCGTCGCGATCCTCGGCGAAATTGGCGCATGGGGCGTCAATCTGCACGACAACGACCTCGTGCCCATTGATGCGACACCCGCCGAGCGCGACCGCATCGTGCGCCAGTTCAAGGCGGCATGCAAGGAGCACGGCGTCTGCGTGCCCATGGCGACCGTCAACCTTTTCTACGATCCGGTATTTCGTGATGGGGCTTTCACCGCCAACGATCCCACCGTGCGCCGCTATGCCGTGCAGAAGACGATGACTGCGATGGATCTCGGAGCGGAATTGGGCGCGAAGATCTTCGTGCTCTGGGGCGGCCGCGAAGGCACCGAGACCGACGCATGCCGCCGGCCCGACGAGGCGGTAAAGCGGCTGCGTGAGGCGCTGGACTACCTTTGTGAATACAACCTCGACAAGAAGTACGCCTACAAATTCGCCATGGAGGCCAAGCCCAACGAGCCGCGCGGCGACATTTATATGGCAACGACCGGCGCGTACCTCGGGTTCATACCGACGCTCGCACACCCCGAAATGGTTGGAGTAAATCCGGAAGTCGCGCACGAGCAGATGCCCGGGCTCAACATGCTGCATGCCGTCGCGCAAGCGTGGGAGGCCGGTAAACTCTTCCATATTGACCTCAACGACCAGTATCCTGGCCGCTACGACCAGGACTTCCGCTTCGGTTCAACCACTCCGAAGGCCATGTTCTGGCTGGTCAAGTTTCTCGAAGACGTGGGCTACGATGGCTCACGCCACTTCGATGCGCACGCTTATCGCACCGAGGACATCGAAGGCGTGAAGGACTTCGCGCGTGGCTGCATGCGAACTTACCTCATCCTGCGAGAAAAGGGTCGGCAGTGGAACGAGGATCCCGAGATACTGGCCATCGTGAAGGAGATTGCCGCAGCGAACGAAGCCGCGGGCCCGCTGGGCGCTTACTCGCAGGCCAGCTCGCAAAAGTTGCTCAGCACCAACTTTGATCGCGCCGTTCTCGCGCAGAAGGGGCTGCAGTACGAAAAACTCGACCAGCTCACTATGGAAGTGCTGATGGGCGTGCGCTAGGCAACATCGCAAACAAAATGCAATAGGCGAACCACTTGCTTCACCCAACGAGAAGTGGCGAATGCGGCATCATTCTCGCTGCCATGTGCACGCATTTCCATGGGTACAATGGTTGCGAAGTTCATACGCGTGCCGCAAGTCGCGGCGAGGGAGATGCTCGATGTCAGCTTCAGTTCCTGCAAGCTATAAAGACTTATTCGACAAACCAGCATTCGGCAGCTTTACCACATTGATGCCCGACGGCAGCCCGCAGACTACGCCCGTGTGGGTAGATTTTGTCGACGGCAAGGTCTGGGTCAACACCGCGCTCGGGCGACAAAAGGACAAAAACGTGCGCCGCGACCCGCGCGTGGCTGTAACGTTAATCGACCCGCAGAATCCCTACCGCTATCTGGAAATTCGGGGAAAGGTCGACGAGATTACCACCGATGGTGCAACACAGCACATCGACAAGATGGCGAAGAAGTATATCGGTCAGGACAAGTATCCGTGGGCGCGGCCCGGCGAGCAGCGCGTGCTGCTGAAGATCTCTCCCGAAAAGATAAGCACGATGGGGTAGAGCCGGAACCGGCCCGCCCAACGAAATCCATTACGCCGTCGCTTTTCGCTCATGCAAGCGCCGCTGGTGGGCGTCGCAAGGCAAAGAGCGAAGAGCGTGCGGTTCTTTCTTGTGAGTAATTACTCGGGGGTTTGCCGTGTCAGTCTGCTGGCTTCGCCTGCTGGTTCTCAGTCTTCTTCGCTGGATCTAACCGCTCAAAGCCATACGGACAATGCCTGCAACCGTTGGTGCAACAGTAACCGCGGTTGCGCAGGTATTCTTCCGTAAACACCATCAGGCCGTTCTCCAAGTAGTAGTCGATTCCCTCGATGAGCTCGCGATCGGTCATTGCGCGCCCGCCTCGCGAAGTAAAGCATTGCGTTCTTCCGGATCGACCGCCACGCCGTCGCGGAACTTTACGTACTTGCCTGAAATAGCCGGTACGCGCTCGCCCGGAACAATGAACCCAACAAGGTTCAGCGGATCGGCTGCGGCGACAACCTGCGTCTCACCGGTTGCCGGCAAGTTCCGCATTGCTCGCAACGATTCCACCGCTTCCGGCAGCGCAAACTGTTCGCCGAGAAAGCAGTTCACGAACCGTCCTCCCCGCACTTCGCCGCGTTCTTCCAGTCGCCGGAAGGTCATGAGCAGCTCTCGCCATTTTGGCAAGTTCGATTCGCGCGCCAGCACCTCGCGGAACACCACGCCATAGCGCCGCAGTAGCACATGGCAGGTCGCTTCGACGACCTTCGTGCGATCCGCGACCTCGCCGGCATGCAGCATCGACCAGCGCCCCGTCGTGTGGCGCGGCTTGGCGATCTTAGGTGTCCCCGGAGGGCCTCGCCGCACGGGAGCGATCAGCGCCCGCAGGTTTTCGAATCCATCCGCAGTGACCAGCCCTGCGGCGACCAGCTCCCACAACGCCGTTTCGACTTCAGCCTTCAGCTTGCCGGTCCCGCGAACGATGTCCGCGAAGAACGACGCGCCGCGACGCTGCAGGAGTCCCGCCACCGACCGCGCTCCCTCCGTTAACACTCGCTGCTCCGCATCCATGTCCTCAGGATTGCGTGGCTGCATCCAGTCGGAGTCCTCGCGCACAAAAAACGTGATCGGTGCAACGCTCGTCGGTAGTACGCGCCGCCGCCCAGTACCGGAATCTTCCAGCGTTGCCGGGTGCGGTGAGAGCCGGCCCCAACCCACCGCACCGGTCAGGCACAACTGGTCCAGCAGTGCGGGATCGTAGTCCGTCATGCGCGGGCGGAGAATTTGCTTCTCCCACGCAATGGCGGGGATTTCGAAGCCCTGCAACTGACGAAGTATTTCGAGCAGTCCGCGCTCACCGCCAAGCTGGGAGTTCGGCGCAACATGCTGCCACCGCGCGAGCCATCGCATGAACTGCGCCGCCGTCACCGGCTCAACCTGCTTGCGCAGGGTCGCTACCGTGAGATGGTGAATCCGCGCCAGCAATCTCCGATCGCACCACTCGCAGGTCCCCGGTTCGCCGCCCGCAGCTACCCCGGTGAAATTTCCCCGCAGCGTCGAGCCGCTCGCCTCCATCTGAAGCAGCGCCTGGCTGACGTCCTTCATTGGCACATCGAGCAGAAAACCCAATGCCGCAGCATTCGTGGGTCCCGAGTGCATCATCCAGCCCTTCAACATGAGGAGCAGGGCCTCTTCACGCGTGGTCGTGTTCGATGCCAATTTCGGCGGCGCGACTTCAAACACCGCATCCGGGTAGATCAGCGCGAATTCCGGCGCCCGCTCCGAGGCAACAAGATATTGCCTTCCTCCAGCGGTTGCTCGCACTACGCGCCACGCCTCCATCAGTTCGGCCACAAACGGCCGCCAGTGCGAGACTAGCTTTCGCCACTCGGCATCGACCGGCTCCTCCGGCAGCACAACCAACGTCAGTAGCGCATCGTGCAATTCCTCCGCATCGCGCGCGTCTGGCCGCGCCTCCTCGCGTACCTTCGCGATTGCCGTCTGGTCCAGCCGTCCAACTTCGGTCAACACCGCGTCAGGCAGTACCCGCCGCAACTGTACCGCGCGCGCGCGCCGCTCTTCCAGCGGCGCGTCATCCAGGAACGCATACGGGTTCGCGTTCAGAATCTCGTGCGAGAACTGCGAGGGCACCGGCGTATCCACGGCAATGCAGCGAATCGAACCGTCGCCAATGCCCGTCAGCACGCTCCTCAGGCCGTCGATATCCATCGCTTCGGTGAGGACGTCTTTCATCACCTCCTGCACCAGCGGATGGTCGGGGATCTGAATATCACCCTCGATGTTCTCGAAGCACGCCGCCACTTCGGGGAACACGGCTGCCAGCAGATCGTCGCTACGAATCCGTTGAATATGCGGCGGGATCTTCTTCCCGCCCTGGAATCGCAGCAGAGCCAACGACCGCCCGGCGTCCCACTTCCATCGCGCGCCGAAGATGGGTGATGCCAACGCCGCCTGCTCGAGAATCTCCTGCACCGTTTCCAGTTGCAGGTAGTGGAAGACATCACTCAGCGGGAAACTGTGCTGCTCGGCCAGCGCGATACTCAAACCGTTGTCCGTCGCCGCTGCCTGCAGCTCGAAATTGAACGAGCGACAAAAGCGCTTTCGCAACGCCAGTCCCCAGGCCTTGTTCACCCTCCCGCCAAACGGCGCATGCAGAATGAGCTGCATCCCGCCGCCTTCGTCGAAGAACCGCTCGGCGATGATCGTCGCTTGTGTCGGTACCTCGCCCAACACCGCGCGGCCCTCAACGATGTACTCAATCAGCTGCTCCGCGCCTGAGGCATCTAGCCCGCACTCTGCCTTCAACCACGCCGCTGCCGCCCGCACCTCGGGACTCGACTCCAACCCCCGCGCGCGCAACTTCGATGGCGTATCGCCATCGATAGCAGACTGTTTCGCCGGCAATGGCGCAGTATTCGGCAGCATCCCGCTGACCTTTTCACGCAACTCGGCCACGTGTTGCGAAAGCTCCGCCGTTCGCGACGGAGCCTCGCCCCGCCAGAAGGGTATCGTCGGCGCAGCGCCGTGCGCATCTTCCACCAGCACCCTTCCCGACTTCGCCTCCACCCTCTTGATGCGCCACGAAGTGTTGCCCAGCAGCATGATGTCGCCGGCCATGCTCTCGACGGCAAAGTCCTCATCCACCGTCCCGAGCGTGATGTCCTCCGGCTGCGCCACCACCGTGAACAACGCGGTATCGGGAATGGCTCCGCCGCTGGTAATCGCTGCCAGTCGCGAACCGCGCCGCGCCCGCAGCTTGCCGTTCACCTGATCGCGATGCAGATACGCACCGTATCGTCCCCGTGCGGCAGCAATCCCCTGTGAGAGCATCTCGATGATTCGGCCGAACTCTTCTGCTGTGAGCTTGCTGTAGGGAAACGCGCCGCGCACGCACGCGAACAATTCCGCCTCGTCCCACTCTTCGCAACTGCACATGGCAACGATTTGCTGTGCCAGGATGTCGAGTGGCTTGTCTGGAATCGCCAGCCTGTCGAGATCGCCCTGCTGGATTGCCCGGACCGCAGCCCCACATTCCACCAGGTCGTCGCGCGTCGTGGCGAATAGCCGCCCCTTGGAGATCGCTCCCCGCCAGTGTCCCGCACGCCCGATGCGTTGCAGCGCCACCGAAATCGCACGCGGCGAGTTGATCTGGCACACCAGATCTACACTGCCGATGTCGATGCCCAGCTCCAGAGATGCCGTTGCCACCAGCGCGCGAATCTCTCCGCTCTTGAGCTTCCGTTCTGCGGCCAGGCGCAGCTTACGCGCGAGGCTGCCGTGGTGTGCTGCCACTTGGTTTTCGCCGAGTCTCTCGCTCAAGTGCAGTGCCACTCGCTCGGCCAGCCGTCGCGTATTCACAAAGATCAGCGTCGATCGATGTTCCAGCGCCAGCACTGCGATGCGGTCGTAAATCTCGCCCCACATTTCGTTGCTCGCTACCGGCCCCAGTTCCGACGCCGGAACCTCAACTGCCAGGTCCAGCTTCCGATGATGCCCAATATTCACCACCGCCGGCGCAGGACGATTCGCGCCAGTCAGAAACTGCGCCACCAGCTCAATCGGCTTCTGCGTCGCCGACAGCCCTATACGCGTTGGCCGGCGCGCGAGCCGATCCAGCCGCTCCAGCGAAATCGCCAAATGCGCGCCGCGCTTGTCGTCTGCGACGGCGTGAATTTCATCCACGATCACCGTCTGCACGTCGCGCAAGATCTCGCGGCTGCGATCAGCCGTCAGCAGGATGTACAGCGACTCCGGCGTAGTCACCAGGATGTGAGGGGGACGCTTCAGCATCTCGCGCCGCTCTTTCGCCAGCGTGTCGCCAGTACGGACTGCCGTTCGAATCTCGGGCATCAGGAAGCCGCGTTCTGCAGCCAGCGCGAGAATCTCGCCGAGCGGTCCCTCGAGGTTCTTCTGAACGTCATTGCCCAGCGCCTTCAGCGGCGAGACGTAGAGCACTTCGATACGATCTCGCAAGGTGCAGTCCAGCGCCTTTCGCACCAGCCGGTCAATACAGATCAGGAACGCCGAAAGCGTCTTACCGGAGCCCGTGGGCGCCGAAATTAGCGTTGTGCGTCCAGCTAGGATTTCCGGCCAGCCCTGCTCCTGTGGCTCTGTGGGCGAGCCGAACCTCCCCAGAAACCACTCCGCAACGATTGGATGGGCCCAGGAAAGGGAAACAGGAATCTCGGTTTCCGGGAGCATGCAGGCCATTCTATTCCGCTTCTCCAGTTTCGCCAATTCTTCGCTCTGTTGGGCTGTCCGCCTCGGCTTGCCCGCACGCTGTTACCATGACCTCATGTCCGAAGAACGCGCCAAAAAGATCAAACTCATGATTTTCGACGTGGACGGCGTTATGACAGACGGCACCATCTTTTTGTTTCCTGCGCCCGGGGGATCTGCCGCACCCGCCATCGCGGAACACCGAGACAAAATGGCTGACGAAGGTGGATTTAGCTTCGCGAGCGCAACCATGATGGAGGCCAAGGGCTTCAATGCGCACGATGGCGCAGGCTTCTCCCTGATGCGTCTCGGCGGAATCAAAGCAGCCATCATCACCAAGCGCATTTCCGAGACAGTCGCACTACGCGCCCGCGACTTGAAGATTGACCTGGTTTACCAGGGCCAGCAGGTGAAAACTGCCGCGTTTTACGACATCCTCGCACGGGAAAATCTTACTGCCGAGGAAGTTGCCTATGTCGGCGATGACATCATCGACCTGCCCGTGATGCGTCTGTGTGGGCTAGCGATTGCCGTCAGGAACTCCCGTCCGGAAGTTCTCCGCGAGGCGCATTTTGTGACTGACCACGATGGCGGCAGGGGCGCCGTGCGAGACGCCATCGAATTTATCCTTCGCGCCCAAGACACCTTGGATCGGGCAATCGAGGAATACATCTACGCCCGCAGCCAGGACCCGGCGACCCGGGTTCAGTAACGAAGCTTGAAAAATGCCCTCCGCCAGACAGGGGCGAGTTGTCTGTCGAAGGGCCAGTCGCTCGCGCGACTATTCTCAGGGTTATGCTCATCAAACCCCGTAACGCAGTTCCAAGTTTCGCGAGAAATGGGATGTTCCACTTTTGAGCTAGTGCCAATGCACGGAGTGTCAAATTGGAACGCTCCTCCAGTTGCACCAAATTCGGGCAATAATCCGCGACGAACCACAATTGCCAAGACCACTTCGGCCGACAGGTGTGGTAAGTACTTAGTTGTATACGAAATGGCGGTTTTCCATGTATCTTTTGGTGAACTGGCCGTTGAGAGTGGCTAACTGTTGGTTGTTAGCCCGAATTAACATATTCGACTGTCTGATTGCGACTGTGACGCCGAAGTAACTTGGTTCCGGTACTACCGACTTTGGGGTGACGATGGGAAGCCGCTTCGTGAAATTTGTCTTGGCGTTCATTTTGTTTTTTGGGCTGCTCACCGCTGACAGCCCGGCTGCCACTATTGTCCCGCCCAAGGCTGCTGGCTCGAAGTCTCACGCCGTCACGGAAAGCAAATCCACCCAGAAGAAGATGGCGCGCTCCAGACACGGCACAAAGAGCTCTGCCTCCGCCAGCAAGAGCCGCAAATCTAGCCCGACGACCAAATCTACAAAAGGCAAGAGGAAGAGCAAGTACGTCGAGCGCTTCTATGCCAGCTCATTTGCTGTGGACCAGTCCGACGGCGACATCACGGAAGGCGAGGATCCAGTGGTTCGCGCCGCCGCCATCGAAGCTCTCGGCAATATGAACGGCACGGTGGTTTCCATCGACCCGGAATCCGGTCGGATCCTCGCAATGGTCAACCAGAAGCTGGCGCTCTCCGCTGGCGCGCAGCCGTGTTCCACCATCAAAGTGGCCGTGGCGCTCGCCGCGCTCAGCGAGAACATCATCACCAAAGACACAGAAATAAAACTTGGTAAGTACTACAGCATGGATCTCACCACCGCTCTCGCTCATTCCAACAATGCGTACTTTGCAGCGGTTGGCCAGAAGCTGGGATTCGAGCGTGTGAGCTACTATGCCCATCAGTACGGGTTGGGCGAGTTGGCCGGTTGGCAGATTCCGGGCGAGCACCTTGGGAAATTCCCCTCGACGGTCTTGGACTCCAAACTTGGCGGGGTAGGGAAGATGTGCTCCTTCGGCGAGAGCATTTCACTCACGCCGTTGCAGTTGGGTGCGCTCATGGCCGCGATCGCCAACGGCGGGACCCTCTATTACCTCCAGCATCCTACCTCGCCGTCGGATGTCGCGAATTTCACGCCCAAGATAAAGCGACAGCTCGACATCGCGACGGCCATCCCCGAAATCTCCGATGGCCTGTCGGGAGCAGTCGAGTACGGAACTGCCCGCCATCTCCGTACGAGCTTCATGGAGGAACCCGTACTCGGCAAGACCGGCACCTGCTCGAACAACGGCACCCGCTTCGGCTGGTTTGCCTCCTACGCCAATACCGAGCACGGACGCATTGTGACCGTGATCTTCCTGCAGGGTGGCCGCCCGACCTTCGGCCCCAAGGCTGCCGAACTGGCCGGACATTTCTACCGCAGCCTCTATGACCACGATTACTTCACTCCGAAGCAACCGGCTGTCTCGATGCAATTGACTGGCAGCCGTAGCACGGCACCGTCCACCGATTAGAAGCGCTTCTTTTTTATCACCGGAACGGCGATTCGGGCTTTACTCCGCAGGCGGCTGCGCCTTCGGCGCCTGCAGTTTCTCTAGTGCCTGCTGGTAGATCGTCTTGTGCATCGCGTCCGTAGCTTGGGCAAGTTTCTGACTGACCCACTGTGCCGACGCCATTTTCGACGGGTGAGGATATGCGGGGTCGATCTCCGAAATTCGCCATTCGCCGTTTACCTCCGACACGACGAAACGGACGTTCTCGATCTGGTTCCTGGCATCCTGCGAATACCCCTCCGCCAGGTCGTACTTTCCGAGCAGCCGGTAGTGTACGAGCGCAACGTACTTGCCGTGGTCATACCCGAGATCGTTATCGACGTCAAAGCGCGACGTCACCATGAACAGCGAATAGTCCGGGTTGGTCGGCCACGCTACCAGGGGCTGAACTTTTCCCCAGGCCGCAGGGCTCAAACGGCCTCCGGAGTAGTCCATGCGGCAATACTGGGCCACCAGTTCACGAACTTGTACTTCCTCCAGCTTGGGATCGGTGTGGTTGAGCGGCACGCCCATCTGGGCCCAGCCACTGCAGGCAGTCAAAACCAGAAACAACGACCAGGCAAAGGCAATGCGCGAATACGAGTTCAAGAAACAACCTCGGGTCGGACGAGTGCCGTAATCGAAGCATAACGCGATTGCGGGCAAAAAAAAACGCCCGGCAACCGCCGGGCGGCTCAACGGGAGGAACCTCAATCCGAGCTAGCCACGCGCCGTCTTCTGGTCGCTGAACACCTTGCCGTCTTTGATGTGGATGATGCGGTGCGCGTACTCGGCAATGTCATGCTCATGCGTTACTAGTACGATGGTGTTCCCCTGCTGATGCAGCCGGTCGAACAAGGCCATGATCTCCACACCAGTTTGCGAGTCAAGGTTCCCGGTCGGCTCGTCCGCCAGAATGATCGACGGATCGTTCACCAGCGCGCGCGCAATCGCGACTCTCTGCCGCTGTCCTCCAGACAGCTCGTTCGGCTTATGGTTCATGCGGGATTCCATACCCACCGACGTCAGCGATTGTTTTGCCCGCTCCAGCCGCTCCGCCGCTGGAACGCCTGCATAAATCAGCGGCAGTTCTACATTGTGCAACGACGTCGCGCGCGCCAGCAGGTTGAATGTCTGGAAGACAAACCCGATTTCTTTGTTCCGGATGCGCGCCAGCTCGTCGTCATCCAGTTCGCTGACCAATTGCCCATTGAGCCAGTACTTGCCCTGGCTGGGCGTGTCCAGACAGCCGATCAGGTTCATCAGGGTTGATTTCCCTGAACCCGAAGGCCCCATAATGGCGACATACTCGTTGCGCATAATGCGCACATTGACGCCGCGCAGCGCATGTACCTGCTGTTCCGAGCCCATGTCGTATGTCTTCCACAGATCTTCGGTGACGATGATTGCCGAATCTGGAGGTGCGCTCGTTTCCGCTTCCCTCAGATTTACCACTTCGGTCGCCATCTTGGTCCGCTCCTCCATCGGTTGCGGGTCGGGATTGCTCATCGCCGAGTTCTCCGGCCGCTGCCACGCGGCTTACCGTCAGGGACGAGTCTAGGACTCTTCCTTTTTGGTTCCTGTCGTGTTGTCTACTTTGACGCTGGCCCCGTTCCGTAGCGTTCGCAGCACTTTGTAACTTCCGGTCACAATTTCTTCCCCGTCCTTCAAGCCGTTTGTGACTTCGATGTCGGTCGTACCGCTAATGCCCGTCGTCACTGGTACGAAAACGGCTTCCCTTTTGTTCTTTAAGACGAACACGCCTTGCAATTCTTCCTTAGGGTTGCCCTTAGTCAGCGTTGCCGCCTGCACCGAAGCTTCTTTCGATTTCTTTTCCGGTTCGAGCTCACTCCTCTGGCGGATCGTCAGTGCTTGAATCGGAATTGCCAGCGCCCCCTGCCTTGATGCCGTGGTTATGCGGGCCGTGGTTGACAGCCCTGGCAGCACGTTTTCCGGAGGATTTTCCAGCGTCACTACGACTTTGAAGTCCTTCGCCTCCTGGCTGCTCGACGTGGACTGCGCCGTCGAAACCCCCGTCGAACGCAGAATCGCGTTGTTTCCGATCTCGGTCACCATGCCTTTGAACCTCTGCTTCGGGATTGCGTCGATCGAAACCTCAGCAGGCTGTCCCAGTTTGACGTTGACGATGTCCGTCTCGTCAACCTTTACCTCTGCCGTAATTACGGACGTGTCCGCGATTGTCATCAAAGTGCTGCCCGGGGCGTTCTGAATTCCAATTACCACAGTTTCGCCTTCACGTACCGGCAGGTTGGTAATCACGCCATCGAAGGGAGCGCGATACTCAGTCTTGCTCAGCACGTCCGCAGCGTGTCGCAGGTTCGCCTGGCTTTGGTCGATGCGCCGCTTTGACGAATCCATCTGCGCCTTGGCTTGCGCCAGTTTCGCCTTGGCCTGGCTGAGCTGCGCGCTGGCTGTGCCGTATGCAGCCGTCTTCGTATCGTAATCGGATTTCGCAATCAACTGCGCTTCGTACAGTGCCTTCGACCGGTCATAGTCCAGCTTGGCGCGCTCGTACTCGGCCTCCATCTGCTTCTGGTCGGCTGTAGCCGTGTTGACCGCCGCCTGGGCAGCGACGTAATCAGTCTGTGCAACATTGAGTGCTGCCTGGTTGGCCGAAACATCCGCCTCTGGTTGCACGTTCTCAATGGTGGCCAGCATCTGGCCCGCCTTCACCCGATCGCCTTCTTTGACATAAAGTCTCGTGATTTTGCCGAAGGCGTTGGCCCCGATGTTGACGTACACCTTGGGTTTGATTTCCCCGGAAGCGGTAACCACCGAAGTTAAGTCTTCGCGCACTACTTTTCCAGTTTGCACTGTCACTACGCCCTTCCGGCTTTGCTGGATCGTGAATCCAACAATCGCCAGAAGCGCGAGCACGCCGCCGCCCATCAGTGCAAACTTCTTCCAGTTTTTCATTAATCCTCTGATTAGATCGCGCGGGCCCTCATCCGCATTCGAATCTGCAACTTACTACGAAGCGCTTCTGTAAAAGGTTCCGGGTATGCGTTGTCGATTGAGATTCGGTTCTTCGCCGCGGAGGAACGTGGCAAACCTGCCCTTACTCTGCTCTGTGACGCGATCCGGGGCTCCACCAGACCTACGAATTATATCCGTTCTGCTCAACGGAATCGATATCGCAAGTCTTGGTTCGTGTTGCTTTTTTCGGCGTAGGGCATCTTTCAAGGCACCGAAAACTGAGCGACTTTTCGTCTCCCTCCGGGTTAAACGGTTCAGTGATCGGGGCCGCGTCGACCGCAGTTTGGGGGCTGCCTTGAAACCTTGCTTTAACCGCCTCAAGTACTTACAATTTAGGTGCCCGAAGTGTATCGACAGGAGTCCGTTCGCCTACATGAAGTTGAGCACCACCCGCCTTTTCGTCGCATCGATTTTCACCGTCGTCTTGGGGACCGCTCTGTGCGTGGCCCAATCGTCGTCCTCTGCCGCAAATAGTCCGGTATCTGACAACCAGGCCGCGCAGCCTGCCGCCAGTGTCGGCTCTTCTTCCGCCCCCGCCAATTCACAGTCAGATCCCCTCAAGCGGCCTCTTTCCGAAAAGCAAAAAAAGGCCAACGCTAAAGCACTGAAGCAGGAGCTGGGCTCGACCTATAAGAAGTGGCTGAATCAGGACGTTCGCTGGATCATCACTCCCGAAGAACTGTCAGCGTTCAAGCAGCTTTCCAACGACGAAGAGCGCGACCAGTTCATCGAACAGTTTTGGCTGCGGCGCGATCCCACCCCCGACACGCCCGAGAACGAGTACAAGGAAGAGCACTATCGCCGCATCGCTTACGCCAACGAGCACTTCGCTGCCGGCAAGCCCGGCTGGATGACCGACCGCGGCCGCATTTATATCGTCTTCGGACCTCCTGATGAAATCGATTCCCATCCTTCCGGCGGTACCTATAATCGCCCCATGGAAGAGGGTGGGGGGGAAACTTCGACCTACCCATTTGAAACCTGGCGTTACCGTTACATCGAAGGATTGGGTGCGCACAGCCAGGAAGTCATGATCGAATTCGTCGACACCTGTATGTGCGGCGATTATCACATGACGATCGACCCGAACGAGAAAGACGCCCTGCTGCACACCCCGGGCGCTGGCCTCACCATGTACGAGGAGATGGGCCTGGCCAGCAAAGCGGATCGGATTGCGGGTATCACCAGCTCCACCGCGGGTCCCATGTCGGGCATGGATTCTACCAAACAGTTCGACAAGCTCGAACAGTGGGCGCTGCTCAATCAGGCTCCTAAGATCAAGTTCAAGGACCTGGAAGAAGTCGTCAGTCACAAGATCAACGTCAATCTGATGCCGTTCGACATCCGCACGGATTTCGTCCGCGTCACCGATGACACCGTGCTCGTTCCCGTGACCATCCAGGTAAAGAACAAGGACATCACCTTCGTGAGCAAGGATGGCATCCAGCGCGGCACCGTCAACATCTTCGGCCGCGTCACCGGCCTTACTGGCAAGATCGCTCAAACCTTCGAAGACACTGTTCAGGTGGATGTACCCAACGACCTGCTCGAGAAGACTCAGCAACACTCCTCGCTGTACTGGAAGGCACTTCCTTTACGTCCCGGCCGCTACCGCTTTGACATTGTCCTGAAAGACGTGAACGGCGATCGCGTAGGCACCTGGACCCACGGCGTTGTCGTCCCCGAGTACAACGAAGACAAGCTGGCCAACTCTTCCATCATTCTCGCGGATCACATGGAAAAGGTTCCCGCCAAGAGCGTCGGCGCAGGCAACTTCGTTATCGGCCAGACCAAGTTCGCCTATCCCCATCTCGAGCCCGCTAATGGCCAGCCCGCCAGCTTCAAACGCGACCAGCGCATGAACTTCTGGATGCAGGTTTATAATCTCCAGACTGACGAGAAAACCAAGAAGCCGTCGGCCAAAATCGAATACGAAATTGTTAATGTTGCGAATAATCAGCCCGTGCTTCATGCTTCGGAATCCACCGATACCATGGGGAACTTGGGCGATCAGATGACGCTTGAAAAAAGTCTGGCTTTGTCCAGTTTTCAGCCCGGCATTTACCGGCTTTCGGTCATAGTGGACGACAACGTGTCGAAGCAGCAGATCGCGCCTTCCGTTCGGTTTGCCGTTGAGTAAGACTGGGCAGCCCGCGGCGGCGCTTCACCCCCGGAATCCGCTGTTTGGGAGTTTGGTTATGGCACGAACACTCGCATGGTTGGGCCTGGTAGTCTCGCTTTGCATCAGCGCAGTTGCGGGCAACCCGGGTGGCTCGATATCCGGGTCCGTGACTGACTCCTCCGGCATCGCCCAGATGGGCGCCGTGGTGGAAATGCTGGCCGTCGGCACCGGCCAAAGCGTCCTGGCCTACACCGACACCGTTGGACACTTCTCGGTCTCCGGTCTGGCGCCTGGAAACTATGACATCCGCGTCTCCGCGCCGTCGTTTCTTCCCAGCGTGCGGGAGAACGTCATGCTGGCCGCGGGTGCGGCTAAGGTAGTCAACGTCACGCTCAACACGCTCTTCGAGGCGGCTCGCATCCTGCCTCAGCGCAAGAACGCTAAAGACGAAGACGACAGTTGGAAGTGGACGCTTCGCTCCACTGCCAACCGCCCCATCCTGCGCTTTGACGACGGTGTTCCCATCCTGGTCGAGGCCAGCCAGCAGGACCGGCAGCTCAAAGGAACGCTTGCCTTCATGGCCGGCGGCGCCAACGAGGGCTACGGTAGCGCCTCCGATGTAGGAACCTCGTTCGCGCTCGAACAGTCGGCGTTTGGTTGGGCCACGGTTGGCTTCGACGGAAGTCTCGGCTACGGCTCTGGCACGCCGGATGGCATCCTGCGCGCCACCCTCCAGACGGGCGACGGCACCACAACACCGCATCAACTCGGCTTTTCCGTCCGCCGCTTCTCGCCGCCCGATCTGCTCGTTCATCGCGGCTCGCTGCAGGCCTTCGCGCTTACCTCGGCCAACGCCCTTACCATCGGCGACTTTCTCGAACTGCAATACGGCGGTGACCTGCAAACCATCCAGTTCATGGGCCGTGCCAACGCCTTTCGCCCTTATGGCATTGCCGACTGGCACCTGGGCGACTCGACCGTCGTCGAGTACCGTTACAGCACCAGCGAACCCGGTGAGCCGGTCATCGCGGGCAGCGAGGCGGTTCCGCTCGAGATTCACGATAACGCTCCGCACATGACGCTGGTGGGCGGCACGCCGTTGCTCGAAAACGCCCACCACCACGAAGTATCGCTGGCGCAGCGGCTGGGCGACAACAACTTCCAGGTTGCCTACTTCCGCGACCGCATCAAGGACCCGGCGCTGCTCGGCGTGGGCTACATCTCGGTCGACACCGGTGACGTTCTGCCGGATGTTTACTCCGGAACCTTCAACTACAACGGAAACTCCATCGAGACGCAGGGTGTTCGCTTCGTGTACCAGCGCAAGCTGACTCCCGACATCACCGGCACACTGGACTACGCCTACGGCGGCGTACTCGATCTCGAACATCCCGGCATCGGGTGGGACTCTATCCGCGACGATATGCACCAGACCTGGCGTCACTCGGCGGCGGTCAAACTCGCCGGCGTGAACCGGCGCTGGAACACCGAGTGGATCGTCTCCTACCGCTGGACCAGCGGCACCGCGCTCACCCCGGTCGATATGTTCAACGCCTCGCCCGGCCAGACGTCACCGTTCTTCAATCTGTTCATCCGCCAGCCCATCCCGCGCCTGCATCTCATGCCCGGCCGCATGGAAGCCGTCATCGACCTGCGCAACCTGCTGGCCGAGGGCTACGTCCCCGTAGTCAGCCCCGACGGCCATACCGTCTATCTCGTGCAGTCCGCCCGCAGCGTCCGCGGCGGCGTCTCCTTCACGTTCTAGCCGCGCTATTTCGATTCGTCTGGACAACTATTCCGGCAATCCCAGCTTATGCAGCAGCGCCACGTAGCGCGGATCCCCACGCAGCGGCTCATAGACTGGATCGCATTTCAAATCAATCACGTCCTGTCCGTCGTGCTCGTCGATAGCACGATTCAACCACTCGTAGGCCTTATCCTTGTCGCCCACCAGGGCATACGCGGTGGCCACCATGCTCGCTGGAGGCCGCGGACCCTGCGGCGCCTGGCGTGCTTTCAGTATGACCTCCAGATTTCGTTGCCAAAACCCGTGTGCTCCTCCGTTCTTGAACCTTCGAAGCATATCGGCTGTTTCGGCAGCGGCTTCTTCCGGGCTGTACCCGCTTAGCACCATGAACTTCTGGTTCTCTTGGATTGCCTCCTCGAATCTCCCCGTCACGGCGAGCATAAAAAAGAGATAGTTGTGCGCAAGCGGGAACGTCGGGTCCAATTGAATTGTGCGCTGGAACTGCTGGTAAGACTGGTCGTATTCTCCGGCGTACATATAAGTCATAGCCATGAAGTTGTTGATGGGCAGTGACAGCGGATCCAACTCTAATGCCTTCTTGTTCTCCGCTATTGCTTCCCCCTTGCGACCCATGGGCATCAGATAGCAATTGGAATAAAAAAGGTGCGCATACGCTGCATTCGGATTAGCTTCGATGGCCTTCAGGAACGACTCTTTGGCCCCGACAAAGTCATGCTCATAAAGCGCCTTCTCCATGCCCAGCGCGGCGTGAGCTTCAGCATTTCCCGGGTCTAGGCTGATCGCCTTCAACGCTGCTGCTTTCGCCTTTGGGAAGCTCTCTTGTTCGGAGAAGAAGGAACCGACGATGGTGGCGAAATTGTAGGCCGCCGCCAGACCGGCGTAAGCTTGGGCGAAATCCGGGTCCTTCGCGATCGCTTGCTGGTAATATCCGATGCTCTGCTTGATTCCGGGCGGCGTCCTCTGGTTCCAATAGTAACGTCCTTTTAAGTACAGGTCGTAAGCCTCCGGATCGGTGCTGCGTGCCTTCGCCAGGTCCCCCTGCCATTTCGGCTCAAGTTTCACCTGCACCTGCTGCGCGATGTTCCGTCCCAATTCGTTCTCGATATTAAGCAGGTCATGCAGGTCGCGATCATAATTCTTGGCCCACAAGTGGGTCTGGTCACTTACACGGATCAGTTGGGCGCTGACTCGGGCCTTTCCGGCCTCAGTCCGTACGCTTCCTTCCAGTACGTAGTCGACGCCGAGTTCCCGTCCGATCTGGCTAATGGTTTTGTCCGTATGCTTGTAGGCCATGGCGGACGTACGCGCGATTACACCCATCTCGGCGGGACTCAACTGACCTAGGTCGGTTAGGGTTTCTTCCGTCAGGCCGTCGGCAATGTACTCCTGGTTCGGATTTCCGCTCAGGTTGTTGAAGGGCAGGACTGCCAGCATGATTCGGCGCCCGGGCGGACTTGCCGTGCGCTTCAGGTAAACCCGCAGCGCGATTGCGCTTGTCAGCAGCAGGAGACCCACCGCTACCCCTGCAATCCAGTAGCGGGAACGGGGTCTTTCTGCAGGCGACTTTTCACTCGATGCAGGCGCGGGTAGAGTCACGACAGCGGGGAGCACCGGGACCTCAACGGGGGCGACAGCAGCCAAGGGCTCTACTTCCTCGACTAAAGTGCCGACGAACCGATAACCCTTACTGGGAACGGTCAGCAGGAAGCGCGGGGAATCGGGCTCATCCCGCAACGCCTGCCGTACCTTGCGGACTGCAACATTGATTGCGGTGTTGGTGTCGATAAATACGTCGCTGCCCCAGAGTTTGTCGACGATCTCATCGCGTGTGACAAGCTCCCCCTTTCGGGAGACCAGCAGCAGCAGCAACTCGAGAGGGATTCGTTCCAGTCGAATAGGGCGGCCCTTCCGCCGAAGTTCAAAGGCGGCCGAATCCAGCTCGAAATCACCGAATTTAACCGCAGAAGGAGGCATCGTTCGCCTCGCAGAAGGAGCCGAAGGCTTTATAGGTCGATTTTAAGCACAGCCTAACTGTTTGTGAAGCTATAACTTGCAGTCGAAATATTTCTTCACGAAAACTTAAGCCCCGCTTTATTGCCAAAAAGCAGCGACTCGGCGATGCTCAGCCGCATTCGTGGCCAGTTTCTAAAGGCCACAATCTGGAGGAACAATGAATCGCAAGCTCGTCGCCAAAGTTGCCACACTCTTCGCGGTTGGTCTGTTCGTAGCCAGCGCAGCCTTTGCCGAGGGCGCTCTATGCAGCGACAGACTTGTCGCCGGTGTCTATGGCTTTACTCTGGAAGGAACAAAGTTGGCCGGACCTCCTGGAACTCCGGTCGGTTCGCAGGTTGGTGTCGCCATGACGCAATTCGATGGAAAGGGGGGCCTCACACAGATCGACAGTGTCACCATCGGGGGCATTGCTGTTTCGGACTTCACCCATTCGCCTGCAACCGGAAGCTACACCGTGAACTCCGATTGCACAGGTAATTTTCAGCTTATTTTCACCGATGGGCGGCCTCCCGTAACCGCGGATTTTGTTGTCGTGGAGGGCGGACTGGAGATCGACACCGTTGTGACTTCTGCGGGTGGAAAACAGGGGATTCTCGCCACTCGCAGCACCGGAAAGAGGCAACCTCTCACCTCAATTTGGTAGGCCGGTGCCGGCTGGCCCAGGTTAGCGCCCTTTTATTGGGCGCTAACCTGGGATATCTGAACGTTAAACTCAAATCTTTTAACCACTAACCGCCTCCTTATCACGCATCAGTGTGCCCTATGCACTTTCTCATCCCCTCAACTCCCTGTACTTTTTGTTCCGGTGAGAGCAATGTAATTGTGTGCCTTGCCGCTTCGTGGTCAGCCACGCAGCGATCCTGCTCTTTGAAAACACCAATGGTCGTCCAACGCACTTTCCCGAGAACCCGACTTGTGCAGAATCTTGCAGACATAACTCTCACGGGCTGAGATGGATAGCTCTAACCAGTAATGTTATCAATTGTTTGCGAACAATTTCTCCCCAACCCACTGAAAACAAAAGGTCGCAAATTTATTTTTTTCGGGCTGGTGGCCCGCATCTCCCGTGGCCCATATCTGCCATCGTTTGGCAAATGGGGCTTTTGCCATCGGGCATTCATCTGGCCGGGTGGGGCTTTTCGCCGCGGTCACGAAGCAGCTTCGCCAATGGAGTTTTCTTCTGACGTGACGACTCGCCGCTGAAAACTCGCCCTGTCACACTCACCTGTGACCTGCGTCCTATCCACTCCCCTCTGTGACAGCCTAGACTCACTCCGAGCGATCAGGGAGAGCTGTTGTCACACGAGACGACCGCCTGTCACGCCCTGTCGCCGCTAGGAGCTTCGACCCATGCCGGGTCCTGCACTACTTCGGGATTTCACCCACCGCCATACCAACCCCTTCCTTTGGTCTCCACCCACATCATCTAAGCCCTTTGTTAGCAGGAATTTGCCTCTAAGTTCCACGCGCAGAGGAATTTGCGAGGACAAAATCTCTATCTCCAATAGAATGAGGAATTTGCAAAAAGCATGGGAGGGGGGAGGGGCGGCCCCAAAGCGTGAAGTTCGTTGCGTTTCGAAACAATCACGAAGACTATGGAGTATTTTTCCTCCGCGCCTCTGTGCGTCTGTGCTGAATCCGGCCTACCGCATCGCGTCTTCGACTTCGCTCAGCCAGTCGGGGCGCTTGAGGACTTCGCGGGGTTTGGGGCCGTCGGCGGCACCGACGATGCCGTCGCGCTCCATCAGGTCGATGAGATGCGCGGCGCGGCCGTATCCGATGCGCAGACGGCGCTGCAGCAGGGAAGTCGAGGCCTTGCCGTATTCGAGTACGATGCGCACGGCATCCTGGAAAAGCTCGTCGTTGCCGTCATCCTCCGAGTCGCCCTCGCCGGAGTCGCCGCGAGAGTCGCTGTCTTCTTTCGGCGCCTGCAGGAAGGTCTGTTCGTACTGCGCCGCGCCCTGTGCCTTCCAGAACTCCACGACCGACGCGATTTCCTTCTCCGTGACGAACGGCGCATGCACGCGATGCACGCGCGCCGAGCCGTTGGGCAGGTACAGCATGTCGCCGCGACCGAGCAGCGCTTCGGCGCCGTTGGCGTCGAGAATGGTGCGCGAGTCGATCTTGGTGGCGACGCGGAACGACATGCGCGCCGGGAAGTTGGCCTTGATGAGTCCGGTGATGACGTCGACCGACGGGCGCTGCGTGGCCAGCACGAGATGGATGCCGACGGCGCGCGCCATCTGCGCCAGCCGCGTGATGGAGGCTTCGACATTCTGGCCGTCGAGCATCATGAGGTCGGCGAGCTCGTCGATGATGATGACGATGTAGGGAAGCGGCTTGGCTTCGCTGCCGTCCTCGAACAGGCTCATGCTGCCGCCGTCGAAAAGCTTGTTGTACTGGTCGATGTTGCGCACACCTTTTTCGGCGAGGACTTTAAGGCGGCGCTCCATTTCGCGCACCGCGTTGCGCAGAGCGTTGGAGGCCAGCTTGGGCTCGGTGATGATCGGCACGTGCAGGTGCGGCACGCCCTCGTAGTTGCCGAGCTCGAGGCGCTTGGGATCGACAAGGATGAGCCGCACTTCATCGGGCGTCGCTTTATACAAAATCGACATGATGAAGGCGTTGATGGCGACGCTTTTTCCCGAACCCGTGGAGCCAGCGATCAACAAGTGCGGCATCGTATTCAAATCGGCAGTAACGATGCGGCCGTTAATGTCTTTGCCCATGGCAAGCGTGAGCTTCGACTTGCCGCCGAGGAATTCCTGCGACTCGACGACCTCGCGCAGCCAGATGGTTTCGCGCTGGTGGTTCGGCACCTGGATGCCGACCGTGGATTTGCCCGCCATGCGCTCGATGAGGATGCTTTCGGCGCGCAGCGCAAGGCAGAGGTCGTCGCAAAGGCCGGTGACGCGCGAGTACTTGATGCCCGCCTCGGGCTTGAACTCGAAGGTGGTGACGACAGGTCCGGGATTGATTTGCGTCACCGCGCCGCGCACGTCGAACTCGGCGTACTTCTCCTGCAGCACCTGCGCGGTGGTCTTGAGTTCGTCCTGGTTGATGGTGCTGTGCTCGTCAGGACGCCGCAGCAGTGCTGTGGAAGGCAGCTTGAAGCTTCCGGCAAGCTTAGGCATGGTGGTCTTGCCTTGGCGCTTGTCGTCGGCGCGCGAGGTGACGGCGATGGCTTCGGCTGCCGCTTCGAGTTCACTCGGCTCGTCGACCGGCTTGGGTTCAGGCTTCGCCGCAGGAACCGGCCGCCGTCCGAGAGGCTGATCGTCGGGCACGAACTCGGCGTCGAACATGCGCTCGATGCCGCTGCGAACGGACTCTGCTGCCGGCGATGGAACGGGAACTGAAACATTCGTTGCGCTCGTGGTTGGTTGTGCTTCCGTGGTACCGTCTTTCTTGCGTGGAACCAACTGCGCGGTCACAACAGGATTGGCGTTCGCCGCGGCAGCGCGCTTCTTCTCCAGTTCTTTGGCGGCCTTCTTGCGCTCGCGCTCGGCGCGCCAGTCGGAAAAGCGGTCGAGTGCCGCATAAGCAAAGGCGAAGCGCGTCTGCGACCAGATTTGCACGGCTCCGAAGGAAAACGCCGTGGAAAGATACAGCGCGACGGCAATCATCGCCAGGCAGACAAGATACGCGCCGACGACGTTGAGATAGTGAATCATGGCGTCGGCTAGGATTCGGCCTAGCAGTCCTTCGGCTGGAATTGCGCCTTTCCAGCGGAAGCTCCACGGTAGCAAGCCGATGAGGCTGGCGCAGAACACTACCAGTCCGATAGTGCCGACGGTCCTTATCAGTGGAGAATTCATCGGTCGCGAATGGAACCAGCGCGCAGCGAATACCACTAGAAACACAGGAATGAGGAACGCCGAAACACCCAGAGCCTGCAGTGTCAGGTCGCTGCCGATCGCTCCGACGACGCCTATCCAGTTGTGCGCCTGATGTCCGCTGGGCGCGATGGTGTTGAGCGAGGGGTCGAGCGGAGAGTAGGAGACGAGCGCAAGGAAAAGAAGGACCGCGAAGACGAGCAGCAGGAAACCGATGAGCTCGTTCAGGCGCTTATTGGCCGTCGGAGTAAACGCACGCGCAAAAGCAGTCATATCTGCACCAGACCGCCGCTTGGATTCACGCCGTTTGTGTGGACTCATCTCACCCGTACGATCAAGAACATTGAGTGCAGGGTGAACAGATTGAATCCCACCCTACGCCAAAAGAAGGCGTAGAAAAGACACCCGCGCCACCAACCAGGAACGCGCGAACCCGCGGCTTGCCCGAAGTACGCCAGAGCTGTTTCGATTATCCCAAGAATGAGGTGCGCGGCGACGGAAAGTCAGCGCCTGCCAGTTGGCGAAGTAGTTTCCCCCTCGCTGGCGACCGGCAACTGGCAATTCGCAACTAGCCAGGTAACGACGAAGACAAAGGCTCCCTAGAGCGCGTGAGAAGCGTACCAGAGGACGAAGGCTCCCACGAGAATGCGATAGATGGCGAAGATGGTGAAGCCGCGCGTACGGACCCAGTTCATGAACCAGGCAACAACTCCATAGGCCACAATGAACGAGACCACGAAGCCGATGGCGAGCACAATCCAAGAGTGCGCGTTGCTTGGCATGGTGCCGATCGCCGATGGTTCGCCGTGGTGCGGACGCATCGACTTCCACAGGTCGTACAAGGTCGCGGCGGCCATGGTGGGAATCGACAGAAAGAACGAGAACTCCAACGCCGCGGGACGGCTCATACCTGCAAGTTCGCCCGCGGTGATCGTTGCCATTGAGCGCGACGTGCCCGGAAACACTGCCGACAAAACCTGGCACAGGCCTATCCACACGGCCTGCGCAATCGACATGTCTTCCATGTCTTCGGTGAACTTGCCGCGGGCGAACGCCTGGTGGCGCGAACGTTCGTAGATGCCATCGACGACCCACATGATGACGCCGCCGATGACCAGCGACCAAGCCATCACATACAAACTCTCCAGGTGTTTCCCAATGACCTTTGTCAGCAGAAACGCTGGTGTCGCAGTCATGAGGAACGCAATGATCGTCAGCGACAGCGGGTGGTCCAAGGCCGTCTTGTCGCCGCGTTTGCCGTGAGGGAAATCGCTGACAAACTCAACAATGCGGTTCCAGAAGTAGAGCGGCAGGCATAGGATCGCCCCGAGCTGAATCACGATGGAAAACGTCTTCCAATAGCCGTTGGCGAGATCGACACCCAGAAATGCTTCCGCGATGCGCAAGTGCGCGGTGGAACTCACGGGCAGGAACTCCGTTAGTCCTTCGATCACTCCTAACACGACGGACAACACGTAGTCGTTCAATGTGCCTCCATGCCTCTATGGGATTTCACTCGGTTGGGTTGCCGTAAGTGGGTATACCGCTTTGCACCATGTAGAGCAGGCGCTGGGCGCGCGTGAACCAGTCAGTTTTGTCGGGGAACTGGGCGATGATTCGCCTGGTCGTGGCGATCGCACGCGCGTTTGAATCAGCAGCCTTTTTTCCGTCATTGTTCGTCTTGTAGATCACGATCAGCGATGCATAACGCCACGCCGCCTTGTACAGCGCTTCCGCTACCTTGGGCGACTTCGGATGTTCGTCCGCGTATTTCATGTAGAGGTTAGCTTCGAGCTCGGGGCACTTTGCCTCCGCTGCCCAGTCGCCGCAAGTCTTATTGTCGAGCAAACGGTAGGCTGCAAGATCTGCCCATTTCGTGCCGGGATACTTCTTGATCACCCGCTTCATGTACTGGTCGTCGATCTGGTACTTCAGCGACGGGTCGCTGGACCGCGAAGACGGTCGTGTGGCTGCGTCGATCGCCTCGATTTGCCAGCGAATGTCGGCGGAGCGGTAAGCGCCCTCGGGGGCGAGCGGGGAAGCAGGGAAGTACTCAGCTACGGCTGCGTAGAGGCGCATCGCATCTTGGGCAGCGCCCTTACGTCCGCCGCGACGGCTGGCTTCGGCCTCGGAATCGACAGCCTCACCAAAAACGATCTGGTCGCCGTCCTGCGTGGTCGGAGTAATGATGCCCTTATCCATAACCCAGCCAGTTACGTTCTTTTGCGTTTCCTGATCGGGATCGACCTCGGTGGTGGCGACTACATTGGCCCAGCCGTTCGTGCGCTCGACGATGGCGACATCGCGTCCGCGGCCGACGGTCGAGAGCTTGGCCGACGAGGCGTCGGGCGCAATGTAGATTTGCGCTTCGCGAAGGATGACGCCGCGCTCGATTGCGGCGAATGCGGAGAGCGACAGAATAGTGATTAAAGCCGCCACGGCGAGAAATCGGTGCAAGTAACGCATAGAACAAAGCTACCGCATTGAGGCGGAAAGAAGAAAGTTACGCGACGGCGTGAGATACACAGGAAGGAAGATGGAGGGGCCAAGACCCAAAGAGGAGTAATCTTGCAGTATGTTGCGCTTCCTTGTCATCTTGCTAACGGTGATGTCGATCGCTGGGCTGATCTTGTCGGCTGTGGTACACATCAGAACGTTTTTCAGTACAGATCTGGGTGGCGTATCGAGGTTCTTTTGGTATCACATCGGAGTCTTTGTTGTGTTTGTTCCGACGGTCGCGCTTTATCGATATAAGGGCGAGGCGCTTGGGCCCCTGGCGCTTCGACGCTGGACTCGGATCCCACTTTACGTTCTTTTTGGCAATTTCATTTTTAGCATGATCTTCCTCATGATCGCGTTCCATGGCGGAAGTCCGGAGGTGATCAATGGTTCGTACCAATTGACTGATCATGGGAAGCTAATCCGCTACCTTACAGAAGAGGAATACTTGCGTTTTAGAAACTACGAGCTGAGGTTCTTCAGTAGCGGATGGATGATCTTCTATGCCGGAACCGTTGCTTACCTGTTGCATTTGCGAGACGTACTAACCCGTGGATTCCGGGAGATACATTTCGCCAATAGAGGTGGATATGGAATCGGCTAAAATGCGCAGGGGCTGAAGCCCCGTTTTTTGTGAGGTATTACGGCACGGCTGAAGCCGTGCCCTGATACGAACCACTTTCAGGCGCAGGCCTTTCGGCGCGCGGCGAGTCTCTTACCTTCAAGTGTTGTTGTCGTACCGCCGAATAGCGCGCGACTCGCACCGAACACCCTGGCTGGCTGAGGTCACTCGCCTGCGGTTTCTTCGGAGAGGATCTGCGACAACAATTGCGGTTCGATGTTGCCGCCGCTCACCACGGCGACTGTCTTTGTCGATGGGGGCAATTCGTCGCAATGGAACAGCCACGCAGCGGTTGTGACTGCTCCGCTGGGCTCGGCCAAGATGCGTGCTTCCCGTGGGATTCGACCGACCGCGGTGCGGATTTCATCTTCCGTCACGGTGATGATGTCGTCCACATGTTTGCGAATGTGGTCGAAGTTCAAAGGCCCTACGGATTGCGTGCGGAGGCCGTCGGCGAGCGTGCTGGAAACACGCTCGGCCGCAAGCTGAACAATCTTGCCTGCACGAAAGCTCTGCTGCGCGTCGTTAGCCAGTTCGGGTTCGACGCCGATGACTTTCGCGCGTGAGCCGCTCAGCTTGATGGCGCTAGCCACACCGCTGATGAGGCCGCCTCCGCCCACGGGCACAAGCACCAGATCGACGTTCGGGCAGTCCTCGAGTATTTCCAGTCCGGCCGTGCCTTGACCCGCGATGATGAACTCGTCATTGTAGGGAGGAATGATTGCGTAACCGAACTGTTTCGCCAACTGCTCAGCCTTATGCATGCGCTCGGCGCTGGCGGGGCCCACGAAGACGATCTCGGCTCCCAGCGCGGCAGTGGCGTCGATCTTTATCTTCGGCGCATTGCGCGGCATGACGATAACAGCCTTGACCCCGAGCACTCGCGCGGCATAGGCCACGCCTTGTGCGTGATTGCCACTGGAATAGGAAATCACGCCGCGGCTGCGTTCGGCCTCGCTAAGCGACGCGACCTTGTTAAAGGCGCCGCGCAACTTGAACGAGCCGATGGGCTGCAGGCTCTCAGCTTTCAGGAAGAACTCTTCTTGCGGAGCACCGTCGCGCAAAACATCCGAGTCGGCTGGAGGATAGTAGTGAATGAGCGGCGTTCGAGCAATGATGCCGCGCAATCGCTGTTGTGCTGTTTTGATCTGTTCGAGCGAGACCATACTAGATTTCAAGAATGACGGGCATGATGAGCGGGCGCCGCGAGGTGTGCTTCACGATGAAACGCTTGAGGTCCTGGCGAATCTTTTCCTTGATCATGCCGTAGTCGCCGCGCTCTTCGTCGCTTGAACTGTCGAGCGTGTTCATGATCACGGAGCGTGCCTGGTCGGAGAATCCATCTTCGATGGCGCTCGGAGAGAAGCCCCGCATCACGATTTCCGGCGAGATCTCCACTTTTCCGGTGAGCTTGTTGATGGCGATGATGGGCAGCACGATGCCGTCTTCGCTGAGGTGGCGGCGATCGCGAATGACCAGGTCTTCCACCACGTCGCCCATCGAGTTCGAGTCGATGCAAATGCGCCCGACGGCGACACGCCCAGTCTTGCGAGCCCCGAGCTCGTCGAACTCCAGAATGTCGCCGCTTTCGATCATCAGCACGTTCCCTACCGAGCCATACATGGAACTCGCCAGCTCAGCATGCAGTTTCAATTGCCTATACTCGCCATGTATCGGGATAAAGTACTGTGGCTTGACGAGGTTAATGATGAGCTTTAGCTCTTCCTGGCTGGCGTGTCCGCTGACATGCACGGGCGGCGATGAACCGTCGTCGTAAATGACGTGCGCGTTGCGCCGGAAGAGGTGGTCGATGACGCGATAGATGGCCTTCTCATTGCCCGGAATAATGCGCGATGACAACACTACCGTATCGCCAGCCTGGATGCGGGCGTGCTTGTGGTTGTCCACGGCAGCGCGCGACAGTGCTGACATAGGCTCGCCTTGCGTACCGCTGATGAGAATACAGACTCTCTCCGGCGGCAAGTCGCGTGCTTGCGCCGGATGCACGATGAGTCCGTCGGGGGCGTCGATGTAGCCCAGGTCCTGCGCGATTTCGCACGACTCCATCATCGAGCGGCCTACCATCGCTACCTTGCGGTCGTGCTCGAAGGCCGAATCCAGCGTGAGTTTGATGCGATGGATGGACGACGAAAAGCACGACACGAACAGCCGCCGCCTCGTCGTGGTAAATATCTCTTCGAACCGCGCACGAACCGCGCGTTCGCTCGGTGTGTAGCCGCGGCGTTCGACGTTGGTCGAGTCCTGGAACAACGCCAGTACTCCCTGCTTGCCGTACTCGGCGAAGGCGTGCAGGTCGAAAAGTCTGTTGTCCGTCGGCGTGGGGTCGACCTTGAAGTCGCCGGTGTGAATGAGCACGCCTAGCGGCGTGTGAATGGCCAGCGCCACGCAGTCGACCAGGCTGTGCGTCACTTGAACGGGATTGATCGTGAACGGGCCCAGCTTGAAGGAAACACCGGCCTCAATCTCGTTCAGTTCGGCGTCGTCGAGCAGGCCGTGCTCCTCGAGCTTACCCTCAACGTAGGCGAGTGTGAACTCGGTGCCGTAAACGGGGACGTTGAGCTCCGACAAAATCCACGGCAGCGCGCCGATGTGGTCCTCGTGGCCGTGCGTGAGGACGATGCCGCGCACGTGCTCGCGGTTTTCGCTGAGATAAGTGATGTCCGGTACCACGATGTCGACGCCCAGCAGCTCGGATTCAGGGAACATCAGTCCGGCGTCGATTACGATGATGTCGTCGCCCCAGCGAATGGCCATGCAATTCATGCCAAATTCGCCGAGCCCGCCCAGCGGCACGACCTGTAATTTTCCCGACGGCATCCGTTTCATCGATGCTAGCACAGCTCCCAGGAAGGCAGTCTGGCAGGAAAATGCAGTCGCGCGATATTCCTTATACTGATTACGGCATGGTTGTTGTGCGCTCGAACTCGTCGAAGTCGGTTTTGCGTCGTGGCCTTGAGTCGGCGCTGCGCGGCGCCTTCACCAAGGCGTACGACACGGTCAAGGTCAATCCCGAACACTATCTGCGGCACCTTCGTGTGGCGTACGGTCTTCCGGCTCTGACGTACGACGGGGTTTACTCCGTCGATATCGCTCAACTCGACGCCATTGCCGAAGACACTATTCGCGGCAGCATGAAGATTGCCGCCGCCGAAGGAGCGGGGCTGGGTATGGGAGGAGTTCTGACCGTCATCCCCGACCTCGGCATTCTGGCGGCGATTACCATTCGCATGATTCAGAAGCTCAGCCTCGTCTATGGGTTCTCCTACAACACAGAGCAGGAAGAAGCGGAACTCTGGGTCGCCGCTGCCAGCGCCGCAGGTGTCGACATCAGCCGCGAGTTAGTGGAAAAGCAAGTTGTGTCGAAGTTCATTCCGAAGGTGATTCAGCGCATCGCCGCCAGTGCCAGCGCGGAAATCGTGGAGAAGTGGGCCGCGCGGCTGATTCCAGTGGTGAGCTCGGTGATTGGCGCAAGTTTGAACTACTACTTCATGCGCGTGTGGGGAGAGCGCGCGGTGCGGCACTTCCGGCAGCGGCATCTTGAGGTGCGGGCCAAGATGCAAGACGCGCTGCCTCCGCAGACTCAGCGGTTGTTGTCGTAGATACGATGTTCAGCCTGAGCTCGCTGCAAGCCTTAGCTCGGGTTCAAGCTTCTCGTTGTACTCGCCTTCGCACTTTGCCATCACGACGCTTGCCAAGCAGTTGCCGAGAACGTTGACTGCGGTGCGTCCCATGTCGAGAAGCGGGTCGACGCCCAGCAGCAAGAACAGTGGCGCACTGGGCAGGCCGATCGAGGTGGCGGTCGCCATCAGTACGACCAACGAACCGCGCGAGACACCGGCGATGCCTTTGCTGGTGAGCATCAGAGTCAGCACGATCATGAACTGATGGCTGAGCGTCAGGTGGACGCCTCCGACTTGCGCGACAAAGACGGCGGCTGCCGAGAGGTAAAGCGAGCCACCGTCCATGTTAAAGCTGTAGCCGGTCGGGATGACGAAGGCGGCAATCTGGCGCGGGACGCCCAGCGCTTCCATCTCCTCCATTGCGCGGGGCAGAGCGGCTTCGGAACTCGTGGTAGCGAAGGCGATGGTGACGGGCTCGACGACGGCGTGGCTGAAGCGGCGTATCGGTACCCTGAACAGACGCGCAATAGGCAACAGCACGCCAAATACAAACACGAGCAGCGCAATGTAGTAGGTCACCAGCAGCTTCAGCAAGCTGCCGAGCACAGCGAAGCCTGTGTTCGCTACGGTGTAGGCAACGGCCGCACCTACGCCAATGGGTGCGAAGAGCATCACGATGTTGGTGAATTTAAACATTACTTCGACGAGGCTCTCGCAGAACAGCAGCATCGGGCGGCGCTTCTCTTCGCTGACCAGCGCCAGCGCAATGGCGAAGATCAGGCTGAAGACGACAACCTGCAGCACAGCGTTGTCAGCCACCGCCTTGGCGATGTTCTCAGGGAACGCGTGCAGGATGGTTTCTTCCGCGCTGAGTTTGGCCAGGCCGCTGGGTTCGCCGGCCGTGACATTCGAAAGCTGGACGCCGGCTCCGGGCTTGGCCAGGTTGATCGCGACAAGCCCGATAACGATGGCGATGGTCGTGACGATCTCGAAGTAGATGATCGAGCGCAGACCTAGCCGCCCGACTTGGCGCAGGTTCGAGTGGCCGGCGATGCCCACCACAAGCGTTCCGAACAGTAGCGGCGCGATGATGGTCTTGATGAGCCGCAGAAAGATCATCGCCAGTAGGCGCAGATGGGTGGAGACCGACGGCAGATCGTGGCCAAGTTCGGCGCCGATGAGCATGGCGACGAAAATCCACGCGGTGAGCGAGCGGCGAAAGGCTGCGTAGGCGAGGAGCGTAAGCAGGATGAGCCAGCGCATTAGAAGCAGCAGGGAAGCGGGGCCGTGCTGCAGCCAGATCAGACCGGTTGCCGCGGCTGCTACCGCTGCAATTACCAGAAAGACCCTCTCGCGTTTGTCAGCGTTCGCCATTGTGAATTTCAACGCAGGAGGTCTTCAAGTTCCACACCGCGGTCGGTGCGCTCGTCGCGGTACTTTACGATGACCGGTGTGTAGAGCGAGAGTCCCCACTCGGCAGCGTTGCCTTTGGTGATGGCGCGCGAACCGGGAACGACGACCGCGCCAGCCGGTACACGAAGTGGCTCGGTTTCGCTCGACCTGTGGATTATGCCGTTGGGCAGGTCGAACAGCGGGGTCGAGCGCGTGAGGATTACTCCTGCACCGAGCACAGCGCGTTCACCGACTTGCGTGCCTTCGTACACGCCGCTGTTGCCGCCGACCAACACGTCGTCTTCGATTATCACCGGCGAGGCGTTGATGGGTTCGAGGACGCCACCAATCTGTGCCGCGGCGCTGATATGGACGCGCTTGCCGATTTGCGCGCACGAGCCGACGAGCGCATGGGAGTCGACCATCGTGCCTTCGTCCACGTAAGCTCCGACATTGATGTACATTGGCGGCATGCAGACAACCGACGGCGCGACGTAGGCCCCGGTGCGGACCGACGATCCACCGGGGACGACGCGCACACGTTCTTCAGCTGTGAAGTGGCGGGCCGGATAAGTGTCTTTGTCCACGAAGCTCAGCACGTCGGCATTGCCGCTTTCTACTAGAGCGCCGATGCGAAACCCGAGGAGAATCCCTTTTTTGACCCAGGTATTCGTCTGCCAACCGTTCCTAATCTTTTCCGCCGCGCGGATCTCCCCCGCGGTCAGCGCGGCGCGAAACTGCTCGAACGCCTTGCGTGCAGCTGGGTCGGTTGACGCAGCCGCAGCGGCGGCATAGCAACGCTCGATGTCTCTCTGCAGATTGTGCATGTTGCGGGAAGTATAAATCGTGGGTGGTTGCGCAACGAGCAATTAGCGACTAGCAATTAGCCAAAAGCAAACTGCGAAGGACGAAGCACATTCTTTGTTTTCGCTGGTGTCTACTGCACCGTCATCGAATGCGGTTGCAGCAACCCGACTTCTGTCACAATTTTCTCCAGCTTTGCCCGGCTCTCGGGACGCATGGGGCATATAGGCAGACGGTAGACTTCTTCGATCCGGCCCATCATCGAAAGCACAGCTTTTGCCGGGACAGGGTTCGACTCCATGAAGTTTGCCTGCATCAGGGGCAGGTACTTGCGGAAGATCATGCGGGCGACGTCCCACTTGCCGGCGAGAGCGGCCTGCGTCAAGCGCGTCATCTCTGCCGGGATTTCGTTCGACACAACCGACACGATGCCCACGCCGCCCAGGCCAATCACAGCGAGTGTGATCGAGTCGTCGCCTGAGAACACCAGGAAGTCGTCCGGCAGCGTGCCGCATACGTCGGCAATCTGCGAGATGTTGCCGCTCGCCTCTTTTACGCCAATTATGTTTGGAATCTCCGCCAGTCGTTTGAGCGTCGAGGTTTCGATGTTTGTGCCCGTGCGCCCGGCAATGTTGTAGAGCATCACCGGCTTATCGGAGGCATCGGCCACAGCTCGGAAATGCTGGTAAACGCCTTCCTGCGTAGGTTTGTTGTAATACGGCGTCGCCGACAGGATGTAGTCCACGCCCTTGCGCGACGAGGCCTCGCGCGCCTTGGCGACAGCGTCCTTAGTATTGTTCGACGTGGCGCCGGCCATTATCGGCACGCGGCCGCCAGCGGCATCGATGGTGATGTCGATCACGCTGAGCCATTCGTCATGACTCAGCGTCGGCGTTTCTCCGGTAGTGCCGCAGGGCAGCAGAAAGTCAATTCCAGACTCGACCTGCCAGAGCACCAGTTGACGCAGCCCCATTTCATCGAGACTACCGTCCTGCCGAAAAGGAGTGACCAGGGCGGTTCCGCATCCACGCAAACTCATGATCCGCAACTACCTCTAGCGAAGAATTGTAGGGCCTGACGGCCTGTGCAAAATCAGATTTCGAGGAAAATATCTTTGAAGTCGTAGAAACCTCTCTTGCCGACAATCCACTCGGCGGCGCGCACGGCACCCTCGGCAAACGTGCGGCGCGATTTCACTTCGTGAGTCAGGACGATCCGGTCACCGCCGGAAGTCAGCTCTAGCGTGTGCTCGCCCATCACGTCGCCCTCGCGCTTCGAGGTGATGTCCACCTGCTTTCCGGAAGCTTGTTCGACCACTCTCTCCAGCGCCACCGCGGTCCCCGAAGGTGCGTCTTTTTTATGGACGTGGTGGGTCTCCGTGATGTGGCCAGCGTAGCCCTGGGATAACGCAGGGGCCGCGGCGCGCGCGATCTGGAAGAACAGGTTTACTCCATAGGAGAAGTTTGCGCCAAAGACCAGCGCGCTGCCGGCCTGCTCGACCTCATGCTTCACGCGATCGAGTTTGCCGTACCAGCCTGTCGTCCCGACTACCATCGGTTCGCGCGCGGCTACGCATTTCGCAATGTTGGGGAGGACGGCTTCCGGAGTGGTGAAGTCGATCACCGCATCGACATTGGTGAGGTTTTCGCGGGTCAGCCATGCTCCGTCCGGGTTCTCGACCTCCGTGAGAACCGTCGTGATGTGCCCGCGCTCCTTCGCAACCTGCGCTATCAGTGAGCCAGTCTTTCCCGCTCCCAGAAGCACGAGATGCAGCGAACGCGCCATCAGTCGAAAACCTCGGGATCGAGATCGTTGAAGAACCGCGCGTGCAGCTGCTGGATCGCCGCCGGCACGTCAGTTTCCTCGATGACGAACGACATGTTGAGCTCGGAAGCGCCCTGCGAGATCATGCGAATGTTGATCCCTTTCATGGCGTCAAAGACCTGCGCCGCTACACCGGGACGCTCGCGAATGCTCTCGCCCACTAGGCAGATGATCGCCTGCCGGCCGGAAAACTTCACATAAGCCAGCTTCTCCAGGTCGGCGGCAATTGCCGGAATCGCCTCGTTTGAATCCACCGTCACGGAAATGCTGACCTCGGAGGTGGACACGATGTCGATCGCGCACTTATGACGATCGAAAATCTCAAAAACTCTGGCGAGAAATCCGTGTGCCATCAGCATGCGTGCCGCGACGATTTCGATGATCGTGATGCGCTGCTTCGCCGCGATCGCCTTAAACAGGGCCCTCGATTTCGGGGTGCGCGCCACAATCCGCGTACCTTCGTTCGATGGGTTGCGCGAGTTGAGCACCAGCACCGGAATGTTCTTCTCCACCGCCGGCAGCACCGTGGCCGGATGCAGCACCCTGGCTCCGAAGTATGCTAACTCCGCCGCCTCGTCAAAGCTGATGATCTTAATGCGATGCGCGTTGGGGCAAATCCGCGGATCCGTCGTCTTCATCCCGTCCACGTCGGTCCAGATCTCGATACGTG
>Ga0335071_10000681_pt1 | contig 36818 bp, 34 predicted proteins | sample Lox_Sample_15_FD_206724 | JGI IMG/M metagenome (GOLD analysis project Ga0335071, IMG submission 206724) | Soil microbial communities from Loxahatchee National Wildlife Refuge, Florida, United States - Lox_Sample_1.5 | ecosystem: Environmental > Terrestrial > Soil > Wetlands | place: USA... | reverse complement strand
ACTACGGCGGCGCAAAATTCGAAGTCTTAGCACCGGTGACGGACTATCGGCCCGCCGCTATGGCACGCAACAATGACTCACTGGTGATGCGGCTCAGTTACCGCGAGCGCTCGCTGATCCTCAGCGGCGACGTCGAACGGCAGATTGAATCCGAGCTGGTCGCGGCGAATCTGGTTCATCATGCCGACATCTTGAAAGTGGCGCACCACGGGAGCAAAACTTCTACCACGGAACCGTTCCTGGAGGCGGTACATCCGGCATTTGCGATCATCTCGGCGGGTTTCGCGAATCTATACGGACATCCCAATGTGGAAGTTGTGGAGCGGCTCCATGCAGCGAATATCGAGGTGCTGCGCACGGATCAGATGGGCGCCGTAACGGTGCGCACGGACGGTCACCGGTTTGAGGTCGAGACACAGACCGGGTGGTTTTAGCTGTTGGACTCTTCGCCGGCTTGCTCGGCTTCGACGGCAGCCTCGGGGCCGGCTTCCTGCGCCTCGGCGAGCACCCGCTCCGCTTCCTGCAGACGGGATTTGGGAACCTGCACCTGGAATTCAAACGCTGGAATCTGCGGCGTCCCGACCACGATGGACGGGATACCGTTCGCTTCCAGCAAGCCATGAATCGCGTTAGCCTCCATTTCGGCATCGTGATTCAGAGAGCTGAACAGTGTCACCATATCCAGATCGTGTGATGGATCGAACTCAGTTGCTTCCGTATTTTGTGGCATTGTATCCCCTGTTATCGACGGGTAACAGTCGAGTAAAGGGCGCTCGGCTTGTCATTTTCTAGCATATCGCAGGGGCACTTACAGTAGAATAAAAGGGCGTCCTAGTTATTCTGGAGGGAACTCGATGGCAGAAAAAGACGAAGGCGGGAAGCTTGGCTGGTTTTTAGCTGGCGCAGTCCTGGGCAGCGCGGTTGCGTTGCTGTATGCCCCCAAGTCGGGGAAGGAAACGCGGGAATTCATCAATAAGAAGACTGGGGAAGGAAAAGAAGTTCTCGCGGAGACCAGCAAGGAAGTGTACGAAAAAGGCCGGGAGATTTACGATAAAGGCAAGCAGATCGCCGACGATGCGGCGGATCTGTTCGAGCGCGGCCGCCGGCTTGTGCGCGGCTGAGGCCGCCGGATTCGGAAATGACGGCCCGCGCGACGGTGGGTGATCTCGAAATCACTCTGGTCCGCGCGGGGTTCTATTGGTGGGACGGCGGGGCGATGTTCGGCGTCGTCCCGAAAACCCTCTGGAGCAAGCGCCTCGAAGCGGACGAATTGAACCGTGTACAGCTCGGATTCAACTGCTACGTGGTCCGCACGGGCGAGCACACCATTCTGATCGAAACCGGCGCGGGCGACAAACCGGATCACAAAGCGCGCCAGCGCATGAAGATGCCGGAAACCGCGATCGTGCTGCCGGAAATCCTGGCAGCCAAGGGAATCGATCCCGAATCTATCGACATCGTCATCAACACTCACCTGCACTTCGATCATTGCGGGGGCAATACGTTTCTGGGCAATGGTTCGGTTCAGCCCGCATTTCCGCGCGCGCGTTATTACACGCGGCGCGCCGAGTGGGAGCATGCCCACGAGCGGCACGTTCGCGATAGTGTCAGCTACATCGACGCCAACTACGATCCGCTGGTAGAAACGGCGCAGATGCAGTTATTGGATGCGGACTTTGAAGTCGCGCCCGGAATCGAAATGAAACTGGCCCCGGGCCATAATCGCGACATGATGGTGGTGCAGGCGACTTCCGCCGGCCAAACGTTCTGCTTCTTCTCAGACCTGGTGCCTACGATGGCGCACGTGACGCCGTCCTGGGTGGCGGCGTTCGATTTGTATCCGATGGAGGCTATCGACACCAAGAGCCGCTGGTTGGACGAGGCGACGCGCGGTGGGTGGCTTTGCGGATTCGCGCATGAACCCGAGGTGGCGTTTGCCCGCATCAAAAAGGTGGGGGAATCGTTTTTCGCTTCGCCGTGTGTGGAAGCGAACATTGGACAGCCACCCACGCCTGTCCTACCCTGAAGAAAAACCATGAGTGCATCTGCATTGTCTTTACCCGAATTCCGCAACGAGCCCGTTGCAGATTTTTCCGTCCCGGCGAACCGGCGCGCCATGGAAGCGGCGCTCGAAGAAGTGCGCGCCAAGTTTGGCCACGAGTACGATCTACTGATCGGCGGCGAGCGTTTTCAGACCGCGGAGAAATTGCGATCGGTCAATCCGTCGCATCCCGATGAAGTAGTTGGCATCCACCAAAAGGCCACGCCGGAACTGGCGGCGCGCGCAGTGGAGTCCGCTTACGCATACTTCTCCGAGTGGAGCTTGACGAGCCCCGCCGATCGCATTCGGAAGCTAGTAACCGCGGCGCGGCTGCTCCGTGAGCATAAATTCGAATTCGACGCTTGGCTGGTGTACGAAGCCGGAAAGACCTGGCCGGAAGCGGATGCCGACACCTCGGAAGCGATCGACTTCTGCGAATACTACGCGCGCGAAATGCTGCGCTTGAGCGGACCGCAACCGGTGGTGCAGATGCCCGGCGAAAAAGACGAGATGCGCTACCTGCCGCTGGGTGTGGGAATCGTGATTCCGCCGTGGAATTTTCCTTTGGCGATTCTTGCCGGCATGACCGCGGCGGCGCTGGTAACCGGCAACACGGCGATCATCAAGCCATCGAGCGAAACGCCCACCGTGGCGGCGAAATTTGCCGAGCTTTTGCTGGAAGCGGGCTTTCCAGCCAAGTCGTTCGCGTTCCTTCCCGGAAGCGGCTCGGCGATCGGCGACTTGCTGGTACAGCATCCCAAGACGCGATTCGTGGCGTTCACAGGCTCGCGCGATGTGGGCCTGCGCATTAACGAACTGGCTGCAAAAACGCAGCCCGGCCAGAAATGGATCAAGCGCGTGATCGCCGAAATGGGCGGTAAGGACGCGATCATCGTGGACGCCGACGCGGATCTGGAAAAGGCAGCGGACGGTGTGGTGGCCTCCGCTTTCGGTTATCAGGGCCAAAAGTGCTCCGCGTGCTCCCGCGCGATCGTGCATGAGCGCGTGTACGACGAACTCCTGAATCGAATCAAGCAGAAGACGCAAGCGCTCACGGTTGGCGCGGCAGATGATCCGGCGAGCTACATGGGACCCGTAATTAGCGAGGCCGCGCGACGAAGCATTCTGCAGTACATTGATGTCGGCTCCAAAGAAGGCAAACCCGTGGTGGGCGGCGGCCCGGCGCCCGGTGAGGGCTACTTCATTCAGCCGACTGTCATCGCCGACGTGCCTTCGACCGCGCGTATTTTTCAGGAAGAGATTTTCGGGCCGGTGCTTGCGGTGACCAAGGCGAAGGATTTCGAGAACGCTCTCGATTTAGCCAACGACTCGCAGTACGGACTCACGGGCGCGATATTCTCGAATACACCGGAGCACATTCGTCAGGCGCGCGAACAGTTCTTCGTCGGCAATCTGTATGTGAACCGCAAGTGCACCGGGGCGATGGTGGGGGCACACCCCTTCGGCGGATTCAACATGTCAGGCACCGATTCAAAAGCGGGCGGACCCGACTACTTGCTCTTGTTTCTCCAGGCCAAATCGATCGCCGAACGGGTCGCTTGACGCGTGAAAACCTCGAAGGGCCCCCAATAATAGGGCTTGCGAAAAGCGCCGCCCGAGCGCATGAGCTGGAGCTTAGCGCCGCGTAGCGCGGCCGCGGGATCCCTTCCGCCGCGCCATTCCTGATAGAACTCCTTCATTAGCATCGGCGCCGCCGCATCATCAACGTTCCAGATGCCAGCGACCACATTGTGCGCGCCGCTATTGAGAAACGCCCACGAAAACCCGATCAGGCCTTCGCCAGAATAAGCCTTCGCACCGGCGCTGCGACAGGCGGAGATCGTCACCAGTTCCGGGTCGAGGTGCAGACCGGCGACGTCACTCGCGTAGAGCTTGTATGTGTCGCCGTGCCGCGAAAGGATAATAGCGGAATTGAGCGGACTTTCTTCGTTAGTGCTGGCGTGCGCCGCGAAATGGATGGCGGTGAAAGCGCGCGGGTTGGCTTCGCGAAAACGATCGGGGTATGCGTCAGCCCCTGCATATACCGTGCGAGCGGATTCGGCGAAAGTCGCGGCGATCTCGCGAACCTCCGTTTTCAAATGCGGCAGCGACGGAAAATCCGGATCAGCCGGCAGCGGATCACCAATAATCAAGAGCTTTGGTGTTCGAGCGTGTTCCGCGGGTTGCAAACGCAGCACGCCGAGCGACGGCGCCAATGCGAGGGTCGCATCTTCAATCCAATAATGCGGCGCCGGATCGTCGGCAACCAGCGTTTCGAAGTTGATTTGGTGCAAACGGCCGTCGGGAACCACAATCACACGGCTCGCGGATTTCAGTAATGGCTTCACAGGGCCGAGCAACGTTGCGTACAGTTGCCGTGCCGCGGCCGAGCCCGAAGAGAGCGGATTTTCAAGATTCTCAACCGACCGGCGATGCTGCTCGATGAGAGCATCGATCGCTGGCTCTGCGGGCAGAGCAAACTGGGTGACACCCTTCGGCGTTACGGCCCATAGGTAAGACCGATTTGGGGCCAACCAGTAGGAGAGCAGGGCTGCACCCGTTTCGTGCGCCAGCCGGATCGCGTCCGCAGTATGAAATGCCAGCAAGTCAGAAGTGCTTCCATCGAGCTTCTGCATGAGAAGCCGCGCGCGTGATGACTCCGCGACTTCGAGTGCCTTCTCCTTTTGCCCCTGCTCCGCGAGAAAGCCGACGTAATCCTGATAGAAGCTGGTCTGATAATTACGGAACGTGATCTTCGATTCGTCGCGGCTGAGCGCCAGCCATTCGCGATCGAGAACACCGACGGCAGCCGCGTACTCCCGCAATGCCATGGCGGGTTTTTGCGGTCGATACAGTTCGGCGAGGCCGGAGTGGGCCTGCCACTCGACATTTGGCTGATGTGTCTTCCGGCCCAACTCGATCGCTTTTTGAAACGCGGATTCAGCATCACTCCCGCGCGCGCGGGCCGTCGCAATCAGACCGGCGTTGAGTTGCAGGTAAGGAGCCACTTCCTCGCTGGGCTTCCCCTCAAGCGCCAGACGATTGTACTTCTCGGCTTCGTCCCATTTGGATTGGTCAATGTGAACGCGCGCGATATTACTCGACCACCTGGCGGCCTCGGCGGTCTTTCCTAACTGCACCGCCAGTTCTCGCGCTTGCGAGTAGTCGGCTATCGCCTTTTCAAACTCGGTGCGGCTGTAGTAAACCACGCCAACGTCACCGAGCCATAACTGCTGATCGCCAAGCTGGTGGATGTCAGCGGCCAGATGCATGGCGGCAGATAGCAGACTCAAAGCGCGGTCCGACTGGCCGAGCTTGAAATAACACCAACCCAGGTTTCCCAGGTTCTTTTCATGCACGAGGTTGGAGGGTATTTTCTGCGCGGCTTCGTCTGCTGCTTCAAACCACGGGATGGCTTCGTCGTAACGGAAGCGCGCCATGCGAATGTAGCCGATATTGCCGAGCGCTTGTGCAGTGACGTATTCGTCGCGCTGACTTTGCGCAATTTTCCAGGCGCGATGATAGGCCGCGTCTGCCTGGTCGAAATCATCCAGCAACAAACCGCGCTTCAACTCGATGGAAGCCAGGACAGCGGTCGGAGCCGATCGGGAGGCAAGATCGTACGCCTGTGCCAGCAGAGCGCGCGCTTCGCCGATTCGGTCCGATTGAATTTGCAACTGCGCCTGGTCCAAAAGCGCCCGTGCTTTCAATTCGGGGGATGGCAGGTCTGCCAGCGATAGCTTCTTCAGAAGGTCAGCAGCGTCTGTCACGCGGTCCTGTGCAAGGAGGATTTCCGCTTTCAGGAGATGCAGTTTAGGAGATTGCAGCGGTCCAGCGGCGTTCCCGGATACACGCTCGGCCGCGTCAATCAGTTGGATTGCCGTTTCCAACTCGTCGCGGCGGTAAGCCAGTTCCGCACCTTCGTACAACTCATTCGGAGATTTTGAAGGCCGACAACCGGTGAAAAGAAAAAGGACAACCGTCAGTGCGAGGGGCCAGTGCCGTAGGGGCTGCCGCCGCCGCTGGCGCCGCCTCCGCCGCCCGAGCCCGGGTTCTTCAACTCCAGTCCGATGAGCTGTACCCACTGCGCCGTGTACTCGCGGGTGTGAATGTCGGGGGGGAGCCACTTCCAATCCGCGAACGTCACTTGACCAAAGTCCGGAATTTCGATGCTACGTGTGTCCTTGGAGATTGCTACTTCCCCGCATTCCAGCTTCTCACGCTTTCCGGCTGCATCGGAAAGTCCAATGGGTTCGATTTCGTCTCCCTCGCCCGCGAAGTAAGCTTTTCGTCGAGCTTCGCTGAATTCGAACGGCGCCGGCAGGATGAGTTCCCTACCCAACCGGTAGGGCGAGCCGCAGATCTTCAGCTCTTTAATGATGGGACGAAGGGGAAGTATTCGCGGTCTCTTAGGCCGGCGGCTGTCCGCGTACCAGTCCTCGCGATACACAGCCATAATGCCGGCTTCGATCTCTTCCGCGATGACTTTGTCTTTGACATTCAGATGCCGCAGTCCCGCCTTGGCGATCGTGATATAGGTACCGCCTCGCCCGTGCTTGGTGACTACATGCGACCAACTTCGCGAGAACGAAATCTCAGAGTGCTCGCGGCCCCTAGTCCTTTCTTTGCCTCGGAAGGGAGCTTGGCCATGGAACGCCAAAGCGAACTCCGAACCAAAGTCCTCGCCGCCGTTCGTAAAGTGGAAGTGAGCGGCCAACGCCTTGGCGTGGAACGTGTAGCCATGCAGCTTTGTCGTCTTCTTGTCGGTTGCCACGGTGATCTATTCTAACGTGAAACCGAGATGGCTCTGCGGCCTATTTCCGTGGAATTCCCCGATTGCTTGCCCAGCACAACCACAACATATTGCCCGGATTCGAGCGACACAATAGGCACTGAAAACTGCAATTCGGAGGATTCGCCACCCGGTGCCGCCAGCGATTTTTCATCACGCACGGAACCCTTGGCGTCCAGCATTTGATACGCGTAGCTTTGGAACTGCTGTCCCGGCAGGAGGTCGAAACGCACGCCGAAGAACTGTGCGCCGGCCGGAAGCTGGGCCGCGGACTGGCTGCCGCGGGACGCCGCCGCCACCGCGACGGTCGAATAAAACTGCGGCTGGATGGCTGTATCGCGGGTCCCAAAACGCTCCAGGCCGATCCCCGCGAGCAGTGCCAGGTTCAGTGCGGCAGACGCCGCGAGCGTCCACCAAAACCGCCGGCTGGGACGGCTGGCTGAGCGCTCCCATGTCGCCGATTGTTTAGCGCGCTCTTCCTTGAGTGCCTGGGTCGCGTTGGCCGCAAAGATCGTGGCAGACCGAACTTCCTCGGCGCATTCTGGGCATTCGAAGAAGTGCTCTTCAAACTCGGCTCGTTCCTCTGGCGGGAACTCCTCCAGGATGTAGCGTTCCGCCGCCTGGATTCGGATAGCAGTGTCGTGATCCATCAACCCTCGTCTCCATTGACATAGTGCAGTCCGCTGGCAAAGCGTTTCATCAGGCAGACCCGGCTTCTCGCGTAAACTCCTGCCGGAAGCGCGCCTTAGCTCGGAAAACGAGGACACGAAGGTAATCCGGCTGGACGCCGAATCGGCGGCAGACTTCCGGGGAGGTCAGTTCCTCCAGGAACACGGCGCCTAGCAATTTGCGATCCCGCTCCTCCAGCTTATCGAGTATCTTTTTGACCTTCCGTTGCCTTTGCTCAGTGATCAGAAGCGCATCCGGGTCTTGTCCGGGGCCGGCGCGGTCGTCGAAATCGCGCTCCGATGCTTCGTAGCGGTTTTCCGAGCGGCTCAGCTCGGATGTCACGTAATTACAAACGGCACTGACAAACGCGCCTAGTTTTCGGGCGTCGCGAAGGCCATTCGGGTCACGCAGCGTCTTCAAAACGCGGCACAGAGTCTCCTGCTGAATGTCTTCCATCAATTGCCGCGTGCGTATGCGGCGTCGCAGTTTCAGTTGGATTAGTTCGCCGAAATAGCTGGCGAAGTGCTCCTCCACATGGGAGTCGCCGTCCCGTAACCGCCGAAGATAGTCCTCGTCGAAGGTTTGAAACTGCACTATACGCCTGCGATGTCGTGGGACAATTATATCGTCGCAAGGATGCGATTGTAACCTGTGCTAAGCTTGCAGATGCCCCGATGAGAAGGGGACCAAGAAGTCATCAGCACAGGGTCAAATCCTTTCGACGCGGCACAGGCTTAGCGCCTGTCCCAGCGGGGCGTTCTTTCGGGCGCCCCGTTTCTGTGACTTTCCTAAACCGCCGTCCGCTTTGCTTCGTGAATCTGTTGTAAGCTCCAAACGCGTAGAGGGTCGCGTTTGCGCGCGGCGATAGCCTCTACCGCGGCTCGCGCCCCGCTCAACGTGGTGATGCAAGGCACGCGAAACGCGATGGCGCTGCGGCGAATCGCTTTCTCGTCCGAGAACGATAGCGCGCCGGTCGCCGTGTAGATGACGAGCTGGATGGTGCCTGCCTTGAGCAGATCCACGGCGTTTGGCCGTCCTTCGTTCACCTTGAAGATCACCTTACAACGCAAGCCCGCCGCCTCAATGGCCGCCGCCGTTCCGCGTGTGGCCACCAGATTAAATCCCAGTTCGGCGAATCGCCGCGCCACCTGCGCCGCTTCCGATTTATAGCGCTCATTCACGCTGATGAAGACCGTACCGCTTTCCGGCAGCGGCGTGCCCGCGCTTAACTGCGCTTTGGAAAACGCCTCACCGAAACTCTCGCCGACGCCCATCACCTCGCCCGTGGAGCGCATTTCAGGACCAAGCGCCGGGTCGACACCGGGAAACTTGTTGAACGGGAACACGGGCGACTTCACGAAACTCTGCGGCACCGACAGCCGGCCCGAACTCATGCCGTGCGTAAGATGCGTGAGCTCTCGCAGCTTTCGGCCCAGCATCAAACCGACCGCCACTTTGGGCAGAGGCACGCCGGTAGCCTTACTGACGTAGGGAACCGTCCGCGAAGCCCGTGGATTCACCTCGAGCACGTACACCACGCCGTCTTTGATCGCGTATTGCACATTCATGAGGCCCACGACCTTGAGTGCCAGCGCGAGACGGACGGTGTAATCCTCGATCGTTGCCACGTCTTTGGCAGTGAGCGACATCGGCGGCAGCACGCAGGAGCTATCACCGGAGTGCACTCCGGCTTCCTCAATGTGCTCCATGATGCCGGCGATCAAAACATTCTCCGTATCGCCGAGCGCATCCACATCGACTTCCGTCGCGTCTTCGAGGAACCGGTCGATCAGCACCGGCCGCTCTTGTGAAAACGTCACCGCTTCGCGCATGTACTGGCGTATGGTTTCCTCGTCATACGCAATCACCATGGCGCGGCCGCCCAGCACATAACTGGGGCGCACCAGCACGGGGTAACCGATCTGCCGCGCGACCTCGCAGGCTTCCTCAACGCTGGTGGCCGTACCGTTCTGTGGGCAGGGAATTCCAAGCTCCTCGAGCAACTTACCAAACAACTTCCGGTCTTCTGCAAGATCGATATTTTCCGGATCCGTCCCAATGATCGGAACACCCAGCTTCTTCAACGGCACCGCGAGATTGAGCGGCGTCTGCCCGCCGAACTGCACGATGATGCCGTCGGGCTTCTCAGTATCGTAGATATTCAACACGTGCTCGAGCGTGAGCGGTTCGAAGTACAGCCGGTCGCTGGTGTCGTAATCGGTCGAAACCGTCTCCGGGTTGCAGTTCACCATGATCGATTCGATGCCCTCGCCTTGCAGCGCAAACGACGCGTGGCAACAGCAGTAATCGAACTCAATGCCCTGGCCGATGCGGTTGGGCCCGCTGCCCAGGATCATGACCTTTTTGCGCGCCGTCGGCTCCGCTTCGCACTCAAACTCATAAGTTGAGTAGAGATACGGCGTGAAACTCTCGAACTCCGCCGCGCAGGTGTCCACGCGATTGAAGACCGCGCGGATGCCGAGTTCCTTGCGTCGCGCGCGGACCGCGAGTTCACCCACGTTCCAGGATTTCGCAAGTTGCGCATCGGAGATGCCGTAGCGCTTCGCCGTAGCGAACAACTCACGCGGCGCATTTTCCAGTTTCGTGCGCTTCAGTTCGCCTTCGAACGCCACCACTTCGCGAACTTGTTCCAGGAACCACGGGTCAATTGCCGTCCGCTCGTGGATCTGTTCCACCGTCAGCCCCGATTCGAACGCGAACCGGATGTAGTTCAGCCGATCGGGCGTCGGCGTCGTGAGCTTTTGCGGAATGAGATTCGGATCAAATGTCTCCGAGCCAAATTTCCGTCCTGTTTCGAGACTGCGAATGCCCTTCCACAGCGCCTCTTTGAAAGTGCGCCCGATGGCCATTACCTCGCCCACCGACTTCATTTGCGTGCCGAGCGTCGGGTCCGCGCCGGGGAACTTTTCAAACTGCCACTTGGGGATCTTGGCCACGACGTAATCGAGCGTGGGCTCAAACGATGCCGGCGTGGTCTTGGTGATGTCGTTGCGAATTTCGTCCAGCCGGTAACCTACGGCCAGCTTGGCGGCTATCTTCGCGATGGGAAATCCTGTCGCTTTCGACGCCAGGGCCGAGCTCCGCGAAACGCGCGGGTTCATCTCCACAATCACCATGCGACCGTTCGCCGGATTGATTGCGAATTGCACATTCGACCCGCCCGTATCCACTCCGATTTCCCGCAGGCAGCGAATGGCCGCATCGCGCATCATCTGATATTCGCGATCGGTAAGCGTTTGCGCCGGGGCTACCGTGATGGAATCGCCCGTGTGAACGCCCATGGGGTCGAAGTTTTCAATCGAGCAGATGATGATGACGTTGTCCGCCAGATCGCGCATCACCTCCAGCTCGAATTCCTTCCAGCCCAGCACGCTTTCCTCGATCAGAACTTCGTGCACCGGGGAAAGCGCGATGCCGCGTTCCAAAATCTCCGTGAGGTCTTCGCTGTGATACGCGATACCGCCGCCCGTTCCGCCGAGCGTGAAACTGGGCCGCAGAATCGCCGGATATCCGATGCGCGCCACGAATTCGTGCCCATCCTCGACATTGTTCACCAGTTGCGATTCCGGCGTCTCCAGGCCGATGCGCAACATCGCATCCTTGAACAGCAAGCGGTCTTCGGCTTTTTTGATGGCATCGATTTTCGCGCCGATCAGCTCGACGCCGTATTTCTCCAGCACTCCCGATTCCGCCAGCTCCATCGAAAGATTCAGCCCGGTTTGGCCGCCAACCGTCGAAAGCAGCGCATCCGGCCGCTCGATCTTGATGATTTCCTCGAGATACGCGCGGCTCAGCGGTTCGACATATGTCCGGTCTGCCAGTTCCGGATCGGTCATGATCGTGGCGGGATTTGAGTTCACCAGTACCACTTCAAAGCCATCCGCTCGTAACGCCTTGGCGGCTTGCGTCCCCGAATAGTCGAATTCGCACGCCTGGCCGATCACAATCGGGCCCGAGCCCACAATCAGAATTCGCTTCAAGTCATTTCGACGTGGCATGGGTCAACGGTCCGCCATGAGTTTAACGAAATCATCGAACAGGTAGTGCGAATCGTGCGGCCCCGGCGCAGCTTCCGGGTGATATTGCACACAGAACACTGGATGACGCCGATGCCGGAAACCTTCGAGCGTCTCATCGTTGAGATTCACGTGCGTGATCTCGACATCCTTCGGATTCAGGGAATCCCGATCCACCGCGAAACCGTGATTGTGCGACGTGATCTCCACCCGCTCCGTCAATTTGTTGATCACCGGGTGATTCGCGCCTCGATGCCCGAACTTCAGCTTGTACGTTTTGCCGCCGCAGGCCAAACCCAGAAGCTGGTGCCCCAGACAAATGCCGAAAATCGGAACTTTCCCGATCAACTTTTGGATATTGCCAACCTGCGTTTCGAGCGGCTCGGGATCGCCGGGGCCATTTGAGAGAAACACACCATCCGGCCGTAGCGCCATCACATCCTCGGCCGAAGTCAGCGCGGGCACGACGGTCGTCCGGCAACCCACCTGCGCCAGTCGCCGCAGGATGTTCTGCTTAATCCCGAAATCGTAGGCCACCACGTGATGGCGAGGCTCCGGCGCCCGCGGAATCAGTTCGGAGGGCGAGCATGGGTCAACCGCGTGCGTCCATTCGTATTGCGAAGCAGTGGAAACGCGGCTCGCCAGATCGAGGCCCGCCATCTTCGGGATGTTTCGCGCCTTATCGATCAGCTTCCCGGCGTCCGTTTCGACGGCAGACAAAACCCCGCGCATCACGCCGCGAGTTCGTAGATGCCGCACCAGCGCGCGCGTATCGATCTCCGAAACCACCGGTATGTTTTGCTTTTCCAGGTAGGTCCGTGCCAGCTCATCCGATCGCCAGTTGCTGGCTATGGGCGAAAACTCACGCACCACTAGCCCCTCGATGTACGGCCGCGCCGATTCGTTATCTTCCGAACTTGTGCCGTAATTCCCGATCTGCGGATTCGTGAGGATGACAATCTGGCCGGCGTAGGAGGGATCGGTGAAAATTTCCTGATATCCGGTGAGAGCCGTATTGAACACGACCTCGCCGGCCCGCTCAGTGGGCGCACCAAAACTTCTGCCTTCGAAGACGCTGCCGTCCTCCAAGGCCAGAACTGCTGGGTTCAATAGGCTGATCCTCCTGGGATTGAGTAACTCTTATTTTAACGTAGGCTCGGATTTTTTGCGGGCCCTTTTTTCAGCGGATGGGGTCAGGGAGCAGCGGGAGGCTTAATCTGGGCGGCCGCCTTCCCTACCAGGCTTTCGAAGCGGCCCACAAATAGGTCGGTGATGCTGTCAATGCTGTAACCTGCCGCAAAAGCCAATTTCCAATCCAGGTTCGGGACCATGGCAGTAAGGAGAATGAATCCAAGATCCGCCCATAGGATGCTGTAGAGCATCGGCATTTCGTGGACATGCAGCCACAATATCCAGTTATCCATGGCCGCAAACGTAGGCTTGGTCTGGGCGCGCTTTTGCTTTAGGGCATCAATCACCGTGTGGCCCCCGGCGCCGGCAAAAAGAAACGCATAGTTGATGAGAAGCGTCGTCCACTGCGGAGTTTGAATCGGCCATGCGGGAACCCATCGGCCCGGCAGGCCCGCTATTGCCGCAACCGCGGCCCCTGTCAGGATAAGCCCGGTCACGTGCCATGCGCTTTTGCGGCGTTCTTTTGCTGTCGGTGCGATGCGGTAAATCAGACTGTTATCGGCATCGACAATGCCGCTCTGGATCACAGCCTGCTCTTGCGCCACTTCCTGCACCAGGCGCTTTCTCAGCTTCGTGTCGCGGGGAAAATCGTCTCCGTAAACGAATTCCAGGTCGAGCGCCTGCCCAATCTCGAGGTTTGGAAGGCGGTCATTGATATCCGGCGTCAGCGTATTACTCAGGCAGGTGTAGACAATCTCATCGAGCTTGTCGCGCACCGCGCCGATCGTAGCCAAAGCCGTGTCCGCCGCGTCTGTGTCCAGCGTCCAGTGGTTCTCGATATCCTTCCACCTCAAATCGAGCTCCACCAGCGCCCCCGCGCCCCACTCGTGCTCTTTCACGTCCAGCCGGAAGATCTGCCTGAGCGAGCCGATGCTTTCGCTGACGACTGCCTCAATTTGCGGTTTGCGCTTTCGCTGTTCCGCAATTATCAACTGCTTGCCGTCGGGCGTATTGGGCGGCGCATCGAGGATCGCGGTGAGTTCAGCTTGCCAAGTATGCGCGGCGGACTGTATGGCGTTAAAGAATCCAAAAACCGCCCGGTCGTTATCGGGCCGATCCGGCTCCAGACTCTGTTGGCTCGCCGCAGACATGCAGTCTCAAAACATTACTGCGATGTGCACGGTATTGCAAGACCAAAAATGAGGCGCCGCTCTCCGCCCTAGGCCGAATCCGATTTCGTTCTGATGCGTCCATTGCGTGTAGGCTCAACGATAGGGAATAAAATCACGCGATCCGCGGTATCTAGTTACAGGAGTTACCGCGTAGAGTTAGGACGGAGTGCAAAAAACAGAACTCACGCGCTTTGAAGAGACCGTGCTCCCGCATTTGGATGCCGCGTATAATCTCGCGCGCTGGCTGACGGGAAATGAACACGATGCCGAGGATGTGGTACAGGAATCTTATCTGCGCGCCGTTAAATTCTTTAGTGGTTTTCATGGCGAAAACGCGCGGCCCTGGCTTCTGGCCATCGTCCGTAACACTTGTTACACATGGCTGCGCCGGAATCGCATGGAGGAACCAGCCACGGAACTGGATGAAGGCACGCAACTGATCGATCAGTCGAGCCCGAACCCGGAGTCACTCCTGCTCGCAGCAGCTCGCACAGAACTTCTGCGCCGCGCGTTGGAAACACTCGCTCCGGGTTTTCGAGAAATCGTCATCCTGCGCGATATCGAAGGCATGTCATACAAAGATATTGCCGAGATTGCTTCCATTCCCGTCGGAACCGTGATGTCGAGACTGGCACGTGCCCGCGCGAGGCTCCAAAAGCTTCTCTCCGAGCCCGACCTTATGGAGGCACGCGCGTGATTTGCCACGAAGTTCAGGAGCTGATCCATGGTTACGCCGATGGCGAATTGGACCTCGTGCGCAATCTCGAAATGGAGCGCCATTTTCGTGACTGCGCCTCCTGCTCCGGAGCCTATGAAAGGCTGCAAGGCATCCGATCAGCGATAGCGACCGGCGCTCCTTACTACACCGCGCCGTCCGGACTCGGGCAGCGGCTCCGCTCGCGCTTGCGGCAGGCCGCCGAACCCGATGCGGTTCGTTCGCGCACACCGCTCAGGTGGCAATGGATAGGGATCGCCGCCGCCGTGTTGATCGCCGTTTTAATGGTGACGACACTCATCCACCGCCCCGAGCCCACACAACTCCTGGCGCAGGACGTCGTCGCCAGCCATGTGCGTTCTCTCATGGCTACACACCTCACCGATGTGCCGTCTACCGACCAGCACACCGTCAAACCCTGGTTCAACGGCAAGCTGGATTTTTCACCGACGGTCGGCAACTTCGCCGAACAGGGCTTCCCGCTCGTCGGCGGCCGGCTCGATTACCTGGATAACCATCCGGTGGCCGCTCTCGTCTATCGCCGTCACCAGCACATCATCAACCTTCTCGTCTGGCCGTCATCTCGGCAGTCTGATTCAGCAGTTGGACAGACTGAGCTTCAGGGTTACCATCTACTGCACTGGACGAAAGCCGGCATGACTTACTGGGCGGTCTCCGATTTGAACATATCGGAGCTTCGCCAGCTTGTAGACTTGGTCCGTACCCTGTAACTTAGTTCATCCGAAACGGGCGGTCGTATCCGGTTAATTCTAAATACCCCACACCCTGCGTTGAGCCTGAGTAAGTGACTGCACCTTCCCAGTAAGTGGGGCCTATCTTGTCCTCACTCACCAATTCCTGTGCGTCGAGCGCCGCACGAGCGTCAAGTGCAAGTTTGAGCATCGGCACGCTGAGCTTCCACCCAACTGGATAACTTGCCCCTGTGCGGCTGCTGCGCCAGTAACTCACCGGAGTAAGTAAAAATTCCGCCCGAGTTAAATGGCGTGCCCGTCCCTGCTGGTCCACATAAGTGCCGCTCGAGTGCGTATCGATTCCGCCATCTTCCCGCCGAAGCTGGAACAACATCAGTTCCGACTGATCACTCAACTGTACGCTGAACCAATCCCAACCAATTTGTTCCTTATCGAGCTGGTTACTAAACCACTCGTGGTCCATCCATGACGTTCCGCCGACGTTAAGTGACTCACCTCCAATCGTAAGCTCGCCCGAAACCACTAAACGCGTGTAGGAAACGTAGTTAGATGCCTCACCGGCGGCGGCTCCCTTCTGGCTCACACCGTTGATGCCGTTCACAACCGGCGGTTTGGTTGGCAGAAGCTCGAACTGAAAATGAAATTCCTCAGCCGTGGCTTCCAGCCGTTGCTTGTCCCCGTGCCACGCCGCCGACCAGTTGCCGTTCCATACGCGCTGCTCCCCGAAGCTGGCGCCTGCAATGCCCGGACCCGCCCGATTCAGCCGCTGGTGATTGTAGAAATGCTTTCGGTCGATATCGGTCAGCGCCAGATGCGCTAAATATACATCGTCCAACCGCCAGGTGGATGGATTCGCCACCGGTCCCCGCCGCCGCCCCTGCCGAAAAAACACTAGCTCGAATCCGAAGCGTCTGCCCTTCCCGTCATGCACGTTCCCGGTGTAGTACCACCATTCCGTGCGATACTGCGGATGCTCAAAATTGTCGCGTGGAAACGAGTAATCGTAGCCCGGCGCCGCCTCGCGATAGGCATCCTTGTCGCCTCCTTGCATGCCGCAAGTCATAAACAGCAGGCTTGCGCTTAGCCGCCTGACCCAAAGTCCCCTCATCCGTAACTGCTATCATAAAAAATTCCCTGCTATGACCGTCGAGACGAAGACTGCCGAGTTTGCATCTATCTCGCTCGATAGCGGCGCGACCCTGGCCCCTGTCACCGTTGCCTACCAGACCTATGGCGAGTTGAACGCCGCCAAATCCAACGCAATTTTGATTCTCCACGCCTTTTCCGGCGACGCGCATGCAGCCGGCATCAGCGGGGAAACCGGCAAGCCAGGGTGGTGGGATAACACCATCGGCCCCGGCAAGGCGTTCGATACCGACAGGTTTTTCGTCATCTGCTCCAACGTACTCGGCGGCTGCCAAGGCACTACCGGCCCATCTTCCGTCAATCCGCAAACCGGTTGCCCCTACGCCATGTCTTTCCCCGTCATCACCATCGGCGACATGGTGCAGCTTCAGACTAAGCTCATCGACTCCCTTGGCATCGATCGGCTTCTCGCCGTCGCCGGCGGATCCATGGGCGGCATGCAAGCCCTGGAATGGGCCGTCTCTTATCCCGAGCGCGTCGTGGCTGCCATTCCCATCGCCACCACCGCGCGCCACAGCCCGCAGCAGATTGCGTTCAATGAAGTCGGCCGCCAGGCCATCATGGCCGATCCCGATTGGAACGACGGCAACTACTACAGCAGCCGCCCGCCAGGCCGCGGCCTCGCCATCGCCCGCATGGTGGGCCACATCACTTACATGAGCGATGAATCCATGCGCGAAAAATTTGGCCGCCGCTTGCGCGAGAAGGAGAAGTACGGTTACGACTTTTCCGTGGACTTCGAAGTCGAAAGCTACCTGCGCTATCGCGGCAACCAGTTTGTTGGCCGCTTCGACGCCAATTCGTACTTGTATATCACCAAGGCCGAAGATTATTTCGACCTCACCAACGGCGTCGGCACCCTAGCCAACGCGTTCGCCAAAGCCCAGGCGCGATTTCTTGTCATCAGTTTCAGCTCCGACTGGCTCTATCCCAGTTACCAGTCCCAGGACATCGTGCGCGTGCTCCGTCGCAGTAATCATGATGTCGCCTATTGCGAGTTGCCTTCGAACTACGGTCACGATGCATTCTTAGTCGACGTCGCGGAGCAAAGTGAGGTGATCCGCGGATTCCTGCAAAGCACCTACAAGGAGAAGGCCTGATGGCCACAGCCGCTGAAGCCGTCCGCAAGCCGTTCGTTAGCGATTTGCTGGGCCGCGGCGATTTCGCCATCATCAGCGACCTGGTTGAACCCAACAGCAAGGTGCTCGACCTCGGCTGTGGCGAAGGTGAACTGCTCGCCTGGCTCGCCGAGAACAAAGGTGTCGACGCTCGCGGCGTTGAGATTTCCGCTACCAAAGTCCGCCGTGCGATCGCCCGCGGCGTGTCGGCGTATCAGGGCGACATCGATGAAGTCCTCACCGATTACTCGGATCACGCCTTTGACTATGTCATCCTCAGCCAGACCGTGCAGGAAACGCGGTGGCCCCTCAAGGTAATTCGCGACATGCTCCGCGTCGGCCGCCATGCCATTGTGGCCTTCCCCAATTTCGGACATTGGCCCGTCCGCCTTTCGCTGCTCTTCACCGGTCGCGCGCCCAAAACCGGCCTCTTCCCCTACGAGTGGTACGACTCCCCGAACATTCACTTTCTGACGGTCGATGATTTCGACCAGATGGTGCGCCATGAAGGGTTCACCATCGAGCGGAACTATTTTCTCTCCGGTCGCCGCCGTATCCATCTCCTGCCCAACCTTCGTGCAGCGGTCGCTGTCTACCTGATCCGCAAGTAGGCGCCAAGCGTCCCGCTGACGAGAGCACCTGGTTGGTGCTATCGTTTCCACAATCTGCCTGCGGGCCGGGAAGCCGTAACCCGGGCGCCGAGGCGGTCGTCTGAGACAACAAGAACGGAGCACAGGTATGAATGGTTTGCCGCGAGGAACCGCCCGCCGCATCTGGGTGGTGACCTTGATCTGTTGGATGTCGAGCGCCGCCGTCGCAGAGACGGCCACCGCTCGAATCGTGAGCGCCGCCAATGCCTTTCTCGCGACGCTCGATCAGAAACAGCGCCAGAACGTGATGTTTGCGTTTGACGACGCGCAACAGCGGGTACGCTGGTCCAACCTCCCGACCTCATTCGTGCACCGCGCAGGTCTGAGCATGGGCCAACTAACAGCCGCGCAACGCTCCGCCGCGCTGGCGCTGGTCTCCTCCGCCCTCAGCCCCATGGGCTTCGAGAAAGTCCAGCAAATCATGGATGGCGACGAGGTCCTCAAGGCCAACGAAGGTGGTAACCCGATGTTTGGCAAGGACCTCTTCTACATCTCCATCCTCGGAACGCCATCCGAAAAACAGCCGTGGATGCTCCAGTTCGGAGGCCACCACTTGGCCCTCAATGTCACCATCGCGGGCGAACACGGCGTCCTCACCCCGAGTCTGACCGCTGCGCAACCCGCTCTCTATACTTTGAACGGAAAGACCGTGCGGCCTCTTGGCCGGGAAAGCGATAAAGCCTTCGCGCTGCTCAACTCTCTCGATGAAACTCAGCGCAAACAGGCCGTTCTGAATTACCACGTGCCCGATCTCGTTCTCGGACCCGGCCAGGATGGCAAAACCATCCAACCCGAAGGCCTGAAGGCTTCCTCCATGAACGATCAGCAACGCGCCATGCTGCTCGATTTAATTTCCGAATGGGCCGGCATCATTCACGAAAGCGCCGCGGCGGCCCGCATGGCGGAACTCAAAGCCGACATCAACGAAACCTGGTTCGCCTGGAGCGGTCCCACTACAGTGACTCCGGGACACAACGCCACAGCTTATTACCGAATTCAGGGCCCGCATCTTGTCATCGAGTACGCGCCCCAACGCCTTGGCGGCGACCTCTCGAACCACATACACACGATGTACCGCGATCCGACCAACGACTACGGCCGCAAGTTCACTGCCCAATGAAAGCAACCCTGCCCTTCACCTTGATTCTCTTGTCTTCCGTCACGCCCGGCCTTGGGCACCGGCTCGATGAGTACCTGCAGGCTACGACGATCTCGGTCGGAAAAGATCGCGTGGATGCGCAGATTCGATTGACGCCCGGTGTGGCGGTGTATCCCATCGTATTCGCCAGCATCGATATGGATGCCGATGGGCTCCTGTCGCAAGACGAGCAGCACGCTTACGCGCTGCGTGTGCTTCACGACCTGTCGTTCACGATCGACGGCGCCCGCTTGGCCCCCACATTGGTCTCGGCAAAATTCCCGGCAATGGAAGATATGAAAGAAGGGCAGGGTGAAATCCAAATCAACGCCGCCGTGGATTTGCCGGGCGGCGGGACCCACCGCAAACTCGTTTTCGAAAATCATCATCAACCGGCCATAGCCGCCTACATGGTGAATTGCCTTGTCCCGCTCGATCCGGATATCCACGTCAAAACGCAGGATCGCAACTACCAGCAATCGCTCTATCAACTGGACTACGTGCATACCGGCGCGCGCGTGGGTCCGGCATCTGTCGCCTGGTGGACGGGCGCTAACGGATTATTATGCGCGGTCGCGGCCTTGCTATTCACCCGGCTGGCGCTGCTCTGGCGGCACCAGCGCGCTTAGGCGAACCAATTCCCCAAAACGCCTCATCAATTCAGATGAGGATATGGGTTCAGCGTTATAATTTGACACGCGCGGTTCCGTTAAATGCCAGTGAAAATAGCGCACCTTTCTGATATTCACTGGGAGCGTTGCGATGCGAACGTGTCGGATCGCTTGGGCGCCGCCTTGAAGCGCGAATCTCCTGACCTCCTGATCTTTACCGGCGATCTGGTCGATAACCCCTGGAGCCTGAAGCACGCCAAGCCCTTTCTCATTGGGTTATGTGAGACTTGCGGCCTCGACCCTCAGACGCGTTTGCTGGTCGTTCCAGGCAATCACGATTACAAGATTCTGGGCACGGCGGGCTGGCGCCCATTGAGCGGATGGCTGTTCTATCGCCATCAATTTAGGGACTGGCTGGCAAAAAAAGTTCGGATTTTCAAGGACCTCAACGTCTCGTTCTTTCTATTTGATTCGAATCCCCTCATCTGGGGACTTGCGCGAGGCCGGATCGGCTGGCGCGAATTTCGAAAAGTGGGTAAAGAGTGGGACGCTCTTCCCAAGAGTGACCGTGAAGCCGTCGAGAATTCCGTTAGGATCGCGCTCGTTCACCATCATGTCCTCCCCATTCCCTACGCCGGCAGCGATCGCTTCCTGGTGCTTCAGGATGCACAACGGCTGCTGCAATTCCTCGCGGAAAAACGAATTTCCATGGTGCTGCACGGCCACAAACATCACGCCGCGTACTCGCTGCTGTGCCTCCGCAGTTCCATCGTCGGCGACCGCCTGCTCGAGGTTCTGGGTGCCGGCGCCGCCGTTCTGGGCGGCACGGATCATGATGCCCGCGGCCACAACTTCAATCTGATTTGTATTGAGGACAACGGGCTGAGGTATGTCCGCCAGTTTTTCGCCCAGCCCGGCGAGGCCTTCTGCGAACTGCCCGATGCCGGTTACCCGACGCAATCGTTCGAATTGGCGTACCAGCGGGCCTTGAAGATCGGCTATTCCTGCCGGACCATCCGCTGGAGTCTCGATATTGACGTAGAAGGTGATCGCTTCAATGAGATCGCTTACACCGACGTCGCTGCCAACCCGGACGTCGACCTGCCCTCCCTCCAGCCACCGTCGTACGTTGTCGAAACCGGCCATCTTTCTCCGGTTTGGCTCAAGGCCGAGCAGTCCGGACCCCTGGCAAGTTTGCGGCCCATCAAGAACGAAGCTCGCCGTGTTGAGTTCGCTGTGGATTTCGCCAGGACACCGACCCAGGCCGACCCCGCAAGTTTCACGTTGGAGTCCTACGACTACAACGCTTCCTCGCTCGATGCCGTCGAGTTTCGGAGAAAATTCCCGAAGCGCGCCATCCTGCGCGAGTGGGAAGAGAAAAGCATCGAGGAGCCAGTTGACGACTTTGCCTGGACCTTGCGATTCCCCCGCGAGCTCCGGTTCGAACGGCCTCCCGAATTTGAGGTGGTTGACACCAGGACAGCAGAGCGTCACGAGTGGCTGACGCGCGTTCTCACACCCAGTTTCTACTACTCCGAGCCCCTGCATACCGCAATTCTGGCGATCCACAGGCCGCCGGCCGGGTATCTGTACAGAATTTACTGGTACATCGCGGCCCGCGGCCCGACCGAGCCCGCGATTGATCCGAAACATCAGCTCCAGGCCGACGGTTTTCGCAAGAAACTACTGGCGATCAACGAGGCGATCCTGGACCATCAGACGCCTCCGCCAATTCATGCCGAAGTCCGTCGTGTTTTGCAGGCGTTTGCCAAGTGCGTTGAGGAGAAGATTGCGCACCTCGCGGGGACGGCAAGCTATCTGCAAGCCCGGGATCTCGACGTCAGTCTGATGGTCTACGATAAGTACCGTGGTGATGACGTCCCGGTACTTCGTATCGTGTCCTGCATCGGGCCCGAAGCTCATCGGCACTGGCCGTTCACGCTCGAAGTCGGCGACGGCAATGCCGGCCGCGCGTTCAAGAAGAACATCATTCGTTCTTGGGACGCGCTGAGTTCTGATCCGCATCAAACCTACATCCACCAGGCCGGCCTGCCTCCGCATTCCATCATCTACTCCATACCCATGCGGCATCCGCCTCCGGTCAGCCAGGATTTGATCTACGGGATTCTTAATCTCGGCGCGCACACCCCAACGCCTGCCGGGCCGCTCCGCCTGCTCAATGATAAGGCGGGCATCGAGTGGTTAACCGACACGGCACAGGAGTACGTGTTGAAGCGGCTGTTAGATATCGTCTAAAATAAAATCATGGTCCGGCTTACCTACGAGTTGCCTTTGGGATCGAGTTCGAAGGGTTACAGCTTCGAATTGGTGTCGAATCCCGAAAAGGATTCCGACACGTATCGCAAGGGGCTCGAAATCGAGGAATCCTTGAAGCGCGAGGAAGAACTCGATCAGCCGGATAAGTGCGGCCAGTAGCCGGACTCACCTGAACCTCATCTCGCTGGCAGTTTGAATTCTTCCAACTCCAAAAATCCGCCCGCGATCATCACGCGAAGAAACCCCGCAAACTCCCCCTCGGGGACCTTGGCGCCCACCAGTTCGTTTTCTTTCAACCACGCCAGATGTTCCCGCACCGTAGTCTTGCCGTCGCAACGCGGAATCAGGTACGCCGTCCACGGCTCGATCTTGCATTCGAGCTTAAACGGGTAAATCGTCTCCAGCCGGAACTCCTGCGGCGCGAACTCCTGTTCCGAAGTGCGATGGGTTACGTGCAGTTCCGTCGCGCCGGCGATGCGCGGCTTCGCATCCAGAATCTTGCTCATCATCGCGGAATCGGCCGCAGCCGTCTCCCAACGGCGAAGCCACTCCATCTCGGCGCTGCCAAACCGTGCGCCCTTGCGCCGCCTCACCGTTAGCGGCGTGCCCGCTGTCGTCTTGCGCTGGAGAACCACTGCGCCGTAGAAGAAATTCTCCACGCGATACTTCTCGAACAGCCGTTTCCATTCGTCCACTTGCTCAGCCCCGCCCCGGCTTCTGGCCGCTTGCTGGTTCGCAATGTATACGGGATCGAAGAGCCTGCGCTCAAATACGAAGACGTCGAATTGCGCCGAGGAGTCCTGCAACCACCCGCGCACGCGTTGTTCGAAGCTTTGGCCGTCCGTGTCCGGTCCGGCGGTGATGCAGTAGAAGCGTCCGCCGGGGCGCAGATACTTTGGCAACGCCGCCACAACACGCTGCGTGATCTGGTCGCCCAGTTCCCCGCCGTAGGCAAACACCGCGGCCGGCCGCAGCGATGGCATGTACGGCGGATTCGCGGTGATGCGGTCAAACGTCAGTTCCGCCACCGGTTCGTACAGGTCTCCCTGCGCCACCGTCACATTGTCCAGGCAATTTAATAGACGATTGAACTCCGCGCAGCGTGCAGACGATTCCGTAATATCCAACGACCACGCCCGCCGCGCATAACGGGAAGCCGCGACCAGCGCCGCTATCCCGGTACCCGAGCACAAGTCCAGAAAACTGTCGCACGGTTCGTCGGGAAGCGCATCCATGAAGTGGCCGGTATTCTCTGTGATCGCAGGAAACACCACATCCATTGCGGTCTGGATCGGCGTTGCTTCCGGATTGGTCCACCGGTCCGAAACGATGTGTAACCCGTAAGCCGGATAGAGGGCTGCGGTCGCAAACCAGTTTCCCGGACGCTCCGCAGACGGGGCCAGGATTCCCACCTCGGTTGCGGCTTCCAGGACGCTTGCGGGAAGCGCGTGCTTCAACTCCCCTTCGGCAATCGACTCGCCGATGAGAAACAATCGGGCCAGCAGATCCAGGTGGTCATGCACGGCGTGCGGCGAGTTCGGATTCGGACGCAGGCGGAGGCATTGCTCAATGGCGGAGAGGCCCAGGCGTTCGCACACCGCCCGCTCCGTGTACCCGGAATCCGAGAGGAATCCGTGCAAGGTGAAAAACGGTTCTTTTCGGCTAACCTTTAGCGCGATCACGCATCCAACATATCGAAGTTTGACATCATTGGGCTGCCGGGATACACTAGTGAACCCCTTTTCCTGCGTACATTTTCTTTTTTGAAACTTTCGCGGGGTGGAAATCGTCTTAGTGATCTCGGCGTTATTTTTGCCGGCAAACGGCTGGGCTGAAGGGTTTAGAAATGCAGAAGACAATGAACAAGAACGGAGCCAAAACACAGTTCGATCAGTATCAGAAGGCTCTTGAAGCAAAGGCCGAAGATCTGCGCCGCAGCATGTCGGCTCAGAAAGTGGCTCAGGTGGTTTCGCGGCTCGATGTACCGTCCGACGAAGGAGACTTGAGCCAGCAAAGCCACGAAGAGTGGATCTTCCTGAATCGCAATACGCTCGATCTGAAACTGCTCCGCGAAGTGCAGGCAGCGCTTCGCCGGATTCAGCAAACGACCTATGGTGTTTGCGCCGCTTGCGAAGAACCGATCTCGGCAAAACGTCTCGCGGCTGTTCCGTGGGCCAAATTCTGCGTGCAGTGCCAGGAGAAAATCGGCGCCGAAACGGCAGAGTACGACGACGACGATTTCGATTCCGAGCGATAACCAGGCTCACCAGGGCGCCGTGCACGGCGGCGCCTCCAACCTTCGCATCCCGCTGAAAAGGCGGCATCCCAACTGCTTGCAGCATGGTTTATGCAGGCGGTTAGGTGTACAATTGGTAGCCGATGCATCTCCAGTTTGGGATGCCCTTCTCCAATCGTATATGGGAGACGCTATGGAAAAACCGGCGCAAAACATTCAAGACAGCTTTCTCAACAACGCGCGCAAGGACAAGACGGCCATCACCCTTTACCTGCTCAGCGGCGTGAAACTCTCCGGCCGCATCAAGAGCTTCGACAAGTACTCGCTAATTCTCGAGACCAATAATCAGGAGCAGTTGATCTTCAAGCACGCCATTTCGACCGTGGTCATCATGAAGGCTGGCCACGCATTTGCTGCCAACCAGGCAGTACATACCGCGGCTGCGGCCCCTCGTTCGAGTGAGGCCCCCCACTCGGAAGCTTCGGACAGTTGACGGTCACTGAGCCTCCGCAAGCAAAATACACATCCGAACGGGCTATTCTGGCATCGGTCGAATGGAAGAGCCGTCGTTCTGTGTCTCATCCCGGCGGCCGCCTCGATGCGGAAGAATCACTCGAAGAACTTCGCGAGTTGGCGGAAAGCGCCGGCGCCACGGTGGTGGATTCGGTTCTACAGATTCGTGACGCTCCCGAAGCTGCGACATTGGTCGGCGCGGGAAAGGTTCGCGAACTCGCGGCTCTCGCAGCTTCCGATCGCGCCGATCTGATCCTTTTCAACAACGAACTGACCCCCACTCAGCAGCGCAACCTGGAAAACGAGCTCAGTGTCAAAGTTCTCGACCGAACCCAACTGATTCTCGACATTTTCGCCCGCCGCGCCCGCACTCGTGAGGGCCGGTTGCAGGTGGAATTGGCGCAGCTTAATTATCTGCTTCCCCGCCTGACCGGTCACGGCGCTTCCATGTCACGATTAGGCGGCGGCATCGGCACACGCGGACCCGGTGAAACCAAGCTCGAAACCGATCGCCGCCGGATCGCCGTCCGCATCAAGAACATCGAGCGCGCGTTGGAGGGTGTACGCGGCACCCGCTCCGTGCACCGCCGTCAAAGGACCGCTGTGCCACTCGCCACCCTCGCCTTGGTCGGCTATACAAACGCCGGCAAGTCCACGCTTTTCAACCGGTTGACTAGCGCCGGTGTTCTCGCCGACGCACGCATGTTCGCCACGCTCGACCCAACCGTCCGCGGCGCCACGCTTCCCTCGCGGCGGCGGGTGTTACTGAGTGACACGGTCGGTTTCATCCGGCGGTTACCAACGACACTGGTGGAAGCCTTTCGCGCCACGCTCGAAGAAGTTACCGAAGCCACTTTGATTCTGCATGTTGTGGATGCGTCATCCCCCAATGCGGCGGAGCATGCCGTACACGTATTGAAGGTGCTAAGCGAGATCGGCGCCGGTCGTATCCCACAGCTTCTGGTGCTGAACAAAGCCGATCGTTTGCCCGCCGGCGAGCCGCAGCCCGGGAGTAACATCGCCTCTCGGGTGAACGCTCCATCTGCTGTAATCTCAGCGCTTACAGGTGCGGGAATGGACGATCTGCTCCGGAAAATAGACGAAATCCTGCCGTTTGACCCGGTGCAGCGTGTGCACTTCCGCTTCCCCCTGGCAGAGGGCGCCAATATCGCGTTGCTGCACGAGTTGGCGCGCGTGGCGGAAATCCGGTATTCCGCCGACTGCTGCGAGGTTGACGCCGACGTGCCGGAATCGCTGCGCCTGCGGCTTGCCGAATTCGTATTATAGTGGGGTGGGCGCCACATGAACCTGCCGAATTCGTTGACGATAGCCCGCATCTTCTTCGTCCCGCTGCTGGTTGCAGCGCTGGTGGAGGAGAACGTCACGGTGCACGCCTTTGGTGTCACAATCACCAATGAGTGGCTGGCGCTGGCGATTTTCCTGGTAGCCGCCGTCACCGACCTCTTGGATGGCTACCTGGCGCGCAAGTGGGGGCAAGTCACAACCATCGGCACGCTCCTCGATCCGATCGCCGACAAGCTGCTGATCTCTGCCGCGCTGATTTCGCTGGTTCAAGTGCACGCCGTGCCGGGATGGATGGTCATTTTGGTGGTCGGCCGCGAGTTCGCCATCTCGGGATTACGCAGCATCGCCGCCGCAGAAGGCTACACCATTCGGGCGAGCGACCTCGGGAAAACCAAGATGGTGGCGCAGGTGACGGCGATCTCGTTTCTGCTGATCAGCATTCGCCACCGGCCACTCGCGCAGCTCGCTTATTGGATGATGTGGGTAGTGGTTGTGTTCGCCATGACGTCAGCCGTTGAATACTTCCGCAAGTTCTGGCGCAAAGTGGATGTACGGATCAAAACGCGCCGGCGGCGTGAACTTTTGCGGGATGAGCGGCGGCGCAAACTGGCCGCGCTTCGTCAGGGTCGATCGCTATCCGATACGGGCTCGGTGGGCGCGGTGGAATCTTCGGAAGTGCGCGGCGTGCGCGGTACTACGTGAGCGCCTGAGGGCGTCAACACCAGAAGCTGAATTTCGCCCTTGGCTCCAATCGGACCAACCGGTTTTCCGTTCAGCGAAATCTCCAGGCTGCCGGCATTGCCCACCAGCACCGTCATCCGCTTAGAAGCGTCGAACTCCCGTGTCTGTTGGCTTTCGAGAGTACCCGAGAAGGCATGCGTCCCATCCGATTTGACGGACACCCAGACCGGCTCGCTCGCCTTGAGAGCCACGCGCATGGCGGAAGCGTTCTCCGGCTCGGCACCATTATTTGGCTCAGCGGCAACCGCGGGCGCGGGAGCAGCGGGTTGGGACGCGGCGGGCTCAGGGACATGAATCGTTCCGGACGCTGAAACTTCCGCAGGCCGGAATTCCGCCTTTGGGCTCTCCACAGGCTTCGCTGGCGCCACGGGCTTCGGCTTTGGTGCGGAAGCGATCACCTGGGGTGCAGGCGGACTGCGGCGCGCTCTCTGCCACAGACTGTAAACACCGGCACAAGCGAGCATCACCAGCACGAGTCCAACAAATGCGGAAAGCGAGTTGCCCGGACCCAAGCGCTCGCTCAAAGCTTCCCAAGGGGAGATGTGCCGTGTGGGGGCAGGAGCCGCTTCAGGCCCTGATGCCTCCTCGGCTGGTTCTTCAAATTGCTGATGGAAGGCCCTCAGTATCTCGTCCTCATCCAACTGCAACATGTGCGCATATTGACGGACGAAATTGCGCGCAAACACGCCACCGGGCAGACGATCGAAGCGGTCCAGCTCAATTGATTCCAATAAATGTAGGGAGATCTTGGTCTCTGCGGCTACTTGGTCAAGATTCCAACCGCGGCGGTGACGTTCCCGGCGGAGCGTTTCGCCGATTGAGGTCATGAGCTTGCTTCCAGCCCCTTTTTTTCTATTATACGACACTTCCAAATTTTGGCCTCCGTGGTTGCATACTCTGCTCTAGGTGCGCTTTCATAGGACGGATGCTCACGACACAAGAGTCTTTCTTTTGCCTGGCGCTCGCGATCGCGCCGCTCCTATTCGCCGCCGGGTTGTCTGGTGCGGAGCGCGACTACTTCGCTTACACCGGGACCTACAGCGGAAAAAACAGCAAAGGCATTTACGTTTTTCGGTTCAACGCAGCCACCGGTAAGCTGGCGCCCATAGGTCTGGCCGCGGAAGCCAACAATCCCACTTTTCTGGCGATCCATCCCAATCACCGTTTCCTTTACGCTACTGTCGAAGTAGACGATTTCGGAGGACAGCACAGCGGCGCAGTCGCTGCTTACTCGATCGATCGCAGTAGCGGCAAGCTGAGGTTCCTGAATCAGGTTTCTTCGCATGGGCCAGGGCCGTGCCATGTGATGGTGGACAAGACCGGTAAATACCTGTTCGTCGCCAACTATGACGGCGGAAGTATTACCGTGCTGACCATAGGCGCGGACGGAAAATTGGGCGAGGCGTCGGCGGCCATTCAGCATCACGGCGCCAGCGTCGACAAAGAACGGCAAGAGGGGCCCCACGCGCACTGTATGGAACCGTCGCCCGATAACCGTTTTGCGCTCGTGGCGGATCTGGGGCTCGACGAGGTTCTGGTCTATCGCTTCGATCCGGCCAAAGGCACGCTCACGCCCAACGATCCGCCTTTCGGCAAAGCACCTGTTGGCGCCGGTCCGCGGCATTTCGTCTTCTCGCCGAGCGGGCGTTTCGTTTATGTGATCAATGAAATTCAGTGCTCGGTGTCGACGTTCGAGTACGACGCCAAGAGGGGCGCGCTGCGATTGAAGGACACGATTTCAACTCTTCCCGAAGGCTACAAGGTTACGAATAACGATGCCGCCGCCGAGTTGCGCATCCATCCCTCCGGCAAGTTCGTCTATGGTTCGAATCGCGGCCACGATAGCATTGCCGTGTTCGCCGTGGACGCGGCGGAAGGCACCTTGACTCCCGTGGAGCGCGTGTCGACGCAAGGCAAAATACCTCGCGGGTTCAACATCGATCCTAGCGGCTCATACCTGATCGCCGGCAACCAGGACTCGGACAACCTGGTTGTGTTTCAAATCGATCAGAACACGGGCAAGCTCACGCCGGGCCAGAAGATCGAAGCATTCGCACCGGTGGACGTAGAGTTCATGCCCGCGAAATAGAAACATCAGCCATGGGGCCGCCCGAGCCAGCGCGGAACGCGGTTCAGGTAGGCCTCATAGCCCTCACCGCGCGCCTTGCGCAGGTGCGGCTCCTCCAAAAGGACCACCACCAGGTGGAAGATGATTGCTGCGCTGACTCCGTACACGAACACGGGACGGGATCGATACAGCAGCGCCTGCCCGAAGATCGCCGCTACTACGCCAACGTACATCGGGTTCCGCGAGTAACGATACGGACCCGTGCGCACTACGTCCGGCGGTTCCTTGCCAATCAGGAAGCTGAAGTGGCGCGTGAAGAAGACTGCGGGCGTGCCGCCTGCGAGAAGAAAACAAACCAGACACCACAGATACAGCAGCGCACCGGCGGCGAAGAGTACGTACCCGAGCTGCCAGGCGCCCGAAGCCACGCCGGCTGATCCGCGCAAGTTCTGCGGCACGAGATAGCCCACCACGAACGGCACCAGCACGGTGAAGATTAGGCCGCGCAGCCAGAGCACGGAAGTACCTCGATGCCAGAAACTATATCACCGGCTAGAGATGCACCGCGTACGCAATCGCGCCGGAACTTTCAATCTCCAGCAAGCGATTGTACTTCGCCAGGCGTTCGGAACGCGTGATGGAGCCCACCTTAATTTGACCCGCGCCGGAGGCAACCGCGAGATCGGCGAGAAAATCATCCTCGGTTTCTCCGGAGCGCGCTGAGATGACGGCGCGAAATCCTGCGTCGCGGGCGCGGTCGATCACCTGAAACGTTTCGGTGAGCGTTCCAATCTGGTTCATCTTGACGAGCACGGCATTCGCGGCACGCTCGCGGATGCCGCGTTCCAATCGACTGGGATTGGTAACGAACAAATCGTCGCCGATTATCTGCGCTTTACTCCCGAGGCGCGCGGTTAACTCGGGCCAAGCGCTCCAGTCGTCTTCGGCCAAGCCATCCTCGATGGAGACAATGGGATAACGATCCGTCCACGCGGCCAGCAGGTCGATCATTTCGCGCGACGACAGCGACCTTCCCTCCGTGCGCAGCTCGTAGTTACCTCCGGTGTGAAAGTGCGACGCCGCTACGTCGATAGCGATGGCGATTTGCTCACCCGGACGATAACGCGCGGTCTCGATCGCCTCCATCAGGACGTCGAGAGCAGCTTCGTTGCTCGCAAGGTGTGGTCCCCAGCCGCCTTCATCCGCCACGCCCGTCAGACCGCAACCGCGTTTTTCCAGCACCTTTCGTGTGGCGCGGTGGACCGCTGCCACAGCTTCCAAAGCTTCTGCGTACGTCGCGCAACCGGTGGGTATCGCGAGAAAATCCTGAAACTCAAAATTACGGCCTGCGTGCAGACCGCCGGAAAGGATATTCACCATCGGCACTGGCAGCACGGCGCGCCGGCCGCCCGCGAGATAACTCCACAATGGGATACCGCGCGATTCAGCCACCGCGCGCGCCACCGCGCACGAAACACCAAGAATGGCATTCGCGCCCAATCGCGATTTGTCCGGTGTGCCGTCGAGCTCGAGCATGCGGCGGTCGAGCGCAGCCTGATCTTCCGCGCTCGCACCGCGGAGCGCGGGCACCAGCACACTGTGCACCCTCTCGACCGCTTGCCGCACGCCCTTGCCGCCGTAACGCGAGGGATCGCCGTCGCGCAGCTCGCGAGCCTCATGCGTGCCGGTTGAGGCGCCGGAAGGAACCTTGGCGGCCGCAATGGCGCCGTCAGACATTTCCGCCTCCACCATCACGGTGGGATTTCCACGCGAATCGAGAATCTCGAGAGCGCGAAGGTTTCGAACGGTCAGGCTCACGCGGCGCACCTTTGCACTTGCTCGAAAACGTCGGCGACACGGGCAGGAGGCGCCAAGATGAGATTCCGCGCGAAGGTGCGGATGTGGTCACGCAGCGATGGCGAGGTGATGTACTCCGCCGGCGACTTGCCGTCAATGCGTGCCAGGAGCAGGCATCCGAGATGTGCCAGCGTTGCGGCTTCCATCCAATCGCAATCGGCCGGAATGCCCGCGCGGTAGACCTCCCAGAAGTGCAGAGCGAGCCGCGCGAGTTCCCCGCTCCATTGCGGCTTGTAGAAGGATTTCAACAGCAGATGATTCAGGAGGAATGCGGTATCAAATGCCGGATCGCCAAAGTGCACGACTTCAAAATCGATAGCCGTGACAGTGTTTCCGCTCACCAGAAAATTCTTGGGGCTCCAATCGCCGTGCACCACGCTGACCCGGCGCGCGGAGGATTCGCACATGAGCCGGTCAAAATGCCGCGCAAGATCCGGATGCCGGGCGGCCGTGGTGCGGTAGTACGGGTCGAGCCGCAGCTCGTCAAAGACGGTTTGGTCGCCGAACAAACGCTCGGACTCCGTGTCGCGCCAGCTTGCCGAGGCCATCGCCGCCAGCATGCGGGCGACGTGTTCGGCGGCGCGGGCATCGAATTCTCCCTTCAGCAAAAGCGATTTCCAGGTCTCAGCCCGCGCCGGCGCCGCCGTCATGGCGAACAGGAAATTCTCGCGGTCTTCAAAAAGAATCGCCGGAACACTACCCTCGGGCAAACGCGGAGCGGCCCACGCCAATGCAGCCGACTCACGAAAAATGCGGCTAGGGTCTGAAAACCAGTCGTCCTCGACGCGCAGCTTTCCGAGCGCCTGTTTCAGGATGAAGCGCTTTTCATCAGACTCGACCAGCAAAACGACATTCGATACGCCACCGCCCAACTCGTTGATGCGGGCGCCCGCCACGTCGATACCGCGTGAATGCAGATACTCGGCCGCCGAGCCAATGTGAAGAGCGAACACGCGAACATCATAGCAACTGGCCCACGTTTGCTATCATTCCCGTCTTGGGTTCAAGGCAATGATCCGAAGACTCCTGCTGTTCCTGTGGCTTGTCGCCGGAGCATATGACACAGTCAGCGCGACCGCTCCAGGCTCCGGCAAGCGCATCGTGCTCATCAGCGGAGACGAAGAGTATCGCTCCGAGCAAGCGCTGCCTCAGTTGGCAAAGATCCTTACCGTGCGCCATGGCTTCGAATGCACGGTTCTGTTTGCGATTGACGCCAAGGACGGCACCATCAATCCGGACCAGCGGGACAACATCCCGGGCCTCGAAGCATTGGACCATGCCGATCTCATGGTGATCTTCACTCGGTTCCGCGACTTGCCGGATGCGCAGATGAGGCACATTGTCGACTACGTGGAATCGGGCCGCCCCATTGTAGCTTTACGCACGGCGACGCATGCATTCGACCTCACGACCAGCAAAACGTATCAACGCTACAGTTGGAACAGCAAGGAGTGGGATGGCGGATTCGGCCGGCAGGTGCTGGGCGAGACGTGGATTGACCATCACGGCGAACATGGAAAGCAAAGCACGCGCGGCATCGTGGTCGAAGATCAGCGAGACCATCCGATTCTTCGCGGCATTCGCAGCGGCGACATTTGGGTGCCCACCGACGCTTACAAAGTACGGCTCCCGTTACCAGGCGACAGCCGACCGCTTATCCTGGGCCAGGTGCTTCAGGGCATGCAGCCGTCCGATCCGCCCGTCACAGGCGGGAAAAACGAACCGATGATGCCGGTCGCGTGGACAAAAACCTATGGCGGGAAAAGCAGGTCCCGGGTGTTTGCCACAACCATGGGAGCTGCGGTGGACCTGGAGAACGAGACTTTGCGTCGCCTGATCGTGAATGCGTGTTTCTGGGCTATGGGATTGGAGAGCCAGATCTTGCCACGAACTAACGTTGATTTAGTGGGCTACTATAAGCCGCTGCCGTTCGGATTCGGCGGGTTTGCCAGAGGACTCAAACCCGCGGACTTACTGGCCCACCGACCAGATCAAACCCGGTGCGCACCGAATAGCGCCGACCAAATCCGCTTGCGGATTTCCGGAGGAATCGGCGGCGGATCGCAGTGCCGATACATCTCAATGGTTTTGCGCATAGTCCGGAGCACGCAGGCACAACTCGAACAACGCTGTAAATGCTCCTCACACCACTTGGGGATAGGCCCGCCAGCGTCTTCGTCCAGGAAGTAACTCAGACGCTGCAAGAAATCACGACACGGTGTACATTGCATTTGCGGTCTTAATCGCGTCCCGCGGGACTGCCCTTTCTCACCCACGTTTTGGATGTCGCAGGATCGCACAAAGACACAGAATATTCGTACGTATTTACCGGTCTTTACGCGCTGCCGATGAGCATCCCGGTCGCGAAAACCAGCGCACCGCCCAGGCCGACCTGCACGGCTGCGGAAAGGGGCGGCGTTTCCATGTACCGGTGGCGGATCCAGGAGATAATGCCCAGCTCGATCAGCACCACGACTATTGCCGCTCCCATGGCGACCTGAAAATCCGGAATCAGAAAAGGCAGGGTGTGGCCGATGCCGCCGAGCGCGGTCATGAGCCCACAAATGAGGCCGCGCAACCACGGATGCCCGCGGCCGGTGAGGCTTCCATCGTCGGACAGCGCTTCGGCAAAGCCCATGCTGATGCCTGCGCCGATGGACGCCGCCAGTCCCACGAGAAATGCATCCCAGCTATTGCGCGTCGCTGACGCCGCGGCAAACACGGGCGCGAGCGTGGATACTGATCCATCCATCAACCCCGCCAGGCCTGGCTGCACGATTTGCAATACGAACAAACGGCGGTTGGCCTCGTCCTCCTGGCCCTTCACGTCCGGGCCGAGTTTGTCCTTTTCCAGCTTGTCGGCGCGATCTTCGTGCGTGCGCTCCTCTTGCGCCAGATCGTCCAGCAATTGGCGCACATGCGGATCCTGAGCCCGTGCCGCCGCGCTTTCGTAGAATCGACGGCTCTCCACTTCCATCGCGCTCACTTGCTTCCGCACGGATTCCAGACCTAAGGGACGCACCAGCCAAACCGGCTTGCGAGTGACAAAGCCCTTCACATCCTGCCGCCGGATAAGCGGAATGTGATCGCCGAATCTCTTTTGATAGATCTCGATCAGCCGCCGTCGATGCGAGGATTCTTCCTCGCGCATGCCGTCGAACACCGCAGCCGAGCCGGGAAAATCCTGACGCAAGCCCTCTGCGTAATCCGCGTACACGCGCTCATCTTCTTCTTCCAGGGAAATGGCGAGCGCAAGCATCTCGCGCTCCGAGAGACTGTCGAAGTTCCGCATAGTTACCCTTTATGATGCAACGGGACGGAAAAGGAGGCGGGAGGATAGGTTGGCGAACTGACGGGTTAGATCCCAACCTGCCGGGAAGCCCTGTTCTGCCTGCTCATGGTCACCGCGTTTTTTGGGAGTGACCTCGGAATCGACAATCCGGCACCATCGCCGGTCCCGGTTCGCGTGCCTTCCGATAAGCCCGTTTCACGTTCTCAACGAGCTCCGTAGCCGAATTATGAGCAGGGCGAGAAGAAGCGCGGCAGCGATGAGGAACAGCGCGAACGTAGCCCAGGAGATGCAGCGTTGAGCCGTTACTATCGCCTCTTGCGTTAGGTTTGGCTGCCCAAAAATCCATAACAACTTCAGTGCGGACCACGCAATCGGCATGAAAACCAGGACTGGTAAGACGCCTCTGCAAGCAAGTCTTAGCGAAATTGCCGGATGCGAACCGCCGAAGGACCCTGAACGGTGCCCCACAAGAAATTTGGTCCGGGGTTGGAAAGCGTGGTGTAGGAACATGAGACCTACGACTCCTGCCACTAGGAACCGCACGGCGACGCCGGCGGTGCTGTAGCACCCAGCCGAGATCCGCCAATCGGTTGCGATTGGCAAGAACAAAGCAAGCACGCCAGCTATTGCCAGCCACCTGGGACCCGAACGGTTGCGCAGTCCCTGTACGATGAATACAAAGTATGCTCCAAGCATCACTAGCGAGACCAGCTTAGGCATCGTGTCGAACTGGTCATCCATGGTGCTGCAGAGGACCGAACCCACAGTGCCAGTCGCCCGCGGTAGGAATGACGACACGATTGCCAACGCGACCGTACCAAGCGCCGCGCCACTGGTCAACCTGTAGTTGATCTTCATGTAACCGACCGTTTAGTGTAGACTGCCGCGTCGCGGGAGCTTGTTCCCGCGCCTTTGGTCACACCTATTAGAACTCACTCCATGCCTGAAAGTTCCCCTACCTGTTGCTCTTGGGGGTTCCGGTCGTGAAGTGCGCTTTTCGGAAACTGCCCAAAGGCCCGGGGATTCGCGCGATGGTTCCCGATGGCGTCTTAACGCCGCACCGCGGAGACGCGCATGAATACCGAGTTTGCACGACCGATCCAGATGCCGAGGCGACAGGACTGTTTACGATCGCTGTAGAAGTCAATGGCCAAGGTCCCGCCCACTACACCCCTGCGTTATCGAACCTCCGCACAACCATGCATGTGATGTCGTCGTGCTGCCGTTCCAAGCCAACAAACGCATCCACTGACGCCATAATTTGCTTGAGCGCTTCAGTGGCACTCTTGCCCGAAACGCCGCCGAGGATTCCCAGCATTCGCGGTTCACCGAACTCCTGCTCCTTTGCGTCCTCGGCTTCCACGAGCCCATCGGTGAAGATCAGCAGCAGGTCGCCGGCGGCCAGGCTCGTACTTCCGCATCCGTACCGGGCGTCGGTCATAATGCCGAGCGGCAACCCTCCGGCTTCCAGACGCTCCATCTCACCCGAGACTCGCCGCAGCACGGGCCAGTTGTGCCCGGCGTTCACATAAGAGAGACTTCCAGTCGTGGGCTCCAACTCCGCCAGAAAGGCCGTGGTGAAGCGGCGTCCGCCGACGTTTTGCGCACAGGCATATTGATTGAGACGTCCCACCAGCTCCAGCAGCGAACTCGGCAGCCCGGCCAGGGTCTTCAGGCTGGCTTGCAGGGTGGCCATCAAAAGAGCCGCGGGTATGCTCTTGCCCGCGACATCCGCCACAACTAGCAGAAGGCGCTCAGAGCTCGCTTGCGCGGGCGACTGCGGTTCGGAATCTCCCGTCGTTGGGCGGAAGAAAGCGTCGTAGTAGTCACCCGCAACAGTATTAGCCGGGCGGGTTGCGAACGCGATATCCACGCCCGGAACCGCGGGGGCCGTTGCCGGCATCATCCAACTTTGAATCTCGCGCGCAATCTCGAGATCGCGCTTCATCATGACGCGGTCCGCCAGTTCAAGAGCGAGGAGTATTAGTAACCCGACACCGCCCCAAAAGGTCAGGGACTGCGTCTGGACATCGATCCCGGCTTCGTCGAAACGAACCGTGAAGCTGGGCAAAACCAGCAGTACCAGCGCAATCAGGAACAGCACGCGGCGCGCGGGCGACAGTTTCATCACCAGCGCCCAAAACAATCCACGGGCGACTCGGAAGACCCGCTTGCGACCCGATTCTCCCTTACGCCGCGCTAAGTCGACTTCCCTCGAATACATTTCATAGCTGGCGCGGGCTTCCGCGTTAAACTGCGCCCAAAGCTGCTGGATTTCGATGCCGTCACTGACGCGCCGCCAGAAGGTCCGCAAGGGATGAGCCATATTTGGATTTGGCTCAAGTATAGTCGACCGCGTTCACGATTCCGAGCACGCCGCTGTAGTTGGAACAGGCGCTCAGGGGTCTTACAAGTGAGAGGTCATGATTGGCCCCGGAATGGACGTGCACATCCAGTCTGCCCTGAACGAGCTCGATTCTCTTGGTTGGTGGTATCAGCACTTCCAACTCCCCAACGGGCTGTGGACGGGCGACGGCGGCGCACCTTCGTATCTTCCACAGCGGCGCTGGGAAATGATTGAACCGTTCATTCCAGC